>Ga0105099_10001635_pt1 | contig 13812 bp, 12 predicted proteins | sample PPLLak3cmMay2015_2_FD_79138 | JGI IMG/M metagenome (GOLD analysis project Ga0105099, IMG submission 79138) | Freshwater sediment microbial communities from Prairie Pothole Lake near Jamestown, North Dakota, USA - PPLs Lake P8 Core (1) Depth... | ecosystem: Environmental > Aquatic > Freshwater >...
ACCTGCCTGCCGGCAGACAGGGAACGGAGGTTTCCGGAATACTTCAGTTATGAATCAATTCGTTGTATACGTTATTAAAAGTCAGATCGATGGCAGGCTTTATGTCGGCTTTACAGATTCCATTGAGAGAAGAATAAAAGAACACAATGCAGGTCGAACAAAATCAACGAAAGGATTCAAACCCTGGATCCTGGTTTACTCAGAACTTGTTTATTCCCGCGATGAAGCCAGAAAAAGATAAAAATATCTAAAAAGCGGTTGTGGAAAAGAATTTTTAAAGCTTATTTTGCAGAACAATTTTCGGCCCTATAGTTCAATGGATAGAACGGAGGTTTCCTAAACCTTAAATCCAGGTTCGATTCCTGGTGGGGCTACTAAATCAGCGTGAGAGTGAGAGCGAGAGCGAGCACTCTCATGCTCACGCTGATTTCTCAATTCTCACGCTCATGCTCACGCTGACTTGACCTTCGCTATACTAAGTTTGTAACTGCGCTTTCATTAATCTGTCCTTTTCTTTTTATTAATCAATCAAAAACAGCCCTTCGTCAAAATCAAAAACATGACAAATCTCAGGTTCTGTTTTTGTCTTCACCAATGAAACGGGCGCCAGGCAAGGTCTGGCATTCAATCCAAGTCAGAATTCCGAACCGATTGGTCTATTCATACTAAAATTTCCTGAACTATACCGGGGATTAACCTGTAAAAGAGTATGAAAAGGTTTTGCGAAGAAAAACTAATGATTATGAAAAAGTTGCTTTTGCTTTGTATTGCATTAACAACTGCCATCGGACTGTTTGGGCAACAGACCTTCACCAATTTTCAGGAGGCCGCCAGGGTCATTGGTCAGCCCGACTTTCAATCGTTGCTGCAGAATCATAGCAACTCAGTTACATACGGACCTGCCAGCTCCGCTGTCAGTTCGAAGGGTATGCTGGCTGTAGCCGAGCAATTTGGCAAGTCTGTAAAAATATGGTATAAAATCCCTGAAAAAGACGGGCAACCTGCCGATGTGGAAGTCGGCAATCCAGGGTTTTCCGTAACCAATGACGGGCCAACCAGGCAATACGCGGAAAACTTTGATGGCGTGGCATGGAGCCCCGATGGAAATAAACTGATAGCTACCTGTGGTTCCCAGAACAGGATCCTCATCTGGAATTCCATTCCGCAAATGAACGGACAGCCGGCAGATGTTGTGCTGGGCCAATCCGATTTCACCTCAACAGCATCAGGAACCAGACAGACTTTGCTTGATAATCCATGTGATGTTATGGTAACTCCTTCAGGGAAACTCCTGGTTTCGGATTATTATAACAACCGTGTTTTAATCTGGAATTCAATACCGAAAAAAAACGGTGCCCCGGCGGATCACCTGATCGGACAACCCACTTTTAATAATAAGATTGCCGGAGACAAAGCAAATCAGTTGAATGGTCCCAGGGGAATCAGTATGTCACCCGATGGAAGACTTCTAATAGCTTGTGCTTCCTCAAACCATGTATTTGTATATGATTCAATTCCGGTTTCGAAACAAGAATCCGCCACGGTCGTTATCGGGCAGAAGGATTTTAGACTTTCAACTTCCGGTACTTCAGATTCTACCCTGTATTTTCCCTTTGCGGTAGCGGTTACATCTGATGGCAAGCTCGCCATAGGGGAGTTTGGTAACAACAGGATCTTAATCTTTAATTCCGTGCCACAGGCCCATGGAGCTCATGCCAATAATGTGCTGGGACAGGCCAATTTTTCATCCAGCGCAATTTTTGCACCCTCGGGATCACCTGCAAAAAATAATGTAAGCAGGATATACGATATTGCAACCGATCTCTATGGAAGATTGCTGGTAAACGGCCGCGATATGCACAGGATCATGGTGTTTGGCGAATTGCCATCCGACAGCGCGGATTTAACTGTCACCATATCTGGCCTGGATACCAGATTATGTGAGTCAAGCCATATTTTGTACAGGGTTGATGTTTATAATGACGGACCTGATACCGCCTATAATGTAGTTTCGACAACCGCCTTTCCGCAGGGAATTACATTGGAGAATTTTTTTACGGTTTATGGAGACTACAATAAAAATTCGGGTTACTGGAGCATACCATCCATTGCTCCCGGCAATACTGTCACATTGCTGCTGGAAGGAAATGTGAATACAGGTACAGGAGGTCAGGTCCTTACAACTTATGCCAACATTATTGGCTCTTCGGCAATGGATACAAACATGCTGAATAACGGAACCAGTGTAAATATCACCATTTATTCGTATGCTTTGCCAGCAGATCCGGTTGTCAGCGATGTAACCATATGCAGCGGCACCCGCGCCTTGTTGTCAGCTACAGGAAGCGACACCCTGTTATGGTACGCCGGAGAACTTGACATTTATCCCCTGGCATCAGGCCCTGCATATGTTACAGACACCCTTACCGAAGAAACCACTTTTTATATTGAAGCCCGGAATGTTTGTTCAAGTGCACCCAGAGTCCCGTTGCATGTCGGTATAGTACCGGTTTACCATAGGGAAGAGACGGTATTTATTTGCAGCGGCGACGGGTATATATTCCCGGATGGTGAAGTCCGGAACAATATTCTCAACACGGTTTCACATACAAGTTATTTCACATCCATATTTGGCTGCGACAGTGTTATTATAACAAAAGTAATGGTGAAGCCGGTTTATGCGAGTTCCGAAACGGTTAACCTTTGCAGTGGTGAAAGTTATACATTACCCGATGGAACGGTACAGGATGATATTACCACACCCTTTACCCATACCAGTCATTTAACTTCAGTTTCCGGGTGTGACAGCACAGTGGTTACCCAGGTGAATGTCAAGACGGTGGATGCGTCTGTTACCCAGGATGGATCCTACTTAAAAGCCAATGCAGGGGGTGCATCCTACCAATGGATAGATGGTGATAACGGAAATGCCATACTTCCGGGAGAAACCCATCAGGATTTTATGGCTGACCGGAATGGCCTTTATGCAGTAATTGTCAGTGAAAACGGATGTTCCATGACATCTGATTTTTATTCGGTTATCATACAGGGTATAGAGAATAATCAATTTGAAAATCAAATCCTTGGTTTTCCGAATCCGGTCATTGACAAGCTAATCCTTGATTTTCCAATCTCCTTCAATCTGGTTCATATCAGCGTATTGAACCTAAACAGCCAGATCGTAGCGACCTGCACATATACTGACGTACAAAAGTCGGTTGAGTTGAATTTGGAAGAACTCGGATCAGGTTTTTACATGGTCATCATTGATGCCGACAACCATAATACAGCTGTGTTAAAGATAGTGAAGGAATAAACCATTCCCTTCCCGATGAAGAAAGGACCTTGTTTCACAGGGTCCTTTTTTTTATTGGGTACGCTTAGGGTTAAAAATGGTTACTGAAAATTTCGGGAATCTTAGTATCCCTGTGACCGGGGTTTACCAGGCTTTAATCTGATCAGGAGTGCTGATAGCAACGAATCCAGTCAATTTCCATACTGGCCGGGAGCACGGTTCCGTCAGCTTCCTGGTACAATCCTGAACTAAAATTCATATACATGGGAGACTCAGGAATTCCCTGCTCTGACGTCATAACAGGAACACCGTTTATTTTCCAGATCAGCTTTTGCTTTGACCATTCCAGGGAATAGATGAAAAAATCACTGGTATATTTTCCTGAACCTGTTGAAGAAACCTTCTTGCCTGCCTTATTTCCATCGACAGCCCAAAGATTTCCAAAATTCAGTTTTTTGGAGCATTTCACCACATCAACATGGGGTAACATTTGTTCAGCTACCATCCAGAATGCATGGTTAACAGGAAAACTTTTGTTCATCCGTATCTTGGCCTCAAACAATCCGTACTGTTGCCGGAAGCTTTTGCTGGAGCTTATCAGACCTGAAGTATAATCAAATTCTTTGGGGAAGAAACCCATTTTGCCTTCCCAGGCTTTGCCCTGGATCTTCTCTTTCCTGGTAATGATCTTCAGTTTCCCATGGGCTACCTCCAGGTTTTTCCCGTCGGTAAAAAGGTGTTTCTCATTCGCCAGGGCATATGTATCCTTTAAAACCGCATCACCCCAGAAATACCGCAAAAGCCACCTCTTCCGGTCAATTCCGCCGGAAAAGTCCTCTGTAAATGTCTGATTCCAGCGTTTTACCTCATCGTATTTATGCGAATCCTTAACCTTGAAATACCATTGGAACTTCTCTGAATTCTTGCGGCTGTAATAATCCTGTTCTGTTTTATATTCATCCGACATCTCATATTTCTTTTTCCCCGGGAGCAGCATGTATTCCTTTACTTTCCGGAACGCTTCCGAAGCAACCTCTTTTTCAAGCTCTTCGTAATGGGCAATGGTATCTGATCCGTCCAGTCTTTTAAAGTTTTCATAGAGCTTGGATTTTCCGTAGGAAAAAAACCGGCGGATTTTATCGGATTTCTTAAGCTGTTCAAATTCAACCAGCTTTTTATATTCATCAGTATCCTTGAACTGCTGGCTTTCGATTTTCTTTTTTTCACGCTCAAATTCCGGAGATGTGACTTCCTTCTGCAGTTTTTCAAAATTTTTGATCTCCTTTGAGCCTTCTAATTCTTTAAAAAGGTTATATCCCGGAAGGCCGGAAAAAGCTATATAATGCTGCATTTCCGGTGATTTTTCCAGTTTCTCATAGGTAATCAATTTGGCATGATCTTCCGTCTTTTCAAATTCCTTTGCGCTCATGCTGTTCTTCTTGACCTCAAAATCAACAGAACCGACAATTTTTTTAAGCAGTTCAAAATCAACCAGCTTCTGGGTATTAGATAATGCCTTATAGCCGGGATAATATTTTGATCTGAGCATGTCAAGATAGGTGGCGATCCTTGAGCTCTTAGTCAATTCCTGATATTGCGTAAAGGTTTTATAGAGTTCGGAAGCCTTAAATTTTTCAGCGGCAGGTTTTGCCATTTTCCTTTTCACTTCACGGAATTCCGGCGACTGAATGAATTTCTCAAGCTGATAATATCTTGCCAGCGCGTCGGATCCCTCTGTTGACTGGTATTCCTTTAGTTCTACCGAATTCCTGACCGAATAATACTGGCGGATTGGCTTGGATTTTTTCAGTGAAATGAATTCTTTTTCCTGTCTGTATTCAGGGGTATCAGCATATTTTTGCTCCTGAATCTGCTTTTTCTTCAGGGCAAAATCAGAAGATTGAATGGTTTTTTCAAGATCAAGGTAATCCGACAGTTCCTTAGACTCATTAAACGTTATAAGTTCCTGGTACTCTCTTCTGAGTGTATCCATCGCTGCTTCGTATTCAGCTGTTTTCGGGACTAAACCGAATAAAATCCTTAAGCTTACCATCTTAGTTTGTTATAGCTTTTAGTACAAGGTTAATTAAATAACTGTAAAACCAATGTGAGATTGTTTCCTGCTATTACTTTTTCTGATAAATATACAAAAAAGAACATTCCAATAACAAGGTTTTATTAACCTATGTACGTTTATTATGCCCAGAAGTTATGCTGATAAAAGAAAAACTTTGCCGTAACGTTAAAATAAAACATGGGCCAGGGAAGCGATCTGCTTTTCATCCAGTTCGTTCATACACCTGAAATGTCCCTTGGGACAGTCCGCCAATCCGATTTTTGAACAGGGCCTGCAGGACAATCCCTCCACCTGAATGATGCGTGAATTTTCATCCGGGAAATAGGGAAACATCCCAAACTCCGGTATGGTATTCCCCCACAGGGAAATGATTTTTTTCTTAAAGGCAGCTGCAATGTGCATCAGTCCGGTATCGTGACTGATCACCAGGCGTGCCTGCTGAACCAGTGAAGCTGACTGGTTGATCGAAAACTTCCCGCAGGCATTATATACCATACCTTTCGTATGGCCTGCCACCGCATCTCCCATGACAATATCTTCTTTTCCGCCCAATAATATTATGGGTTTGCGAATCAGATCACACAACGCAACAAGCTTGTTCATCGGAAGCTGCTTGGTATAATGCCTGGCGCCAGCTACCAGTGCAATATAGCCTTGTCTGAATGCAGTGGGAAGGATGCTTATATCAACGGTGTCGTTTTCAGGAATATAATAATCGAGGCCTTTCCCGTCGTTTACCACATCAAATAATGCCAGGGTCTGCATATAACGGTCCACAATATGGATACGGGGAAGTCTGTCAATTTTAAAATTGACCATCAGCCATTTTTCAATATTCAGTTTACGGAACGAGAAATCAAAGCTCCGGAGTCCTGATTTTACCAGCCATGACCTCAGGTTGTGATGCAGGTCGATGATGTAATCGAATTTTTCCTTTTTCAGTTCCCTGACCAATGCTTTCAGGCTATCATCCAGGCAATGGATCTTATCAATATGCGGATTTGCCTGAAGCAGAGGCAAAAACTGTTTCTTAGTAACAAAATGTACGGTACTTCCCTCCACCTGCTGTTTCAGGCAACGGATAACCGGAGTGGTCAACACAATATCCCCTATGGAGCTAAACCGTATGATCAGGAATTTAGTCTTCATAGGACAGGCTTTTCATGACCGGTTCCGGTGCCGTTGAGTTCTTTGAAAAACATAAGGAGGGCCAGCCAGTATTCAGCATGGCCGGCGGAGGATTCCCACAACGCTTTTGCTCCTGATATGCCCTGTGCATCTTTTGGCGTGAAAAAGGTTTTTTTTGATTCCGGGATCTCAGCCAACATTTTATCCACATAATTGTACTCGGTGCGGGTGGTGGCAATAAACACTCTCTTATCGTAATCTTTAAGGGCTTCATTAACGACAAGGCCGGGCCGGAAAAATTCTCCGGGACTAAAGGCAACCACTGCCCTGACACGGTTATTATTATTGGCTTCCACCAGGGATAACGAGGCCGAGTATGAACTTCCGAACAGGACTACCGGCGCAGGGTTGAATTCTCCGGCATATCGTATGGCCGCCTGAATATCATTCCTGGCATCCAACATATTACGCGGCAATTTCTTACCGCTTGCTTCCAGGCAGGTTTCATTCTCAATAAAATTGACCTTACCCCCCGAGCGCAAATCGACCGAAAGACAATTATAATTCAGATTCAGCAGTTTCGGGGCAATCTCCTTGTATTCGCCCCGGCTGTAATTCCCCTGGTGAAACAGCAGGATAAAAGGGAAGGCCGTATCTTTCAGGTAAAGGTCTGCCGTTATGGTCAATCCGTCATCCGACGGAAAAGACACCTTTTTTTGCCCCGTAACGGCCAGATGAAAAAAGAAAGAAACCAGAAAATATACGATGAACCGCCTCATGAAATCTGTCATTCAAGCCCTCACTTTATAGCATTGCCAGGATGGTAATAATGTTCTTATGCACCTCAACAACGCCTCCGGATATATCAAAAAAAACGGGCTTGTTATCCTTTTCAATGATCTTTATTTGTCCTTTTTCCAGGGTTGAGATAATGGGTGCATGCTTGGTGAGTATCTCGAACGATCCTTTAGACCCGGGCACTTTTACGAGATCCGCCTCGCCTGAATAAAGCTTTTTATCGGGAGTCAATATTTCAACTTTCACAGCATTGGGTATTAATTACTTTTTAGCCTGTTCAATTAATTTCTCCCCTTTGGCAATGGCCTCTTCGATGGTCCCAACCATATGAAATGCCGCTTCAGGGTATTGATCGACCTCTCCGCTCATGATCATATTAAAACCCTTGATCGTATCTTCAATGGATACCCATACGCCTGGAGTACCGGTAAACTGCTCAGCGACATGGAAAGGCTGTGATAAGAACCGCTGTGCCCTGCGTGCGCGGTGAACCACAAGTTTGTCTTTTTCAGAAAGCTCATCCATACCCAGGATGGCAATGATATCGAGAAGTTCATTGTACCGCTGAAGGATCTCCTTAACCCGTTGGGCGGTTTCATAATGCGATTTCCCGACCACTTCAGGCGAAAGGATCCTGGACGTGGAATCAAGCGGGTTGACAGCCGGATATATACCCAGCTCAGATATTTTTCGGTCGAGCACCGTGGTCGCGTCAAGGTGTGAAAAGGTGGTGGCAGGAGCCGGATCCGTCAGGTCATCAGCAGGCACATAAATGGCCTGTACAGAAGTGATGGAGCCACGTTTTGTTGAGGTGATCCTTTCCTGCATGATTCCCATCTCGGTAGCCAGGGTAGGCTGGTATCCAACGGCCGAAGGCATTCGTCCCAGCAATGCAGATACTTCCGAACCGGCCTGTGTGAACCTGAATATATTATCGACAAAGAACAGGATATCCCTGCCTCCGCTTATATCATCCCCGTCACGGAAAGATTCGGCAACTGTAAGCCCCGACAGGGCAACCGTTGCGCGGGCTCCGGGGGGCTCATTCATCTGGCCGAATACCAAGGTTGCCTGTGATTTTTTAAGTTCCTCAGGATCAACAAGAGACAGATCCCAGCTTCCTTCTTCCATGCTTTTCTTAAAGGCCTCGCCGTATTTGATAACCCCTGATTCAATCATTTCCCGCAGCAGGTCATTGCCCTCCCTGGTCCTTTCACCGACACCGGCAAAAACAGAAAGGCCTGAGTATTTCTTTGCTATGTTGTTGATCAGCTCCATGATAATGACGGTTTTACCAACACCGGCGCCGCCAAACAAACCAATTTTACCCCCTTTGGGATACGGTTCCAGCAGATCAATTACCTTGATGCCTGTAAACAATACCTCGGCTTCCGTGGTAAGCTGGTCAAATTTCGGAGGATTGCCATGAATCTGGTAACCTCCCTTTTTATCGACTCCCGACAGGCCATCGATAGGATTTCCCGTAACATTCAGCAGTCGTCCCCTGATCTGCTCGCCAACCGGCATCACAATGGCACCGCCCAGGGAAGTGGCTTTCATGCCCCTTCTCAATCCATCCGTAGAATCCATGGCAATGGCCCGAATGGTGTTCTCGCCAATGTGCTGCTGACATTCAACAATCAGCGGTTCACCATCCTCACGTTCAATCTCGAGGGCATCATGGATACTGGGCAAAGACGTTCCCGCCGTTTCAAAACTGATATCGATAACGGGACCGATGATCTGGGTAATTTCTCCTGTTAATGGGCTCATTTCTTATAGGCTAAAATCGTTTCACAAATATAACTATTAATTTACGTATCTTGTTTTAGAAAAAAAATGCTGTCAACAAAATTATTATGCATCAAAAACGGAATATAATTGTTATTATTGAGGTCGCGATTCTTTAAATTATTTTTTGACCATACGAATGAAATCAATAATTTTGCGAAAACTGACTTTGTTATTAAACCTTAATTTTATAACCATGAAGAAAAAAATCAGATTGTTGTTGAGTAGTCTTGTTTTAACTACATTTTTACTGGGTTCGGGCCTAACAGCCAACGCTCAGCTCTTCGATCAGGGAGATAAGGTATTGAGTTTTGGAATTGGGATTGGATCAACTTATTATACCTGGGGTAACCATTACAATACTACAATTCCTCCCATTTTTATTGCAGGTGACTATTGCTTACGGGAAAAACTGGGCCCTGGCAATCTTGGGGTAGGTGCTTATTTGGGATTTTCAGGTTACAAATCCAAATGGACGGATTATGCAGGTGACTATTATGGATATAAATATACCACCTTCATAATAGGGGGTCGTGGAACGTATCATTTTGTAGATCTGGTTGACAAACTTGATTTATATGGCGGAGTATTACTGGGAGCTAAGATTGTAACACACAAATCATATGGAGATTGGGGAATCTATGATTATTCCTCTGCACATGGCAGCGGCGTTGCATACTCAATTTTCGCAGGTGCACGATATTACCTTTCAGACAATTTTGCCGTTATGGCCGAGCTGGGTTATGGTATTGCCTGGTTGAGTCTTGGCGTTTCATTGAAGTTTTAAAACTTCGTCATTGTAATATCGGGTCATTCCCTGCTCATTCCCTCCAATTCCCCTGCCTGAACCTTTTCATATCATAGCAGGGAATGACTTTTTGAAAAATTCACTATTTTCATTCTATCGTTAATAAACTTTATAACCTTGTTGACTTTGATTCGTAGAATAATCACTATATTTTGAAACCAAAATAAAAAGGGAGGTTGATTCTGTACGGCATGAAAAACAGGCTTATCTTTTTTGTGGATGATGATAAAATGATGCTGAACCTGATGGAGTACACTTTTAAGTGCCGTGAGGGTTTTGAAGTTAAGTCCTATTTTTCAGGAGAAGAGTGCATAGATAATCTGAAACTCGGACCGGATCTCATCGTGCTGGATTATATCCTGGGGGATGATGATTCCGGTTCCATGTCGGGTTTGGAAACCCTGCAGAAAATAAACCGATCGGGCAAAAATATTCCCGTCGTCATCCTGAGCCGGGAAAAAAGTGAAAACCTCATTCAGGAATTCATTAAATACGGTGCCAAAAAATATGTAATCAAAGACGATTATTTTATTGACACGTTAATTGAAACTATTGATAATCATTTTATTGAGCTTAACGGGCAGCCTCTTTCCTAAGTATTGGTTGACCTGCCGGCAGGCAGGTTAGTTGATTTGTTGATCCGGAGTCACGGATAAAACTGATTTTCAGCTCCTATCAAATTTGTGAGCTTTCGGACCGGGTTCAACCTTCAAACCTGCCTGCCGGCAGGCAGGTCTTCAAACTATCAAACCTTCAGACCCTCCCCCTCATACTTCATTCATGATTTCTTTTTTATTCTCATAAATATTTTTACTTTTGCACCACTTTTTGCTTTCCCGAATTGAAAACTGAAAATCAGTATATTATTGCTTTTAAAGGGCTGAGTGAAGGAAGTCATGATTTCGTTTTCAAGGTTGGGAAATCGTTCATTAAGGATTATGAATTCTTTGAAGCCCGGGATGGTAATCTTGAGATCAAGGTCAGGTTGATCAAAAAAGCCACGATTTTATCATTTGTCATAGCCATCCATGGTTTTATTGAAGTGCAGTGCGACAGGTGCCTTGAATTCTTTCCGCTGGAAATAATGTTCAATGGCAACCTGTGTGCAAAGTTTTCCATTACAGACGGGGAATCTGACAGCGACATTATATTGCTGAAGCCTGAGGACAGTGAGATCGATTTAAGACAGTATATTTTTGACAGCATCGGACTCAGCATTCCCTGCCGGAAAGTTCATCTGCCTGACAGCAACCATGAGCCTTCCTGCAACAAGGAAATGCTGGCCAGGCTGAAAGAACATCTTGTTACGGATGAGCACAAAAACAATCCCATGTGGGATAAACTGAAAGACTTAATATAACATTTAATAATTTTGAACTATGCCGAATCCAAAGCGTAAGCATTCAAAGCAAAGAAGGGACAAAAGAAGGACACATGACAAAGCTGTTGCCCCTACACTGGGAACATGTCAGAATTGCGGTGCTGCTGTAGTTTACCATCGGCTGTGCCCGGAATGTGGCCATTATAAGGGTAAACCGGCCATTGAAAAGCAGGTATCCGCCTGATTAAATCCATTAGAAATCCTTCTTCATGCGAATAGGGATCGATATTATGGGAGGTGATTATGCCCCGGAAGCAATAGTACTGGGCTCATCACTGGCATATAAGGAATTGCCTGAAAACACGCGGCTGATCCTGATCGGGGACCAGGAACAGATCCTGTCAATCTGCCGGAAACATTCCATACCGGCTGATAACTTTGAAATTGTCCATGCTTCCCAGCAAATCAGCATGGGAGATTATCCTATTAAAGCCTTTTCGCAGAAAACTGATTCGAGTATTGTAGTCGGCTTCAGATTGCTGAAAACCGGCATGATCGATTCATTCGCCAGTGCCGGAAATACCGGTGCCATGCTGGTGGGAGCCATGCAGGTGATCAAATCCATTCCCGGTGTTATCCGGCCGGCCATTGCAGCTGCGATGCCACGGATGGCCGAAAAACCCATGCTGCTGCTCGATGTTGGTATCAATCCCGATTGCCGGCCTGATGTGCTGTATCAATATGCCATCCTGGGGAAAATATATGCCCGGGATATCTTTGGGATCACTGAACCGCGCATCGGATTGCTAAATATAGGATCGGAAGATGAAAAAGGTAACCTCCTAACAAAATCAACTTTTCAGGCTATGAAAGATACGCCTGATTTTAATTTTTTCGGTAATGTTGAAGGAAATGATCTCTTTGGCGACAAGGTTGATGTCATTGTTTGTGATGGCTTTATTGGCAATGTGATGCTGAAGGAAGCCGAGGCCTTTTATTCCCTCATCCGGAAACGAAAGATCCAGGATCCGTTTTTTGAAAAATTCAATTTCGTAAATTATGGCGGAACGCCTGTATTAGGCGTAAACGCTCCGGTAATTATTGCCCACGGTATATCCAATGACGTAGCCATAAAAAACCTGATACTGCTTAGTATCGATGTTGTCAAAGCCGATATAACCGGAAAAATAAAAGAAGCTTTCAGATAATGAAAAAAATAAACGCTGCTATTACTGGCGTCGGCGGATACATTCCCCCGGATATTCTGGATAATATTGAGCTCAGCCGCATGGTTGATACCAGCGATGAATGGATCATGCAGCGGATCGGGATCAGGGAAAGAAGAATCCTGAAAGAAAAGGGAAAGGCAACTTCTTTCATGGCAACCAAAGCGGTGAAAGAACTGTTGAAGAAAACCCAGACCAGACCCGAAGAAATAGATTTTCTTGTTTGCGGCACCATTACGCCGGATATGCCCTTTCCTGCTGTTGCTCAACTGGTATGTGACAAGGCAGGATTGCATAATGCCTTTGGCTATGATCTCAACGCCGCCTGCTCGGGTTTTCTTTTTGCACTGGAAACAGGCAGGCGTTTTATCGAATCCGGAGCCTATCATAAGGTCATTGTTGTGGGGTCTGACATGATGTCTGCCGTCACCGACTACGAAGACCGTACCACCTGCCCGCTCTTTGGCGACGCCGCAGCGGCTGTATTGCTGGAACCTGCGGATGATAATACAGGCATTATGGATGCTATCCTTGGAGTAGACGGATCAGGAGTCAAACACCTTCATATGTTTGCAGGGGGATCACTTCACCCTGCTTCCCACGAAACAGTCGATAAAAAGCAGCACTTCGTTTTTCAGGAAGGACAGTCGGTCTTTAAATTTGCTGTTTCAAAAATGGCTGATGTTTCTGTCGAAATCATGAAACGCAACAATCTGACGCACGATGATATCAGGTTCCTCGTTCCCCATCAGGCCAATCTCAGGATCATCGATGCCACCGCCCGCAGGATGGAAATCAGCCGCGACCAGGTCATGATCAACATTGAGCGGTTCGGCAATACTACCGCCGCTACCATACCCTTATGCCTCTGGGACTTTGAACACCTGCTCAAAAAAGGGGACAATCTTATTTTAACATCCTTCGGCGCAGGTTTTACCTGGGGATCGGTATACCTGAAATGGTCCTACGACGGGAATGCGGTAAGCAGTAAACGGTAAACTACCGTCATAAAGTCTTGCAGCCTGCCTGCCGGCCAGGCAGGTCTTGCGGTCAGGCAGACACTGTTCCACTGTTCCACCTATCCGCCGTTCCTTACTTCCAGTCTTCCATTCCTCCACTTGTCAGGAATTTGAAATAAATAAATAGATAATAACAATATGAAATTTATATCTTTGTTATTCTAATATATCGTTGCATTCACACATTTAAATATTCCTGTCATGGCGAAAATACTGGAAACTGAAAACAATGTGATCAACCAGATAGGTGTTGGGACCGAAATAACAGGCGATGTTTCAACCAATGGCGATATCCGCATTGACGGCAACCTAAACGGAAATTTAAAAACCAAAGGCAAGCTTGTCATTG
>Ga0105099_10001636_pt1 | contig 13803 bp, 17 predicted proteins | sample PPLLak3cmMay2015_2_FD_79138 | JGI IMG/M metagenome (GOLD analysis project Ga0105099, IMG submission 79138) | Freshwater sediment microbial communities from Prairie Pothole Lake near Jamestown, North Dakota, USA - PPLs Lake P8 Core (1) Depth... | ecosystem: Environmental > Aquatic > Freshwater >...
GACCCGATCGCCACGGCCAAAGAGTGCCGCCATAAAGCTCCGCTTTCCATGCCATACCCGGCCAAGGCCCCGCCTAAAAGCTTACAGGTTGCGGCAATGGAAATAATCTCGGCCAAGGTCTTATGCCCCAAAAGCACGGCCGCCTGTTCCAGGGATGAGACTTTACCGCTCCAACCATAATAGGAAGAATTAGCCAAACGGAGTACTTGAATGGAAACGCCTTGGTCGGTTTCCAAAATCTCGGCAATGTCTCTGAGGCCGGAACCGGGATCCGCCATGACCTGTCTGGCCTTTATGATGGTTTGGGGCATGGAAGGCAAATCTTCAATCAAACGCATAATCTTGGCCTTTAAGGCATCTCCTTCCGGCAACGCCGGCCCTTTAACCGCGGAAGGGGGCGCCTGGACCGGGGCAGGCTTCTTGGTTTCCGTCATATTCGTTTGCGGTGTTTGGACCGGATCAGCCGGGTTTTTAATTCGCAAATCGACTTTAATAATGGATTTACACGCCTGACAAGGGAATGAAATCTCCTGTCCAAAAGGCAATCGCTTATCCGGGATATCGTAGGTTTTGGCGCATTGAGGGCAGGTAATTTTCATATTTTCTTATTTACATTTCAGATAGTTGGTTAAAAGTGCCGGATTAAAACCCAATATTTTAAAAATGAAAATCAAAACGGGAGCCTCTTAAAAAAAACTCTCAGCTTGATTTAGATAGTCATAGCAAAACAACTATCTGTTTTTATAGATAAATTTGCAAATTCCATGCCAAATAAACGATTGGGTTCAAGAAAAAAATTTGAGGTGGACTAATCGGAACAAACTGCATTCCGATAAAAATACCCGGGAAGCTGTTACCGGATATTCTGGAGGAACCGGGCAGTATGTTGCCGATACTATCGATAAACTTGGCTGTGACGATCAGAACCAGTTCAATCAAAAGCAGGGTCAGCCTTGTAATAAGCTCCCCCCAACCCAAAAATAACAATGAAAGCCGGGAATAAAAAAAAGCCGGCGGAGATCATGCAAAAAACATGTAAATCATTTTTGTTCTTTTTGAGAGTGACCGGCCTCAGCCAGCATTTGTCCTACAATCCGGTTGGAAGTTTTTATGAATTTTTCAAGGGGCAGGATTGCCCGGCTCACGGCTTGAACGGCTTCCGTTGATATGCTTCCCTCGGCGACCAATTGATAGCCGGCCTGTTCCGCCGCTTGGCCGATATCTTCAACCGGCATCTTTAACCCGATCATGCCCTTGTAACTTTCGCCGCACGGCCGTACCAGGCTGCCGGCGAATTCACGGCCCACATTCTTGGCAAAAGCTTGCATATGCCGGATCATCGGATCGAAATTGTCCATTTCCCAAAACCCGCAATTGGCGACCAAGACGACTTTACCGGTTTTGGTTCCTTCCCGCAAGACATGCCGGCAATGGCCGTCGCGCAACTCCACAAAAGGTTGGATAAGAGGCACCAAACGATCCAATAGGTTTTTCAACGGACCGCTGACCCCGTCAAAATAAACCGGGCCGGCCAATACCCAAATGTCCGCCGTGCGCCATTGCGGATACAACTTGGCCATGTCATCCTTGTGAATGCACTCGCCCGGTTTTTGAAACCAGCAATGCAGATCGCCCGCGCAAGGTCTGATCTTCAGTTTCCGAGTGTAATAAAGATCAACCTCCGCGCCCGCATTTCTCATGCCCTGTAAAAAAGGATTCAGGATCAGGCTCGTATTGCTCTTTGCAGCCTTGGGACTGGCATTGACCGCCAACACTTTCACAACCGATTCCTTTCTGCTTTCATGTGGCCCGTGTCCTGCCCCAGCCGGTCGGTCAATGCGCCCAAATGCGGCAATACGGCTATGGGTCGGTGGACACGGAATTCATCGGCCGGGGTGGTCCCGGTCAGAACCGCCATAAAATCAATACCGGCCCGGGCGGCGCTCTGGGCGTCGGTCGGGCTGTCGCCGATAAACAAAGTGGTTGCATGAGCCGCATTCAAGGCGGCGATGGCTTTTTGAAGGCCTTCCGGATGCGGTTTAAACTGCTTCACATCTTCCGCGCCAATGATGATGTCGAAACAGGCGGTTAACTTTTCACGATCCAGGATGGATACGATTCTATGCCGGTATTTAGTCGATACAATGCCCAAACGAAAGCCTTGGCGCTTCAGTGTTGGCAGCAGAGCCGGCACAGGGCTCATCATTTGAGTCCCCGCCACCATCACTTCGTCCGCTTTAACCAGAAACCAACGGGCAAACGCCTCTTTTTGTTCCGCATCTCCGGAACCGGTCAGTTGTTCGAAAATATCCGGCAGTGACAATCCGATGGTACGACAAGCAGCTTCAAAAGGAACTTCGGGTATGCTCATTTGGTGCAGGGCAAAATTGATGCATTCCGCGCAAGGCCGCGCCGAATCGGCCAGGGTATAATCGAAATCAAAGAGGAGGGTGTGGTACATTTATTCCAACATCTTATTAATAATGGGATAGCACTTGATTTGATTAAAAATGATTATCAGAAAAGAGGGGAAAAGGCAAAGATTGAAAGAACTTATTAATTTATTCTCGGAATGTTATAAATGTCTTTTTACGAATTCTCTGCCTGATCCGGTTTTTAGATATTTTTCAAAGGCTCTTGCTTTTTCAGGGTCAGAAAACGCAAAATAATTTTGCAATTTCCACGGTCGGTATTTATTCGTGTAGTAGGATTTACCCTGGTTATGTTCCTTTAGTCTCGTTCTCAAATTTTCGGTGAAACCGATATAGCGTTCGGAAGGATGCGAGATGGATTCAATTTGATACACAAAGAACAATTTAAAGTCGTCCTCCTTCACTATCGTTCCGGCGGACAGCCTTCGCTCTCCATCTAAATCAACGGCCTTTCTATTTCGACAGAACCTTCTCAAGCTGGCCTGCCAGCCGTAGGCTTTGCGAAGGCTGGTGGAGGCGGGGGGAGTCGAACCCCCGTCCGGAAATATTCCGCCCAAGTTTCTACATACATATCCCGATAAAAAGTTTTTGTCCTCTGAGTTCCTATCGGGCAAAGTCTTCAGAGAACGATCCTGTTATAAATTTCGCCTTCCAGATGAACAGGTACAAGAGGTCGGCTATCCTGCGAAGTCGGCGCCCTATTCGATTCTGCAGGTCAAATCGATAGAACGTTAGCCGTCAATTAAGCGGCTAAAGAGTACGCGTAATCGTCTGCGTTTGTGTTTATGCCCACCTTTTTTACGAGACCCGGTGGAACCTCGGTATGCAACTTAAGCTTCCTAATCCCCGTCGAACCCGTTTCGCCCCCTTTTCAAAGATCTAAGATTTATACTAATCACTTTTTCAAGCTTCGTCAATCACGTTTCTTCCTTTGTTGATCCAAGTCCCTTTTCAAATCCCTTTCCTTGATGGCCTGGCGTTTATCCACCTTTTTTTTCCCTTTGGCCAACCCCAGTTCGATCTTGGCCCAGCCCTTTAAAAAATAGATACTTAAAGGCACCAGAGAATAACCCCGCTCCTCGGTCTTGCCGATCAGGCGTTTGATTTCCATTTTTTTAAGCAGCAGCTTCCTGGGCCGGGTAGGGTCCAATTTCATATGCCGGCTGAACGGGTAGGGCGTGATATGCAAATTGATCAGCATGGCCTCACCCTTTTTCATGCGCGCGTAACTGTCGACCAAATTGGCTTGCCCGTCCCGGAGTGATTTGACTTCCGGACCCAAAAGCACCAAACCGGCTTCAAACACCTCTTCGATAAAAAAATCATGAGCCGCTTTTTTATTGCGGCAAACTATCTTCTTTTCCATTAGTCGACCATCATTTTAATGAATATAGCTTCTTCTGCCGATATCCGGCATAATTGAGGAAATGCGTTTTAAAACAAACTCCTGCACTTTATCGGCCGTGTCCAGTTTAAGAATCCGTTTCAGATCGGCCTGGGCTTCTTTATAAGATAAGGACCGGATCAATTCCTTGATAATCGGCAGCCCGCCGAAATTCATGCTTAATTCTTTAAAACCCATTCCCAGCAGGATATAGGTACAGAGCGGATCAGCGGCCATCTCGCCGCAAATCGCGACCCGGATACCGGCTTTTTGCCCGGCCTGCACGACCTGCCGGATCATGCGTAAAATAGCCGGATGAAAGGGCTGATACATATAAGCCACATGCTCATTAGCCCGGTCAATAGCCAGAGCATACTGAATCAAATCATTGGTGCCGATACTGAAAAAATCAACTTGTTTGGCTAAAATATCGGCGATGGCCACGGCCGAAGGCACCTCGATCATGACCCCCACTTTGATGTCCTGCTGGTATTTTATTTTCCTGTCATCCAACTCCGCCATGACCTCATTTAAAATCGCTTTAGCCTGAAAAACTTCTTGGAGATCGGCGATCATGGGAAACATCAACTCGATCTTGCCGTAAATACTGGCTCGTAAAATAGCCCGCAATTGAGTCTTAAAAATCTTTGGTTCCCTCAAGCAAAAACGAATGGCCCGCAGACCCAGGGCCGGATTCAGGCCTTTATTGGCCGCCAACTGGGGCATGAATTTCTCGCCTCCGATATCCAGGGTTCGAAAAGTCACCTGGGCCGGAGCCATATTTTTGGCTACTTGCCGGTAATCCTCAAAAAGCTCTTCCTCACTTGGGATCTCTTTGCTGGTCATGTAGAGATATTCGGTCCGATATAAACCGACCCCTTCAGCCCCATGTTCCCTGGCTTCCCGGACTTCATCCAAAAACTCGATATTGGCCTTGGTAATGATCCGGTGGCTGTCTTTGGTGGTGGCCGGCAAATGACTGATTTTAGCGATCCGCGATTGATAACGCTCTTGTTGCAGTTGTTTTTCCTGGTATTGAATAATGAGTTCATCATCCGGATCGATCAGGACCTCGCCGTTGTTCCCGTCCACGATTAAAAGGATACCGTCCTGGATCTGCTGCGTGGCGGTTTCCAAGCCGACTACGGCCGGAATTTTCAGCGACCGGGCCAAAATAGAAGTATGCGAGGTCTGGCCGCCCACGTCCGTGATAAAGCCCAGGATCTTGCCGACATCGATGGCCGTGGTGTCGGCCGGGGACAATTCATGGGCCACAATGATCACCCGTTCCCGGATTTCGGTTAAGTCTTCGACTTCTTTGCCGGTCAAATTACGCAGTACCCGCTCCGCCACATAATCCACATCCGTAATCCGTTCATGGATATAATCGTCTTTGACCTGTTCAAAAAGCTGGTGAATATTGTGAATGGACTTTTGTAAAGCCCATTCGGCATTGATCTTCTCCTGCACAATGGTGTTCACGGTCGCTTCGCCGAACATACTGTCGTCGATGATCATGAGTTGGGCATCCAGGATAAAAGCGTGTTGCTTGATCTGGTCCGGCATACCGTTTTTAAGGGAACGGATCTGCTCTTTGGTGGCTTGCAAGGCCGAATCGAAACGTTGGACCTCCTGTCGGGCCTGTTTCTCGTCCAGCAGGTATTTGTAAAAAATTTTGATCCGGGAGCGATCGACCAGACGCGCCTTGCCGATGATAATACCCGGCGAGACCGCAATGCCTTTCAATTGATGGGCTGTCATGGGTTCCATGTTCATCTGCCTTCGTCAAACTTGCGTTCAAAAAGTTCCGTCAACGCCTGTAAAAGCGATTCGGCATCTGCGCCGTCCGCCCGGGCTTCCACTTCCGTGCCTTGGGGACAGGATAGGGAAAGCAGGGACAAAATACTGGACCCGTCCACTTCCTTTTCCCCTTTCTTCAAGTATAATTTTGCCTGGTGCGCCTTGGCCAAACCCACGATCTTGGCGGCCGAACGGGCATGCAGACCTAATTCATTAATAATTTGTAAGCTTTTTTTCAACTCCATAAGTCAAAACAAGCCTGCATCCGGGTTTAGTCGCTTAGTTTCCGTATATCGACCATTTGTTGTCAATAAGAAAAAAATAAAAAATCGAGCGACTTACTAGAGTACGGACTTATTCCGGCGCTTTCGCTGGAACTCCTGTTCCGGTACACTGGAACTCCTGTTCCGGTACACTGGAACTCCTGTTCCGGTTGGCCGGAATTCATGTTTTTTTGGCCCTATGTTTTTCAGGGCCGAAAAAACATCTAGGGTTTCATTTTCTCTTTCAAGGCCAGGGCCAACTTATAAATCTGACGATAAGCCCGACCTTCCTCCAGGGCCAGATGAGTGGCGATTTCCTTTACGCCTTTACCTTCTTTTTCCAGCATTTTCCTGATTCTATCGATCAGTTCATCATCGGGCAAACATTGCTGGGCCAGCTCATCGGCGGCTCCGGCTATCACCAGGGTGATCTCGCCTTTTATTTCCCGGTCCCGGATCTGTTCCCGCAACACGCTCACGGGGCCCCGCAAGGCCTCTTCATGCATCTTGGTCATTTCGCGCCAAATAACGCCCAACCGATCCCCCAGGGTGGTCAACAAATCCGCCAGCAAAGCCGGCAAGCGTTGCGGCGCCTCATAAAAGACCAAGGTCCAGGGCATGGCGGCCAAGGAGAGCAATTCCTTCCGGCGCTTGCCGGGCCGCGGTGAAAGAAACCCTCCAAAATAAAAACAATCACTGCGTAAACCGGCCGCTGAAAGGGCTGCGGTCACGGCTGCGGCTCCGGGAATCGGCAATACCTGGATGCCCTGTTCAAAAGCCTGACTGACCAGCAATGTCCCGGGATCGGAAATACCGGGTGTCCCGGCGCAGGTGATTAAAGCCACTTGGCGGCCGGCCCGTAATTGCTCTAATATTTTCGGCGCCTTGGCCTTATGATTATGCTGATTATAACTCAATAACCGGGTCCGAATGTTATAATGCGCGCATAACCGGCGGGAATGCTCGGCGCTTTCGGCCACAATCAAATCCGCGTTCTGCAGAACCTGCACGGCCCGATAAGTCATGTCCGCGAGATTTCCCACGGGCGTGGCCACCATATAAAGAGTCCCGCAGATGGCTCTCTCCGCTTTAACCCGTTCAAGATTTGCAGTATCCATGGTTCCTAACGGCACTCTGTTATGATTCCGGCGCTTTTCGCTGGAACTCCTGTTCCGGCTCAAACCCTTACCGGAATTCATATTTTTTGATCCGACACTTTTCAGGGTCGAAAAAACATCTAATTTTCTTATTCAAAAAGATCGACAAAAAATTGTCGATAAGAAAAAAGTTAATAATCAATCGGCCCCTATCATCCGGATTTATTCCGGCGCTCCGGCCGGAATTCATTTTTTATCGATCCTCGATAAAAAATTTAGCCCTTTATTTCAAAAGCATTTTTAATGACTTCAATTTCGTCCCGGCCCTGGCCCAGATTGATGGCCACCACGTCAAACCGGGATTTGATTTCTTCGCAACCGTTTTCTTTCAGAAAGACCTGGGCCGTCTGGGCGATCTTGCGCCGCTTGCGTTCATTTACTGCTTCTTTGGCGTATTCAAGTGTACGGCCGCGTCTGGTTTTAATCTCCAGAAAAACCAGGGTGTCTCCGTCCCGGGCAATGAGATCGATCTCGCCGAGCGGGCAACGATAATTACGAATAAACGATTGATAACCCAGGCTTTTGAGTTTTTTAAGCGCCAGGTCTTCGCCCAACTTCCCTAATTGCAAGCGCTCCCGGGTCAAATCAAAGAACTCCTTTAAAAGTCAGGCGATGGATCGGACAAGGGCCGTGCGTCCGGATGGCGGCCAGATGCCGGGCCGTGCCGTACCCTTTATTTTCTGCAAATCCATACTGCGGATAAATTTCATGATGGGCGCACATAATGCGATCGCGGTAGACTTTGGCGATCACGGACGCAGCTGAAATACTCAAGCTCTTCTGGTCGCCCTTTTTCAAGCACTGCTGGGGCATGCTTAAAGAAGGGGCTTGCATGCCGTCCACCAGCAAAAATTCCGGGGCAGGATCCAAAACGAGCACAGCCCTTTTCATGGCTTCCAGCGCCGCTTTCAAGATGTTTTTTTCATCAATGAATTGCCGGGAAACCACACCCACGCCCACCGTCAGGGCCTGGGCCTGAATCAAATCAAAGGCCCGCTCTCTGGCTTGGGCGGTCATTTTCTTCGAATCCGTGACCCCCGGCAGGGATATTCCGGCCGGCAGGATAACGGCCGCCGCTACCACGGGTCCGGCTAAGGGCCCGCGTCCGGCTTCATCCACTCCGGCAATCAGGCCATATCCGCATTGCCGGGCCGCCTTTTCATAGTGCAAGGTATCGGCCGCGGCGAATGCCCCGAGTTCCTGAAAAAGAACCAAGTTTTTAGCCGGATGAAGCAATAATTTTCAACGATAAATTTAGTTGCGTTTATCCTTGATACGGGCCGCTTTACCGCGCAAGTCCCGCAAATAATAAATCCGCGATCTCCGTACTTTGCCTCTGGAGATGATCTGGATCTTCTCGATCGCCGGGGAATGCAAAGGAAAAATCCTTTCCACGCCCACACCATAGGAAATCTTGCGCACCGTAAAGGTGGCGCCCATCGTGCCTTTTCTTTTGCGGACAACCGCGCCTTGAAACATCTGGATCCGTTCCTTGTCGCCTTCTTTGATCCGGGCATAGACTTTGATGGTATCGCCCGTTTTGAAATCCGGGATATCCAAACGTAGTTGTTCTTTTTCAATTGTGGTAATAGGGTCCATTTTTAATACTTCTCCTTGCTGAAATAATTTCAAACTTATTTTGATCGGCAACCAAACTTTCATCGATAGCCTGTTTATGGATCGCGCAAGCCCGGGGGCGCGCTCACCCGGTCCAGGATAATGGCGGCCGCCGCCCGCACCGAAAGATGATTATAATCGCGCAAACCTTCAATCGGGTCCAGGATATAGTCGGCCTCCCGCAACAGGGTACGGTCCAAACCCCAGGCGGTCCCAAAAACCAACAGGACCGGCCGGCCGGAACCGATCAGTTCCGCGGCTCGGCCGTAATCGAGCCGATGATCCGGCCAATGACCGGCATCGGTTACAATCAAAAGCGGCCGCTCGGCCTCTGCTTCCTGAATAACCGCCAGGCATTCTTCCAGGGAAGCGCAAACGCGCACCAATTCCATGGCTTCTTTGCGATGAGGGTTATAGGTCGCGCCATAACCCCCGGTCCAATGCTCAATGACTTGCAAAGCCAGCCGCTGTTGATCTTCCAGGGGTGTCATGACAAAGAACCGTTTCACATCATACGTCCGGCCCAACCGGGCCAGGTCGTGCAGATCGACGGTCGTAATCGCCGCGGCGATTTTTTGCGCATGCTTGTTGTAAACAGGATAATGCAAAAGCCCGATATAAAGTCGCCTGTGCAAACCTGTTTTCATCCGCGCGCCGTCCTCTCGCCTACCGGAGGCTTGATTCCTTTTGCAGCCCGGAGAGGATTTTTTTGTCCTCCGCGCTCAAACGCGCTTTTTGCAAAAGGTCCGGCCGGCGCTCCAGAGTTCGTTTCAACGCCTGAGTCCGCCGCCATTGTTTGATCTTGGCATGATCGCCCGATAAAAGAATAGACGGCACTTCTTGCTCCTCAAACACCGGCGGCCGCGTGTAATGCGGGTATTCCAGGAGGCCGTCTTCAAAAGATTCTTCTTGCGCCGAATAGTCGTCCCCGAGAACCCCGGGGACCAGGCGCGCGACTGCGTCGATCACCACCAGGGCGGCCGGTTCTCCGCCGCTTAAAACGTAATCGCCGACGGAAAGCTCCTGGTCGACATAACGGTTGCGGATCCTTTCATCCACGCCTTCATACCGGCCGCAGATCAGGATGATTTGCGGCAAACGCGATAATTCCCAGGCCAGGCTTTGATCGAACGGCCTGCCCTGAGGCGTCAATAAAATAACCCGCGCTTGTTCCGTTACGCGCTCAATCGATTTCAAAGACCGATAAATGGGTCCGGGTTTCATGACCATGCCGCTGCCCCCGCCATAGGGGCGGTCATCCGTCACCTGGTGTTTGCCGCGGGCAAAGGAGCGGATTTGGGTCAACCGGATCTCAATCAGGCCTTTGGCAATGGCCCGGCCCAAAATGCTTTCATTCATAAAAGGAGAAAACAGGTCGGGAAACAATGTTAAAACGTCAAATCTCATTCGAATCCGCTGTTTCCTCCATTTCAACCACAACCATTTTCCCCAGTTCCGGATGAATCGCCTTGACCACGGAATGCACGGCCGGAATCAACCGTTCCCGGCCGGCCTGTTTCAGTACATAAATATCATGGCTGCCGTTATTGAAAAGAGACGCTATCTCGCCCAGGTACTTGCCGGTCTCCGTATAAACCTGAAGCCCGATCATATCCGCCCAAAAATATTCTCCGGCGGCAATGGGGCCTAAGGACTCCCGGAGGACGAAAATTTCCGCGCCGCTATACGGTTCGGCCTGATCGATGGTCGTTAAACCCTCCAATTTCATCAAAAGGTTTTTACCGCTGGGGTGTACGGCCAAAAGCTTAAAGGTTTGCTCCCCGCCCGACCGGGGCCTTAGACAAACAGACCCGGCCTGCAAAAAGGATTGCGCCGATTGGGCATAAGAGGCGATCTTCAACAGGCCTTTCAGGCCGTGCGGCCTAATCACTTTGCCGAGCAGAAGCAGTCCTTCCCTAAAACCTTGCTTCAAAGCTATTCTAAAATCTCCAAAACCGATCGTTTGTTCATTTTGGCGGATGAAGCGCTCAAGATGGTTCGCATGGCTCTGGCGGTTCGCCCCTGTTTGCCGATGACCTTACCCAGATCCTCTTTGGCTACTTTCAGCTCGATCACGGAAGTCTGTTCGCCCTCCACTTCGGTTACCGTAACCTCTTCCGGTTTATCTACCAGCGCTTTGGCAATGTATGAAATCAAATCTTTCATTTCAATAACCTCCATTCATTCACCACCATGATCTAATGAAAATGGGTTTGAAAAAGGTCTTAGATGAGCCCTTCATTCTTAAGAATGGCTCTAGCCGATTCCGTTACGCCGGCCCCTTTCTGTAACCAGGAAGAGACCTTCTCCTTATTTAATTTGATTGCGGCTGGGTTCTTCGTGGGGTCATAGGTCCCCAAAATTTCCAGGAATTTTCCATCGCGTGGGGCCTCGGAATTGGCGGCCACCAACCGATAAAAAGGTTTCTTTTTTGTTCCCATCCGAGTCAACCTGATTTTAACTGACATGAACTGCCTCACCCCCTTTATAGTGAATCTCCCCCGCGGCCAACCGCGGGATTTTAAACTATCTTTCGCGCCCCGCTTGAAGGGTGCGCATGCCCGATGGCCTAATGAAAGCGCGTCGGCATGTTTTGAAAACCTTTTTTGGAAAACTGCTCCATCATTCTCTTCATCTGCGCGAAGCTCTTGAGCAGCCGGTTTACATCCTGAACCGTGGTGCCGCTGCCCCGCGCAATACGCTTACGGCGGTTGCCGTTGATCGTTTTGTAATTCCGCCGCTCTCCCGGAGTCATGGAATAAATGATCGCTTCGACCTTTTTTAACTCCCCCTCCTGCGGCTTGATCTTTTTCAACTCCTTGAGTTGCCCCATGCCCGGCAGCATCCCCAAAATACTTTCCAGGGAACCCAACTTCTTGATCTGCTTCAACTGCGCCTGAAAATCGGACAAATCAAAGTCGCGCTGCCGCAACTTTTTTTCGAGCTTCAAAGCCTCTTTTTCATCGAATTCCGATTGGGCTTTCTCGATCAAAGAAAGCAGATCGCCCATTCCCAGAATACGCGAGGCCATGCGGTCCGGAAAAAAAGGTTCCAGCGCGTCCGGTTTTTCACCCACACCGATAAATTTGATCGGTTTGTCCGCAACCGCCTTTAGGGACAAAGCCGCGCCGCCCCTGGCATCTCCCTCCATTTTGGTCAGGATGACCCCGGAAATATCCAGAAGCTGATTAAATTGCCTGGCCACATTGACCGCATCCTGGCCGGTCATGGCATCGGCGGTTAACAAAATTTCATTGGGGCCAATCTTGGTCTTGATACGGACCAATTCAGCCATTAATTCTTCATCAATATGCAAACGTCCGGCTGTATCGATAATCAATACATCCGCGTTTAAGGCATTGGCTTTGGCAAGAGCTTCAATGCAAATATCTTCGGGCTTTTGCCCCACCCCGGACGGAAAAACCGGGATTTGCAGCTGGGCCCCAAGTTTCTGCAGTTGCTCAATAGCCGCCGGCCGGTAAATATCAGCCGGAACCAGATAAGGGCTGCGGCCCTGTTTGCGTAAAAAAAGCGCCAATTTGGCAGCCGTAGTGGTCTTGCCCGACCCCTGTAAACCCACCAACATAATTTTATAAGGCGGTTTGCCTTTAAAAACCAGATCCTGCTGGCTGCCGCCCATGAGCCGGACCAGGGCCTCACTGACGATCTTAATAACCTGCTGTCCCGGAGTTAGGCTATCCAATACCTCCTGGCCGATAGCCCGGGAGCGAATGTCATCGATAAACTGTTTAACAACCTTATAGTTTACATCCGCTTCCAAAAGGGAGAGGCGGACCTCTTTTAAGGCCTCCTCAATATTGCGCTCGGTTAACCGGCCTTGTCCGCTTAATTTCTTAAAAGTCTTGTTAAGTTTTTCAGTAAGACTTTCAAACATCCGCTCCCTTTCCGTGTCTAAATCGAAAACTGTTAATTTAAATCTTTATTGTTTTCATAGTCAAGTAAAAATTACCGGAAAGCCTTTATTTGCGAATCAAATTATTAAGAAATTTTAGTCATTTTAACATATCTTTAGCTTAACTTGCAAAGTCAATTTTACGATGATACCCTTTCCAAAATGATGAGCCGGTTTCTCTATGGTTGCCGGATGTTTTTTAATCCAAAATAGATAGGCCCTAAAAAACATATTAATCGATTTATAAATCTCTTTATAGAGACAAAAAATAGTCGCTGTTTAATAATGAATTCCCTATAATGCTTTTCTTTGAATATCAATTTAGGCGCTTATTTCAGCTTTTCTTCGCTTGTAGGGTTTGAAAATTTTAGCCCCGCCTGTGTTGGGGTAAATTTGAATCTGAATCCATATCCGAAAACTTGGATTTCCGCATGAACCTTAATTCCAAACCGAAAATAGGACCCCAAGAGGGCCTCATACAACCACGCCGCACGAAAACCGATCCGTCCGTGGACCCCGATGTGATCCTGGCGTTTATTAAAACCGATCTCGATTACCTCATGCGCCTTTTTCCAGATCAAAAAGCCCAATCTTATGATCAAGGCTTTTTCCGTTTCTTTAAATTTGCCCTTGATTACCCGGCCGGCATAACCCTGGCCGGCCCGCTGCTGGGTGCGCCCCAAGCGGTCATGGCCATGGAAAAATTAATCGCTCTGGGCGGCCAACGCTTTTGGGCCCTAGGTTGGGCTGGGTCCCTGCACCCTGAAATAAAAATCGGGGATTGCATTATTCCGACCCGCGCGGTGTGCGAAGAAGGAACCTCCGCCCATTACCCCATTCTCCAGACTGACCCGCAAACAGACCCAGGCCTTGGCGCACGCCTGGCAGACGCGCTGCACGCCGGCCGGACCGCTTATCATCAAGGCCCGGTCTGGACTACGGATGCTCCTTATCGGGAGACCCCTTTAAAAATTGAAGCGTATCGGCAACAAGGGATCCTTGCGGTTGAAATGGAAATGTCCGCCTTAATCACCCTGGCGCTTTTTCGGGCGGTACAGGTGTCCGGATTGCTGGTGATATCCGATGAATTGGCCGAGTTGAAATGGAAACCGGGGTTTCATTCCGCGGCCTTGAAAAACGGCTCGCAACTGGCTTGCCGAAGCTTGCTCAAAGCGATTGGAATACCGTTGGCTTTACGAGGGTGCAATCCTGATTTTTCAGGGCAATAAACACAATA
>Ga0105099_10001637_pt1 | contig 13797 bp, 11 predicted proteins | sample PPLLak3cmMay2015_2_FD_79138 | JGI IMG/M metagenome (GOLD analysis project Ga0105099, IMG submission 79138) | Freshwater sediment microbial communities from Prairie Pothole Lake near Jamestown, North Dakota, USA - PPLs Lake P8 Core (1) Depth... | ecosystem: Environmental > Aquatic > Freshwater >...
TAAGCCCCTATAAAAAATTGTTCATGCGGGAAATTACAGCTGATGACATCGCCCGTCTGACAGAGATCAAAATCAAGCGGATTTCCAAATATGACAGCGCCAAGGCCGACGAGAGGATCAAAGCCATTGAAGATGAAATGGAAAAAGTCCGACACCACCTGGCCCATCTGACTGCCTATGCCATCGCCTTCTATCAGGACATTCTGGACCGTTTCGGCAAGGGCCGTGAACGCATGACCGAGCTGCGGGCCTTTGATGTCATCGAAGCCGCCCGGGTTGCCGCCGCGACGCACCGACTCTATGTCAACCGTGCCGAAGGCTTCGTTGGTACCAGCCTGAAAAAGGATGAATTCGTCTGTGAATGCAGTGATATAGATGACATCATCGCCTTTCGCCGCGACGGAAAGTATCAGATATCAAAAGTGAACGACAAGGTGTTCATGGGCAAAGATCTGGTACACGTGGCCGTTTTTGCCCGCAGTGACGATCGAACCGTTTACAATGCCGTATACCGTGACGGTCGCAATGGGGCCAGCTATATCAAACGATTCACTGTCGGGGGAATCACCCGGGATAAAGAGTACGATGTCACAGTGGGAACTGACCATTCGGAGCTCCTTTACTTCACTGCCAATCCCAACGGTGAAGCGGAAGTCATCACCATTCAACTTCGTCCCCAACCTCGTCTGCGCAAAATCAATTTCGATCTCGATTTTGCCTCTCTGGCCATCAAGGGACGCAGCTCCCGCGGCAATCTGGTCAGTAAAACGCCAGTTTACAAAGTCAAATTGAAGGAGAAAGGGGTTTCCACCCTCAGTTGTCGTAAAATATGGTTCGACAAGGATGTATTGCGTCTCAATACCGAAGGCCGTGGATTGTTACTGGGCTCTTTCACTGGAGAGGATAAGCTCATCTCCTTTACGGCTTCGGGCAATATGCGTGTCAGCGAAGCAGACATTGTCCAACGCTTCGAGGATGACACCATACTGGTGGAACGCTTTGACTCCGAAAAAGCCTATGCGGCATTGGTTTGGGATGCAGAACAGGGATTCTACTATCTCAAACGCTTCACAGCACCGGAGGGGGACCGCCTGGTCTCTTTCCTGCCAGAGGCCCCGGGGTCCAGACTGATGGCCCTCAGTGGTCACGCCGAGGCCCTGGTTGAAATCCGCTTCGGTGGCAAGCACGCAGACCGTGACAGGGAACTGTTCCTGGCCGAAGAATTTATCGCTGTCAAGGGGTACAAAGCCCACGGAAAACGCCTGAGCACTTTGGACATTGCTGAAGTCCTCTTTATTGAACCAGAAAATCAGATGGATGACCTGTCTGATGAAAATCATGCTGATGACAACGACTCAGAATCCGATCAGGATGACGGCTCAATCAAACAGAGAACCCTCTTTGAATAAAAGCACCCGGAATTTTATTCCTATTTGATCCGGAATGTGATATCGTTGCCAGTCGTATCTGGCACCCCGTTAAAAGGCATCTCAACCCGCACCGGATTTCCCCCAAACTGAGGCCCGGCAGAAATGACGTAAACTCCCCCATTGGCGGTCAGAGTGTCTGTCAGCCAGCGGGCATTGACCAGATAAGGTGTGCCCCAGGGGTCTACATCCATCTGGGTTATGTATGGGCCGTTCCAGACGGGTAAACCTTCAGGTGATGGCCCCGCAATATGTCCATTGCCATTTACTAACAGTTCGTAATAGAGACTCAAGGGCCGACCGGCGGTATTCCAGCTGGGTGGGATGGTGCCGATATCCGGAACACCGTCGTTATTGGCATCCTGGGCACTGAACAGCAGGTAATGGGCGGTATTGCCCCGAAAAACCGGCCATTGGCCCAGATCCTGAAAGAATGCCACGATGGCTTTGGCAATGGTTGCCGTATCGGATGCCGCCCGCGCCATACGGGCCGATTCGATATTCTTGGAGATCATGGGCATCATCACGGCCGACAGGATGGCAATAACCGCCAGCACAATCACCACTTCCACCAAAGTAAAGCCTTCCACTTTCGTTCTTTTCATATCCATATAGTGCAATTGGATGCTCTGATTGTCAATTTCCCGAGTCGATTCAAAAAGGGTTATCAATCTGCATGACTGCCTGTGCTATAATTGAAAAAATTTGGAAATGGAGTAAAGATCTATGCCCAATCGCTCCCTGAAACGTGTCAGCCTCCTTTTTATTGTGGTTCTGCTACTCTGGCCTGTTTTGGTCGTACTGATCACGCCACGAGGGAATGTCACCAGTCAACTGTTTCAGCTATCCGCTCACTTCTGGCCCCATTTCCTCATTTTTTCTGTGGCGCTGCTCATCGCCCCGCTTTTGTTGATGATGCTTTATTTTTTTATCAGAAGCCTTGATGAACCGATCAACCGCATCTCTCTATGGCTGGCCACCCTGTTTTACCTGCTCTATTTCACCCTTGCCACCATTTCTTATGGTTCTCAAGTCCTTTTCAAATGGTTGTTCATGACGCCGAAAATGCCCATGTCCACCCTGCTGAACTGGTTCTTTTATGAGAATCAGTCACTGGTCTATTTCATCAATCAAAGCGGATATCTGGCCTTTTCTGTGGCCACGCTGATCCTGTTCATCCCCCTGTGCCAGGCAAAAAACTCTTTTTTTAAAACCATCAACCTGCTCATGATCATCTCCTCTTTGCTGCAAATAACCGCCACATTGGCGCTTTTTTTTGACATTCCATTTCTGAACAACCTGACAGTTCTCAGTGGCTTGATGCTGCTGCCGGTGGGTATCATGATTTATAAGTATAATAAAAAAAATACACTGCTCGCCGAGGAGGTGATGAAATGAAACGGGTCCTGCTTTTCCTACCCCAGGGCTTTGAGGAGTACGAAGCTGCCGTATTTACCGACGTCCTGGGTTGGAGCCGTGATGTAAACCTGCAACCGGTAGAGGTGGTGACGGCAGGTCTGCGCAACAAAATTTATTGCACCTGGAATCTCATCGTTGAGCCCCAATTTCACATCAGTGAACTGGAAGTCGATGATTTTGACGCCTTGGCTTTGCCCGGCGGTTTCGAAGAAAAGGGCTTCTACGAGGACGCTTACGATGAACGTTTCCTAGAATTATTACGCCGCTTCAACGAAGCAGGCAAGATCATTGCGTCTGTTTGTGTAGGCGCTTTACCCCTGGGAAAAAGTGGAATTCTGAAAGGCAAAAAAGCCACCACCTATCACCTTGGTGAGGGTCACCGACGTAAGCAACTGGCTGAATTCGGTGCCGAAGTGCTCGATCAGCACCTGGTTGTGGATGGCAATCTGATCACCTCAACCGCGCCGGCTTCCGCTCTGGATGTGGCCTTTACCCTGCTGGAAATGCTCACCTGCTGTGAAAACCTGCGCCGGGTCAAACAAGCGATGGGGTTTAGGTCCAATCTTTTGTAAGTTCCAACTCCCAGAACTTCCGCAAACGGCAAAAACAATGAAACCTTACTGTTAATATATAGGGGTAGTTACTTAATTCTGATTTACAGTGATCTCTCGGTTATTTTTTGATGGCCCAACTCTCAGGATTTTTGAGTGCATGGGGCACAGCCCCACCACAAAACCATTCAAAAGATCACTGTAAATCAGAAATAAAAAGCCAGCTCAAGCTGTTTATTTATTTTTAAGATATTTCTCAAGCCAGGCAAAGATCTCATCGTAGGCATATTTCCAGTTGTGCTGGCTACGGTAATAGTGCCCCTCTTCAGGGAAAACAATGAGGCGGCTGTCCACTCCCTGACGTTTCAGAGCCGTATACATTCCAATCCCCTGAGAGAGATCAACCCGAAAGTCATGCCCCCCATGCAGCACCAGGGTGGGCGTCTTGAAGTGATGTACATAGGTACTGGGTGAAGCACGTAAATATTCAGCCCGATTCTGATAGGGAGTACCTCCGAATTCCTTTTCGGGAAACCAGAGTTCATCGGTTGAATAATAAAACATCAGCTGATCGAAAAGACCGTCAATGGATACGAAGCAGGAAAAACGGTCACTGTTGCCATTGAGCCAGTTGACCAGAAAGCCGCCATAGGACCGTCCGATGGCACCGATGCGCTTCTGATCAATGCAGGGGCGGGCGGAACAGAGATAATCGATACAGCCGTCCATATCCGCCTGATCCACAATACCCCAATTGTTTAAAATAGCCTCATGAAACTTTCGCCCATAGGATGTGGCCGCATGGAGATTGACCTTAACAACGATATACCTGGCGGAGGCATAGTGATGAACGTTGCCCACATAATTACTCCACCCCCCGTCCCAATCCCCCTCCGGTCCACCATGGATGAGGAAAAGCAGAGGGTATTTTTGTTTGGCATCAAAATTGGGTGGCAGAGTCACAAAGGCCATCACCTGATCTCCGTTGCCTCCTTTGAACCAGACGACCTCACTCTTACCAAGGGCATAGGTTTTGACGAATTCATCAGCTAAGTGGGTGAAAACAGTAAATTTCTGTTTGCGCAGGTCGAAACGGGCAATTTCGGCTGGGCGATCGAGGCTGGAGGTGGTACAAAAAAAAGCCTTCTCATCAATCGTCATGACCAGATTGGAGAAAATTCTGTCCCGCACCAGACAGCTGGTTTGACCATCTGAGATGCGGATGCGATAAAGGGCATCGTAGCCCTTCTCCTTACAGCTGATTATTAAAGCATCACAGTCTTTACTCCAGACTATGTCCCCCACAGGCAAGTCAAGATCGGAGGTCAGATTACGGTGATGATCGTTTTTGAGATCCACCACAATGAGGTCTTTCTGCTCTGATTCATAACCCGGAGTGGCCATCTCGGTATAAGCCAGATATCGACCATCGGGGGAAAAAACAGGATACGCATCATTGCCCTTGCCTTGAGTCAGACGGCGATGGTTCTGTCCATTGAGATCCACCAGAAAGATATCGTTGTTGGTAGAAACAGCTTGTACTTCATCGGTGTTGCAGGTATAGGCCACAGTGCGTCCATCAGGAGAGATGGCCAGATCTTGCTGCCCCCCCAGGTGTGAAGTCGGTGCTTCATAAGGACCCGGAGTCAGATCCAGAATCTCTTTGGAGTCAAAACGGTACAGAAAAATATGGCTGACCTTTCCATCATCCCAGCGGCTGTAGGGGCGCATCAGCAAATGATCATAAGTTTTACCACTGTGTTTTCGCTGCTTTTTCTCTTCCGCCATTGTGGCTGCATATTCAGGCGTCTGATCGGCGGCAAAAACACTGGCAGTGTAGAGGATGCCTGAGCCATCCGGCAAACAGAGATAATCTGATATCCCTCCGGGTACATGACTCAATTGATCTGACTGATCCGAGATCAGATCCATTTTGAACAGCTGTCCCTCACCATTTTGGTATGAAATATAGGTAACTGTTCGGCTATCAGGCATCCATCTGGCAGACTGAATTCCCTGAGGCAGAAGTCTGGATTTCTTTCCTTCGGTACTCATCAGGTGATAGCCACCGGTATATGAACCCGTAACAGAATCAATCTGATAAGTTGAATAGAGCAACTGCCGCCCATCCGGGGAGAGCTCTATGGCCTGGGGAGACGGAAAAGTGCTCAAAGATTCAAATGTAATGGTTTTAAGTGAATTCTCAGCAGAAAAAATGGTCAGTCCTGAAATAAAAACAAGGGCAACACACACAAAACATTTCATCATCGCCTCCATAACTTATAAAAACCGCAGATGTTCTATGTGGATTATACGCCACTTTGATCAGATTCGTATGAGGATTTCTTGATAAAGGTACAAGGCCTGGAGGTGCAGATTGTGCGTAAAATCACTCACCTATCCGAAAATGTTGATTCCCCTTGCTATAAGCTCACGTTAGAACACATTGATGACCTCGAAGACGTTTACCTGGCCGATAAACATATGGAAGACCTCAGAGTGGGACGAAGCGAAACCTATTCCCTTAACGAAGTGGGCAAACTTTCTTCACTACAAGTGCGCTGAGCTTGCTTTTGATACTCGGCTGGAGATTGTCCAGTGTGTTTCTTGAACGCCCGATAGAAGGTTGGCACCGAATTGAATCCAACCTCGAAGCAGATATCCACGATACTCCATGAATCAACATCGGGAGCACCCATAATCGCTTTGGCCTTTTCGATGCGATAATGATAGATGAAGTCATTAAAGCCGATTTCCAACCGCTCGTTGAGGACTCTGGAGAGTGTGGTCGAATTGGTCTGGGCTCTGCACGAAAGGGATTTTAGCGTGATCTCGCTATCCAGGAACAGTTGCTCATCTTTCATCAAACGGAAAAGAGTATTCAATACTTTTTCAGTTTTTTCCTCAGAGGGTGGTGGTGATTTGTAGGAAAGATTGCACGGGAGAGGCTGCAGGGACTCAATACGTTTCTGCAATTCAGACAGGAGTTTCTTTTTTTCAAAGAGTTGCTGGTCCTTTATCGAAAGAATGCGGCCGGTCCACAGGCGGAATCGCTTCAGCTTGCGTCGTGTGAGATGGAGGAGGAACCCGGTGATGAACAAGATGAACAGAGATCCGAAAATCCAGCCGATCAGATTGGTGCGTACCAAAGCGGTCTGCTTCGCTTCCTCATAACGAGCGAGTAGTGCTGCGGTTTGTGCCGAAATAGTCGGCATGTCGAGTTGATGTTGTAATTCGGACCCAAGACGCCGACACTGCAACTCCTGTTTTGTATTCCCCATTTCTGCATAGAAAGTTGCCATTTGACTGTACATTTGCACCAACTCACGGTGGAATCCGAGCGATCTGCACTGATTCAAACTCTCTTCATACAGCTGATGGGCCCGGTCGGTCTGTCCTGAGCGCTGGTATGCCTGGCCCATGGCAAACAGGGTGCGGGACTGATTGATGACATCCTTGAGTGCTTCCCATTTGCTTAAGGCCGCTTCAAGATGGGTCAATGCCAACGCTTGTTCTCCGGCAGCCGAATGAACCACTCCGATATGATACAGAACGGTCGCTTGGCGATCATGGAAGCGCTCCTGATAGTTCAGACTCTTATAGATGGCCAACGCCTGTTTGTCAAATTCCAGAGCGTTTTGATACTGTTTTTTTCTTAATGAGAATTCTCCGAAGAGTTCCAATGCCGCGGCGACATGTGTTGGCCTGTTCGGTAAGCGTCGGTTGACATCCAGGGCATCCTGCAGCATGGTCTCAGCGCGGATTGTGTCGCCCAGTTGGAAGTAGATACGGGCCAGGTTGATGCGGATTGATGCGGCTCTCCCAAGATTATGCTCGTTGGCTGCGAGGCTTTCACATATATCGAGAGCCTTGAGATAGAGTCTGGTGGCTTTATCTGTCTCTCCTATTTGGTAGTGGATCTCTGCTGTATTGTTCAGGACACGGTAATGCTGTTCCTTGTTGCCGTTGGTCCGATAGAGTTCGGCGCTTTGGCCATAGAAACTGAGAGCCCTTTGATGATCGCTGTAGGTGAAGAAGAACAGATTACCGATTTCGGCATTCATGCGGGCCATTTCATCTGGTTGCCCGTTTTCCTGAAACAGGCTGCGTGCCTGGAAGTAGAAATCAAGGGACTCTTCGTATTGCCGCATCTCATAATGACAATAGGCCATATTGGCCAGGGCTTCTGCTACCTGTTTTGAGGAGGCTGTCCGTCTGGCTGTTTCCAGCTCCAATTGCGCATATTCCAGGTACTCAAACGAAGTCAGATTGTCCTGGTGCGTGTACAGCTCTTTGAGTATCGTTAACCTGTCCAAATCAGTCGCCTTGGCCAGCCTGCGATCCAGCACGTCTTTGTTGAGACCATCTCCCAACAACGAACAGAACAATAAGGCCAACAGCGCAATCGCCAAAACATATTTCATGACATCCTAATTTTATATCCTAGTTCTGCTGGCATCAACTACCAGACAGCGACTACCAGGAAACGAGTTGCCTCTGCTTTATCAGATAATCAATTGATAAGACCTTGTCGTAGACGACCGATATGATCACCGAGACATGGTTTAACTCATGGTTTTTCCAAATAAAAGATTTGGATAATGGCGCACATGTAAGGAGAAAAATTATATGCCTTTTCTTCACGAAATCGTTGTTACGGAGTCGATTGAGATTGAAACATCACCAACGGCGTTATTCAGCTATTTGACTGGCATCGTTGATGACGCTGGTTTCAAGACCCTGAACGCCGACAACATCACTTTCTGCTGGCTGAAGGGCGAACCTTGGGTAGAAGGTTCAATCGCTTATGCCGAGAAATACCTTCACGGAAAATCACATAGATTCAAGTTCCTCATTTCCAAGGTAGTACCCGATAGACATATTGTGTATGAACCAGTATCAAGACTCATGAGATGGTTCTTTCCCAAAAAGGAGTTCATCATTGAGCAGACGTCACATGGGTGTCGCTTCATCTCATCAGCAACCTTTATGATTGGGTGGATCGGCAAATTTTTTTTCAAAAAAAAGATTGAAGATGGATTGTCCAGCTTCAGAGCGTATCTGCAAGAGGAAGGAAAGAACCTCAAGAAAATACTTGAAGTATCACAAGCCGGGAGCACATGAAGGCTTATAGCCGCACGTGACTCGCTACATTGCAAGGAGTGGACATGAAAAAACAATTGCTGATGACGGTTATTTTTTGGGGCTGCTTGGGTTCCATGGCCTTAGCCAGCGGAATCATGAACGAAGGGGAAACGACTGACCCGACTATCCGAAACTGGGCGGTTGGTGCGCGCTTTCGCGTTGGCGAGAAATGCTTATATGAAGAAGACATGAAAATCTACGAATGCATCCAGATGCACACAATTGACGCTCCGAACTGGACGCCGTCCAATCTCCCCAGCCTGTGGACTTATATGTGCAATACGATCACGGTTGATTGGACTGAACATTACGTCACCGGTGGCCGTTTAATGGGTGAATTTCAGAAAGCGATTGATATTGATATCAGCAATCGCTCGTCGAGAGGTTATGAAGTCAAATACGTCCTTGTTCAGGGAATGGATGAATCGACCTTGTCGAACGGAAGAATTGGCAGAACCTATCATACTATGTTGCGAATATACGACGATGCGACTGGAAATTTTGAAGACGGCGTCCCAAGTCGTGATGAATTCTTAGAATATGATTTCAATTGGGAAGACTTCTTGCCCAACCCCAATTTTGGCAAGGATCTGCCCATGAGGATTGCCATTAGCAAATCAGAAGATCATTGTTATCCCTATTTTTTGATGAAAAATGGCGATATCAGACTGAGGCGTGGAACTCAATGGGGCCCAAGATGGGATCTGTTGAATTATCATCTGCCGGAAAAATCAAGGAATGTTGATATTTCCAGCAACCAGCAATCGAAAGATGTTTATGTTCAGATCAAGGAAAACAATGGCTGGTCACGCTTTTATCACCTCAATTTTTGGAGCAATGGAAGCGTCTTTTTGAATTCGGGTCACTCTTGGTGGTCATGCTTTGACATGAAGCACAATGCCAATAACAGCATCGATGACGAGTTAGTCTTTTACTGCAACGTATCCAAGCGTAACTGGGAGCGATTTTACCAAAACGGCCGTTACGGCTTCAGGAGAATCGGAAACAGCCTCAAACCGCAGATGATCGACATCTCGGTTCAGCCAGCAACGGTAGCGGATCCTGTCATCTGGCAGATCGACCAGGACAATTATCTTTATTATTGGGATCCGATCCACAAAATCTGGTCGATGTGCCTCAATGGGCGCTTTGAGAGGATTGCCGTTGATTCCGAAGGCAAGCCATGGGCGATCCATAATGATCGCGTGTTCCAAGGAAGCATTATTTGGAAATAATCAGGCATAAACAAAAGGAGATTCCCCACTGAGCGCAACGATAAGGAGATTGAAATGATCATGTCCCGCATCGGGTGGTATTTGTCAGGGACTTTGGATGTGATGAGCAATCCTGGCCGGAAAAGCGGATTCGTTCGCAATAAAGAAAGGACTCGTGCTGACATGTCGCCTTCATATCGCCAGAGAAAAAGGAGATATTGCTTTCCCATCCTTTGCAGTATCCTGTTGCTGATTGGCTCTCAGATTCATGCTGCGATTGTCCCGGCAGCCAGCTGTTCATTTGCGGATGTTCATGCCGCCGTTTCCCGTGCGCACAGCGGGGACACCGTAACTATTCCATCAGGCAGTGCCACCTGGTCGTCAGGTCTGACCCTGCCCACAGGCGTGATTCTGAAAGGGACGGGGATGAGCATGACCCTGATTACGGCTCAGGGCATCGAAGATCTGGTTAAAATCAACGGTCAGGGCTCCCGGGTAACCGGGATCGGTTTTTTCCAGGGGGATGTCGTCGCCGAAGGCCATGGATGGCGTGTGGATCGCTGTCGCTTCACGTTTGTCGCCAATATGGGAGTCTGTATTTTTGTTCGCAACACACAAGCCAATGACAGTTCCTCCGGGCTGATCGATCATTGCGAAATGATCAACAGCCGAATTTTGGTTATCGGGTATCTGGGCTTGGCGGATCATTTCGCCTGGCACAAGCCCCTGGCTTTGGGTACGGCAGATGCCGTGTATGTTGAGGATTGTGTGATCACCAAGGAGTCGGGCAACGGGATCGACAGCAATTATGGCAGCAAATACGTGTTTCGCTACAACACTGTGACGGGCGCCTACCTCGAGGCCCATTCGTTACAGCAAGGGCGCGGCTCTCGCAGCTGGGAGATCTATCAAAACACCATCACTTCGGGTGGCGCCAACACCTGGACTCCATTTTTTCTCAGGGGCGGAACCGGAGTCGTTTTCAACAACCGTCTGGAGGGGCAATGGTATCAACCCAATGTTACGGTAGATAACGTCCGCAGCTGCGATGCCAGCAGCGGCTATCCCGTAGCTAACGGTTCGGCCGTTGTCGATGGCAACGAAGCTTTGCCGCAGGGGACAGGCGCCCACACCGGCGTCAATGACGCCACGACTCTTGTGGATGCGACCAGGAATTGGATCCCGGGAACCTTTCTCCTGTCCTCCCAGGGCATAACGGTTTACAACCTAACAGACGGCAGCAAGGGGATTGTCTCATCCTTTACAAGCCAAACGATCACCGCTACCCTGTCTGGAGGAGCGAGGAATACATGGTATACAGGCGATCGGTATCTGATCAGCGATGGCTACCCGTGTCGCGACCAGATCGGACGCTCGACTGATACCTGGCTCTGGACACCCACTACGCCCTACCCCACCCAAGCCATCGATCCCATGTGCGTGTGGGGCAATAAAAACACCGATGGTTCAACAATTGGAGTCAATGTACACAATTGCGAGCGCAATCGATGGCATATCAGAGAGAACAGGGATTATTACGAATTACCCCGTCCCAACTATCTCCCTTATGTTTATCCCCATCCCCTGACGCTGGATGATTATCCCGGTCAGAATCGGGTCTTGGCGCCCCGGGGTGTCCGTCAAGGGGAAGAGCTGTTGCTCTCATGGCAGGCAGTAAGCGGCGCCGTCTCCTACCGGGTGGTGATCGACTGGGCCGAGGATCAGGCCCTGACCACGGACCTTGTGACGCTGCGGGTCCCCATCCCTGCGGGGACGCACAACCTGATGGTCACCGCACTGGATACGACCGGCCGCATATTGGCGGCTGAGGGGATAGCTGTCCCAGTGGCGGGTGAGATCCGTTTGCTGGCACCCAACGGTGGCGAGCAGTGGCGCCGTGGCGAGACGCGGCAGATCACCTGGACTGCCAGCGGCATTGCAGGAGACGTGGTGATCGAACTGGTTCGGAATGACAGTGTGATCGGTACCATCGCCACCGTACCGGCCAACCAGGGCAACTTCACTTGGACCGTGGGGCGGGTCGAAAACGGCAGTTTTATCAGCAGCGGCAACCTCAGGATCAGGGTGCGCACCCCCAACAATTCGGCTATGGCCGAAAGGGAGATCAGGTAATGAAATTCTGTAGGGGCGCTGCTGGCCTGCGCCTTATTATCGGCATGAAGGGAGACCTATTGAAAAGTGATTAACGACATATTATTAATTGAAAGAATTGAAACAGGATGGGATCAAGCCAATATTAATATTTTACCATTCGCTGCATAGGACTCGCAGGAAGTGGGCCCGTGTGCTCAATCGGTAGGTAGAAAAAATGGGAATATGTAAGACAAATTTTGAGTTCGATTATCCAGCTCCTAAAACAGAAAAAGTTCTTAAAACAATTTCTGATATTACTGATTTACCTATATCCATAGTCGAAACTTTTATGGAAAATAAACTCTATGAAAGCAATGTATACTTTGCTTTCAATGGTTTTCCAGAACAAAAGGTGAGAATGTATTCGTATCACCCTGGGGCAGTAAAAGAATTTTACAGAGAAATAATGGAGGGAGTTGAGTGGAATCCTATGCTGACTAACGTTTTAGAGGGGTACAATGAACTAAAAGGCAAGCAAAGTCTTTATTTGGAGGTGTATTTGGGGCAAGAACTAACTCTATTTGTTGGGTCAATAAGAGCATTGGAGCATTTAGAAGGTGTTAATCAAAGAGATTTGTTTATTCCAGAGGATAAATTCCATTTTCCAATTTCTGTTTCAGATTTGGAGAAGCGATATAAAAAAAGGAGAGCATTACGATGAAATTTATAGCAAGGGAATGCGGAATGCGGATAGATAAAGGTGTTATCACTGCCGGCGCATCAAATGCAAACTTCGCGGGAAAAAATCACTCATTTGTATTTGTAGCAAATCCAAACCAACCCGATCCCGAAGGCACATATTTTGAGATTGACGATCAGATATATGGTGGATATCAAAACGTAAAATCTGTTTTTTTCTATAAAAATGGGGTAAAGATTATTTTTACAAAGCTTTTGGTGCAAAGATTTAACTATACAGAATTAAATGTTGTAATCAATAATATGAATGACTTTAACAAGCTTAAAGAGGGCATCACAAAGGTCTGTAATAACAATTTTCAAATTAATGAAATATTGGAGGAGCTATAACAAATAGTCGATTTCAGGTGGCCCATTTTTTTCAAGAATTTGCTTTTATAAGGACGTATATCCACTTCATAATATGAGAGTAACCCTGGCACATTCAGAGAAGTGGGAAAGCTGGTTTCTGATACTGAATCCAATGAGTGAGGAAAATTGCCGGGGCAATTCCCTCACTCCGGCTTTTATTGAAAAATTGAAGAGATATGAAAAAGAGTTTAATGATCCAAAAAAATAAATACAAAACCCAGGAATTGGGCGCATCCGACCGGCGACCCGGCGGCGGAGAGGAATCAGTATGGAACAAATAAAAAAAGAACAATGCGAGAAACAGTATTTATTAACGGAGATCGCGCGACTTGATGAAACATTACAACAAAACGGCATTAGTTTAATGAAGAAAAGACGCGATATCTGCGAGAAATATTTCTTTGACTATTGCACGTTTCTGGATGAAGGTCAGGTATGTGTTTCTGAAGAAAACGTATTCGTCACATTGGCTTTCACAAAAAAGTCTGCCGACTCCGGATTGCACGAATCTATATTGTCTATCGTCGATGAATTCTTCTCAAAAAAAACAAAACCTGCCAACTCCGACGCCAAGCTCCCCACCCAAACACCTTTAGCCTTTCATCTGATTCTTAAGCCTGAAAAGCACAGCCCCATATATGTGAGTATATTTGAAAGCGCCAGTGACAAGATGATCATCAGCAGAATCCAGCAATCACTTGTCGGCCATCTCTATTCTTTAGGCGCGGTGAAGAGCGTCAACGACACATCCATTTATAAAAAAATGGACCTGACGATCCCTTTGCATAAGATTCATCCATCACTGACCTTTTCAGAAGGGATTGGTATTCAAATGAA
>Ga0105099_10001638_pt1 | contig 13793 bp, 9 predicted proteins | sample PPLLak3cmMay2015_2_FD_79138 | JGI IMG/M metagenome (GOLD analysis project Ga0105099, IMG submission 79138) | Freshwater sediment microbial communities from Prairie Pothole Lake near Jamestown, North Dakota, USA - PPLs Lake P8 Core (1) Depth... | ecosystem: Environmental > Aquatic > Freshwater >...
GAAAATTCCACCGATTCCTCGCTTCCCGTGCAGCGCGCCACGGCATACGGCTCGGCGGTAATGGAAATAAGATCCAAATCGAGCGCCTCGGCAATGGTCTGGAGCGCCCCAAGATGCACAATCGGGGCAAAAGCATTAAACACTCCGACCTGCACTTCTTTTCCTTGAAAGCCAAGGGGATTAGTCACTTTATAGCCGTCAATCCGGACATCAACAATCGCCGCGTTCACCAGTTTCACATCTATTTCCGAATGTCCTGATTCCCAGGCAAGCACCGAGCGGGCGCGGTCGAATGCCCGCCTCTGCACCCGCGCGATAATATCTTTTAGCTCGTTCATGGTGATTTGCGATTTTGGTTTATTTCTGACATAACGAATAGTCGTTGTCGTGCCTTTGACAAGTTCGCCGGCAATGCCGATTATAACCTGTTCGGGAAGCACTCCTGCCTGATCCGCCGCCCGCTCCAGCGCCGCCTCGCAGTTCTTGATGACGCCGTGAATGTCCGTGACCATCCCGCCGGCCATGTCGGTGAGTTTCTGCCGCTGGCGGCCGACGCCGATTACCTCGGCTTTGTCGTCAACAACTTTAAAAATCAGCGCTTTGACAAATTCCGTGCCAATATCAAGCGAAATGGCAGTATTATCAATGATTTTTTTACCCTTTAGAAAATCAAATATTCCCACCTTGAATCCTCGATAGTTAATTTAGTATCTATATTATACCATAATATTTTTCAAATAAAAAAAGCCCGATTTTATTCGGGCATTCGGTATAGTAATCTTTCGAAACTATTCTATTCCTTGATAGAATATGTTATTATATTTTTATGAGTCAAGAACAAATTATTACAAAAGTTAGGTATGCGATTAAGTCAGATCCAAACAAAGATTGCATCAAAAGCATTTACCTCTTTGGATCATATTTACATGGCAATGCAAAAAAAAATAGCGACGTTGATCTTTTGTTTGAAATGAAAAAAACAATGAGCTTGTTTCAAATTGGAGGAATGCAGTATAATCTTGAACAAATACTTGGTAAAAAAGTTGATTTTGTTGATAAAGACTCGGTTATCCCCCAACTTAGAAACAAAATAATTCCCGGAGCAAAAAAAATATATGAAAGAAAATAGAGATAAATTTCATTTGGAAAGAATCATGGAGTCAATTGACCGAGTTGAGAAATTCTTGAATAATGCGAATTTCTCCGATTTCGAAAAGAATGAAATGATGTTTGACGCAACTTTAATGCAAATAATAAATATTGGAGAAACAATTATCAGATTAAGCAATCATTATAAAGAAAAACACAACGATTTACCATGGAATCAAGCCATTGGAATGCGAAACCAAATTGCACATGGTTATTTTGAAATTAAACCAAGGGTAGTCTGGAACACTGCAAAAAAAGATTTACCGGAACTAAAGAAAAAGATAAATAACATTTCAACTAATCGTTAATTCACAACATAAAATAATTCACATTTGTCAATTTACCTCCTTTTTCAAATCTAGCCGCGAAGGCAAAACAGTGTACTCAAAATAATAATTTCTTATTAATAAAAAAGCCCGATTTTATTTGGTAAAATAATCGGACTTATCGTGGAGCTAAGTTCCAAAAAATTTCATGGCTCGTTTGCGTAAATTTCCGCGTAGGTTTCCCACATCTGGGTACGCAGCTCGCTTATCTCGGTTTCCGGGCTGCCCAAGGTTTCGTACTCAAGTCGCTTGAGCTTGCCCAAACCCTCCAGAAATTTCGGCATATCGATTCTATCAAGATAGAAATCATATGCCTCGGCGGCAATCTGACACCATTTTGTCATATACTTGATTGCTTTGCAGGCCTCGGTAAATTTCTTGTAACTCTTGATTGACTCCTTGAGCCGGAATTTTCTCAAAGAATTGGCGAGCTCCAATTTTGCGATGTTTTTTTCCTCTTCGAGGTAGCTCAGTATCATCTTCCTTTCTTTGAGCAGTGTCTCAAAGACCAGAATGTGAGCTTTCATCAACTCCTTGCAAGGATCCAACTTTATCACCTCCGTTTATTTTATTCTTAAACAAACTTTCTTTTTATGATTCCAATAATGCCGCAAATGCTAAAGATGGCAATTACCACCATCATTATGATGCAGAAATAGTTTTCATGAAATACATTATCAACGAATCCTTTGTTTTGCCAATATACAACATTGACATACTGATAGGCAAACAGAAACATATCTGCCAGTATTTGGGGCTCGTAGCGCCATAAGAGAAAAGAAGGAACAACCGCCGCCAGCATCAGAAAAATATTGTACACGGTGCGGTTTTTGTTGCCTTTGTCGAAGTATTTTTCGTAGTGGTTACGCAAGCGATAAAGCAGGTATAAATAACCGACGATAGTCAGTAATGTGACAGTCCACATCACGACGCAGAAACCCATAAAAAGACCATTTAAAGTCAATTAAATCATCTCCTTTTTTAAAGAATACTGACATGATATCTTACCATATTAAGTTGGCTTTGTCAATGGTAATGTCATCACATATTGATTATTTTGGAGTACATTTGCTTACGGGTATTTTATCAAGATATGCAATATTTTTATTGACTTCATTGGAAATTGCCACTCCCGGAGTGCCGCAAATTGGATCGGGAAGTTTAATCGTAACCTCGATAGTAGAAGGATCGGAAATTGAATAGGAAAGATTTTGGGAAATGGCTTTGCGAACCGCAAAAACGGTAAATTTGACTTGTTCAACAAGACCTCCGTTTTTATCCTCCCAGTAAAAACTAACCGCGCCAGAATTAAAATAATTCATACTTCTCGAACCTTCAATGTAAGTCGGCAATTCATTTTTGACATAATTTTTCATGCCTTCAAATTTATCTTCTTCAAAAATATAATACCCATTTTCACCCAAATCAGTTTCTTCGTCTGAGCTAGTATATTTAAATTCCGCTGGCGAATCAAAAGTTAAAACAACTACTGCCCCACCCAATAAAGACGAATTGTTAAGTCGGGCTTCCAAATTCGTGACAGGACTCGGCCTGTAATCATTCCATAATTTAGCGAGAAAATTCTGCCAATCTAGCATAGTATTTGATGGGTTTGAAGGCGCGGGCGTGCTAGTAGGTGTTTGGGTTTGGGTGGGAGTTTGAGTTGGAGTTTTGGTCGAGGTAGGAGTCGGAGTCGGAGTTGTAGTCGGAGTTGGAGATTCCTCCTTTTCTGGGGACGCCGCAGGAGACGTGACGGTTACTTCGGTTGGGGCAACGGTCTCACCGGCAGTTCCCTCGGCTTTTGGCGAAATCGAAGCTAACCCTTTGCTGGTGGCATCAATAGTATTGCCCGGAGAAAATGGGGTGGCATTATTCTCGGCAACAAAATAATAATATCCCAAACTCACCCCTGCAACAAGTACAGAGGCAATTATTCCAGTTGTAATAATCATAGGTTTATTCATTTATTTCTCTTCCAATTTTCTCAAATATTTTTTCAACTTTTTCATATCCAGTACTTTTTGTCATTTCACCAATATATGTTTCGTTTCCTATTTCCATTAACTTGTTTATTTTACCATATAAGAACCCATCTTTCTGAACATATGCATTTTTAACATCAACTTTGTTCAAAATATTCATTTTATCAATTCTTTCCATCTCTGCTAAATCAGCTTCATTAAATATATCCAGCCATGTTTTTTCATAATCTCTATACTTAAGTTTCTTACTTTGTGCATCAATTGCCTCTTTAATGTTTTTAAATGGGCGTTTTTCGCCTTTTGGCGTAAATTCCGCCTCATTGAATCGATATGCGATGTCTGCTTCTGTGATTGATTTATTAACCTTTTGTTCAATAACAAATTCATTTTTAACAAATCTATCAATGATGCGTTTATAAGGTACTAAATCCGGATCGGCAATATAATTTGGCAGGGTGTCGGAAATTGGTCCAAGGTAATCAATTTTTTTTACTGCCATTTTTGTCGCATTGCTTTTAATCAAAGCTTTAGTCATTGGTGATAATGTACTGGTAATTTCTCCAGTAGCAATTGTATAAATATCTTCAAAAAGAATTTCATACAATACTTGCCTTACTTCGAGTGTCGGCGAATAATATAATCCATCCATATCTTTGTAAAAATCGCCATTTTTTAATCTATCAATTAATCTTTTTTCAATAATTAATTCTTTAATTCCCCCGCTTCCACCCCAATCATTATTATATGTGTATTGATCTGAAAACATCATCTGGCCTTTAGAATTAATGCTACCATCAGGAATCTTGCTTTCTACAAGCTTAATTCTACTAATCATGCTCTTAATATTTGCATTACTACCTAGTTGATAAGTCGCACCGGGGTTTACAGGATCATGGATAGGATATTTTTCAATGGGCTTGATGCAAGATTTAACAGTTGAATCCCCATAAAAAATACTAAGCTCTTTATTAAATAAAACATTATTTTGTGATAATTCTGAAATATTTATTTCTTCAATCGGTGAAAAATACTCCGACTCATAGGGTTTAATATTATAATCCTTAAATATGTCATTTAGATTTTTTCCTTCTTTAATTGACCTTATCCGACTAGCTACTTCTTCTTCGTAGGCATCATAAGCTTTGATTGTTTTTCCTTTATTTATCGCCGCTTTAAGTTCATTGGTTGATACTTCGGTAAGCCCCCGTTGATATTTCTTTAATAGTTTGTTCATTTTATTAACAGTGGTTATTTCAGCTTGGGAAAAGGGTTCAGTGTATTTTATTCCGGCAGAATATATTTTTGCTAAGCCAAAAAATTCTGTTAGCGCAACAAGCCAGTCAGCTGCAGCATATGTGCTTAGTGTCTGAATTTCATCATCAGTGAATTCGGGCAAGTCAATATTTCCAGTATAAGCCGATAATATGCCATTTGGCAAAAGTATAAAACCCATACCGCCGATTATTTTAGGATTTTGGGAATACAACCATGATCTTACCTCTGGAGACAACTTGCTTTTGTCTTCCTTTTTAACAAAAAGATATGCAAATAGACTGGTTGGAGTTTCTAAAGCCGAGCCTTTGAAAGGTATGGGAAAAACTGTTCTAATAAAATCCTGCTGTGCGGCAATCGTCCGATCATGATTCGGTAATTTATTGGCAAATTTCGGCTCGCGATAATACCATTTTTCTTCAAAATCAAAAATTTTTCGAGTGCTTGTCAGAAGTTCTTTTTCTACATCAATCGCTACTTTAACAGCATCTGACAAATTTTGATTCTTGAATAAACAATACGATACAAATGCATCCCATTCCCCTGTTCCCGGAGTAAATTGCCAAAAAGTAGCATTTTCAGGAAATGGATAATCTGCCAATGCTTGTGAGGGATTCTGCGCGTAGAACAAAAATTTATTTCTATTTTTAACATTCTTTTCATCTAACCGCTTGAGGACCACTGCACGCGCTTGCTGTGTAAAAGAAGAAGTTATTTGCTCGTCGGCCCCGGGCATCCAAGAGTTATCCAATGTTGGTTCTAGGCCATGAGCAAAAGAAATAAAAATAAGCGGTATTATTATTACAGAAATTACACAAATTATAATTAATTTCTTCATAACTTATCCTTCAATAATCAATGATATCAACCGAACCGCCAATATCAAATAATAACTTTTTCAGGTTTTTGTTTACCAAAATATCGATATAATCCAAAGAATTAATTGACAAACTTTTTGCTACTTTTCCGTTTAAATAAAATACCGAAACATCCAGATCATACTTATCCTTGATTGCGGTTAAATACTTACCGCCATTATCGAGCCATAAAAATTTCTCAACCTTCCCTTTGGTGTTTATTGTTTTTAATTTTCCACTGGTGCTTATTAAAATCATATTTTTGTCATTGCCCGAATACATAACATTTTTACTATCAAGCGACCAAATCGGCGCACTGGCAAACGGGACACTTTCCTTAGTACTTACTTCATGATTTTTTTTATTATCGAGATTGTCAATAATTACTTTTAAATCCGAATTTTTGACCTGTAAATAGGCGATATTTTTACCATCCGGCGAAAGTGTAAATCCATTTGCGCTTTTGTCAAAATCGCCTAGTTTTTGCGGGTTAGAACCATCAACATCTGTCAGAAACAATGATTTACTTGCCTCGCCCTCAGAAACGACAAATATTTTACTTCCATCACCGCTCCAATCGGCACTAAATTTATTCGGCACCGAGTCATTGACTTTAGCAGCTACCCCGTCTTTCAGTGAAATGATCCAAAAAATATTATTGATGCTTTTTTGTTCAACTGAATAATTTGGTATTTCAACCATCGCCATTTCTTTATTGGGCGACCAATTTATTTTATAAATTTTTTCTTGGTCACCTTCGCTTAGAAAACCCAGTTTGGTTAAAGTTTTTGCACTAGTTTCTGTATTTTCCGGTGTAATATTAATTTCCGAAAGGCTGTTTTCTTTTTTATCATAAAATAATATTTTTGATTCATCCGCGGAAAAAGTCAGAGATATCATATCGCTATTTTCTAAATTCCCCTGATAACCCTTTTTCAGCCTGAGTATTTCTCTTTTTATCAAATTTATCTTTTTGAAATGGGGAATCCAGCGATTGATTTGAAAAGTTTCAATATAATCCGAATAGCCCGGCTCAGATATTTCAATGGCATGCCCGCCGGAATCGGCTTTAATTTTCCAGATATTTGAGTTATTCGCAGTAGTTAAGTTCCCATCAAAATACATATCGTCAATAGGAATATTAATTTTAATAAACAAATTCGCCCTTGAGAGTAAAATAAAATAACCGGCGGTTAGGATTGCCAAGACGATTCCGTAAATGATTAATATCTTCTTGATTTTTTTAGATTTCAAATCTGAAGATTCCGGAACAGTTTCAGAAGATAACTCTGAAGTTATAATGGAATTTAAATTGTTCTTTTCCAGATTATTCATCTTTAATTTCTCCAATCACGTCTTAAAAAAGTGGTTTCCTCTTCACCGCCGCTGGCGGAAGGAATTTTGGCTTTGAAGGCGCCGACATTGCCCGTTATTCCATTTTTCGTCTGCGGATAGAAAGGCATACCGGGTTCAGCCCAGTCATATTTTCTATTTCCATTAGTATCTTTGTAGATTCCATGCAAGATAAAAAGCTGTTCCAAGGCACTACCCACCTTAATTTCAGTTATGTTTGATAGCCCTGTTTTTAGAATATATTCTTTCTTTCCCACTTGCCAAGTACAATTTAAATACTCAAATAAATCCGTCGGCAATAACAATTTGTTTTCCTTGATCCTTGTCAGTAAATTTTTCAGGTTAAGATCATCCTTGTCCGGCAGATACTGGAGATCGTAGTCAAATTTTTTGTACTTGCCATCAGTTTGCATTAATTCTATTTGGTTAATGTAGGTGTTGAGTGCGCTGGAATTGTAGACTTTTGTTCCATGAAGCAAACTGTAAATAAGACCTGCAATGGCATATTCTTCGGTTTTGACGGGGTCAAACTTTTTGCTTTCCATACCTGTCTCATTGACATTTTCTTTGTCAAAAACGGGAATTTTGTCGATGGCGGAATAGATGGCAGCAGGGATAGATAGGTCGGTTAGTTCTTTTTCTTCTCCATTAACAGTGCCGCTGGGTGTATAAATTCTTGGGTCTTTTGCTTCATTAATTTTATTATAAAATTCACTGGAGATATTATGACACAAGGCCTCTAGCATGGAATCGATAGCCAGATCGTTATTGTAGTTGCCGTGAGAATAGTTGATGTATTTATTTGGAAATTTATTGCCTAATTCCATGTTGTTTTTAACACCTATTTCAGCATTATCCAGCCCCGTATCATTCTGCATTCCTCCCGGAAACATTTTTTCGATGATGATATGACCAAGCTGGTGATACTCTTCAAAGGGAAATCTTCTTTGCCAATCATTGGGATTTAACGAATCGTAATTCAAATAAATATTATTTTCCGCCAGATACGAGCCGGAATTGGCGTTGTCGTCTTTTGAGTCTTTGTCAAACATAAACTTCTGCTCGGTGAAATCGGGTTTGATTTTTGCTACAACTTGGTCGGTTAATTTTGTCCCCGTTAGTTCTTCTGATTTAGCATATGCTCCTTGGAGGTTAATCCAGATATCCGCCATCACCTGCACTTGATTAACTGCGCTGATTTCTCCATTATTTACTTTCATATCGTACTGACTAACCTGCTCGGGAAATCCCCATTCGGGATCGGGCTTATTGCCGTCTCCCAAAGTTTTAATATTTAGATTAATAATAGGCTTTGTCTTATCGTAATAATCTTTAGCGGGCACTGGAACAGTTTTAAAATATACCAATGAGTCATCTTGGAACAAAAACTTTAACGGCGGCTTGTCTTTAACTTTACTATAATAATAAACACCAACTCTAAATGAACCACCCGATTTGTCAAGTTCGTTTTTATTAAAATCCAGAGTGTAATTATATTCGATTTTATCACTATCATCTTTTTTTATTGTATCTGAACTGAGCACTGCGTTTTCGTCATTGTAATCATCGCTTCCGGGCAATGCTCCGGCAATTTTCACATTGTCGCTGTCAAAAAGCGCCAAAGTGGCATTGGGGATAATGCGCAGGGCACCGTCGCTTCCCGGGTATGGCCCGGTCAGTAGCCCTTTGATTTTTGCCCAGACATCAAGCTCCACCCGCTCGGTAATCTTGATTTTTTGCTCCTCCGGATTGCCTTTGTCATCGAGTTTCTGATAATAAATATTATCTTCAAGGATTTCCAATTTTTTGAAATCATAAGGAATATTTTTTATTATTTTCAAGGTAAACATCCTGGCATTTTTTTGCTCTTTTTTATTTGGATCGGATGCTGACGGAACTTCTACTGTGGGCTCATTCTTTTTAATAGTCCAACTGATGGTTTTTTTATCACTGTCATATTTGCAGTTGTCACAATGGGTTTTAAGGTAATCATAGTTTATAACATCTTTGCCTTCTAATTTGGGAAGTTCAACCGTTAATAATCTGTCTTTAGTTTTAAATTGGTCTAGGGAAATTCTATACTTTGCTTCAGTATGATCCGGAAAGAATTTATATTCGTCTTTTTTGTCTTTTTCATAGGAAATACATTCCATTTCGAGGTCAACAGCTTTAGCCATATTTTTATGCAGTATTTTAGCAATAAGTTTTTTAAAGAAGGAAATAATCTTATTGTCTTTCTTAATATTTTGGGCGGTTGTTTTTTCTTTTGGCTGGCAGATGGAATCAATCGCCACTTCCGGCGCTTCAGCCCCTTTAAACTCAATCCCTTTTTCAATATTTCTTTGATTTTCAAATTTGGTATCATCTTTAGTGTAAACTGCCTTAATTTTTCCTTTAAGTTCTTCAAAACTATTTAATTTTAAGTTAATCGTGCCTTTATCGGCATCACCAGAGCTAGTCAAAAGTCCTTTTCCGTCTATTGTTACTTTATCGGTAATATCCTTTCCTGCTTCACCTTCTTCTTCGCTGATAAAGTAAATATCAACTTTTTCGCCAGGCAAAGAAGTTTCACCGTCTTTAAGAGTAATAATTGCTTTTGCCTGATTGATTATTTCTTTTTGTTCAGGAGTGTCTTGGGTTGCAGGAACCGCTTTTTTAGAAACAGGAACCTGCAAATAATCACTAGAATATTGCCAATTTTTTATATTAGTTTCAGATTCGGGCTGATTTTGGTCAAAACCTGGATTTTCCTCCTTGATATCAACTCCAAGATTAATACCGGTAAATTTGATTTTCGCGGAAGCACTGGCGCACAAGCTGTTTAATATGGCATCCACAGTAAAATTAAAAGTGCCAGCTTTAGTGCTTACCACACTAGTCTCAAAGTGTCCATTTCCATCAGTTTGTGCCGCCAACGTAGTATATTTCACTCCACCAAAATCAAACATGGCCTTGTCATCTAGTGATTTTAGGGTTAAATGGGCAGAAATTGGTTTATTGGTAGCATTTTCTGTAGTTTCGACAATTAATTTGCCTTTTCCCTCCATTACTGGATTGCCGCTTTCGTCTTTGACAACATCTCCTTTGTCATCTTTCTTGATTATCATCGCCACTTCGTCTTTTTCCGGCTTGACGGTGAGATTGAACGAATTACCTTTGACATAATAAAATGCATCGGTCGAATAATCAACAGTATAGCCCGGGCAGCCATTAAAATTATCATAGGTCATATTCTGCTTATAATACATTTTGTATTTAACTGATTCCCAGCCGGGAGAAGAATATTTAGGATTTATTGTGGCATTGAGCTCTTGGCCAGATGCAAACCATCCTCCACCGCTTCCACATTTATTGCAGTCGGAAAGTACAGTATCGGGAACAAATGTTATTCCGCCGCCGCCTTCCTTCAAAGCATCACTGTAGCATAAGTTTCTGTTTTTAATTGATTCCATGGGGTTCGGATTTTCTTTACTTACTTTCCCCGAGCTCTCATTACACCATGCGCATCTCGTGTCCGTAGTCCCATACCACTCTATGCCGCTAAAAATCCAGTTTTTATAATAATCAATATTGCTTTCAATGGTGCTAAGCGAGATGGAGGAATCGCTCCGCTCATTTGGTCTTCTTCCTCTTAATAAAGTTCTGTCTCGGCTGGTAATAGTATAATCAACTAATACTTTTTTATCTGTAACCGTGTTATCTTTCCCTTCAACTAGATAACCTTGATAATTAAATTTTACTCTTAGATCCGCATTCACTCGAACCATTCCTGTTTTTTCTACTCTATCCGTCTCAAATAAACTAGTACAGCCGGTGGAATATGAGCATTCAATTGCACGGCCATTTGTAAATGAAAAAGTGATATTTTCGTCGATATTTGTGATTGCAAAAGGAGCATAAACTTTATCGCCGCTTATTTCTTTACCTTTCCCGTTGACTTTAATATCAAGCCAGTCCGGATATGCATCCATGTTAAAAAGATATGGCTTAGGAGTTTCGCATGCTGCTAGTTCCGATGCCTGCGGGGAAAACTTGGCGATGAATTTGTTAAAAGATGCTCTCCAGGAAGGGACGGCGGCGATGGAGATGGTGGCGGCGAGGAGAACAAAAAGAAAGATGGGCAAAATCCTGGTAGTGATGAGCCGCCATTGGAAAGGTTTTTTTTCAGCCTTAAGCCCTAAGCTATAAGCTTTAAGTTTTTCGTCATTCTCTTCCTTTCCCTCTTCGCTTACAGCATATGGCTTACCTGCCTCGCCGGCAGGCGGGCGGCTTATAGCTGGTTTTTCTTTCCCAACATCAACACCGCCTTCCTGTTTAGAAGGTTCCTCCTTTTTTGGAGTTCTGGGTAAAAGTTCTTCCGGTATTGGCATTTTCCCTCTTTGTATTTCCAATTTTATTTAATTAATTTCTTATTCTGTAATGAATAAAAGGTGAATCCTAGAATGCTTACTAAAACCAAGAAGGCAATTATATAAATATATAAATAATTAACTTTTTGAGGTGCGCCGACATCAATTGTCGTAGTGGCGGTATTGCCTTTATTGTCAACTAACTTGACTTGATTTATTCCAAGAGGAGTATCTTTGGGAATATCCAGCTTGACATCGTAACTGCCAGGACCCGTGGAAACAAGCGAGGCAATTTTAACTTTTTTATCGTTGACATAGGCATCAATTTTTGAATCCGGCTGGAAATTATTGGCAATCACATTAGCGCTGCCGCTCTGATTAGCATTCTGATTGACGTTTCCGCTATTATCAACTGGTATAATAGAAGGTTCGGGGCTGGGAGTTGTAGTTGGCGATGGTGTAACTGTTGGCGAGACTGTTGGCGAGGGAGAAACTGTTGGTGAAGGAGATGGAGACGGAATTGGAGGAGTAACGGTTGGAGAGGTTGTCGGCCAAGGAGAATAAGTTGGTGATACCGTAGGACTGGGAGTATAGGTAGGCGAGGGAGATGGTGATGTTGGAGAGGGAGAGGGTGTCGGCGGCACAGTAGGACTGGGAGTGACTGTGGTTTGAGTGGGAGTAGGCGATGCAGCACTGCAGAGTGTCCTTTCGGCTATAACATGTGTGCCCCATAACCCTAGACCATAGCCGGAAAGTCCAGAAGAAATGTCAATTTTCCTATTCTGGCTGTATTCCTTGGGATAATAATGGAAGACAAGTTGTTCCAATGGATCTAGAGTAAGTCGGATAGATGTGCAGGTGGTTTTCCACGTTCCATCGGCATTAGTGCAGCTGCTAAAATCCTTTACAGTTTGATTACCAATAATAATTGATTTGAATTTTCCGGAAATTTGTACCATATCCTGACCTTTAAGAGTTTCATAAGTTGCATCTTGATAGAATTTGATTATTACAGTATGGGTCAGGTCGGTGCGAAGAATTTGGTAATTATAATTAAAATCTGTACCGGATAATAACACATTATTATTGTTTAAAAAATTTCCAGTAATTTTATAAGTTTTTGGCGATTCCAAGTTGTCAGGAGACATATTATTGCAGTATCCGCCATAAGGATCAGCCGATTCGCAGGATGCCTTGGCGCTATATGAATCCACACACTCCTCCGCCGCCTGCGGCGACCATTTGGCAATAAATTTATTAAAAGCGCTTCGCCAAGATGGAATGACAAATATCAACACTCCAAAAACAAAGATTACCACTAAAAATATTGGTAAGATTTTTGTTGCAAACCATCGCCAATTAGTAGACCTTTCAGGTTGATCCTGATTTATTGATTCTTTTTCATCTGCCATTATTTCCCTCTTTACCTAAAACACTAATAGTTTTCCACTACTTAATTTTATCTTAACAAATTGCCTCTATAATACAATATATCATTTATCCACAACGTATAATTCCTTTCTGCAAAACGAACTACGTTCTGTTATTGCAGAAGCGTCATCAACGTTGCAGGCAACTCATTAAAGAACTTTTGCTTTGATGCGGCGCACTCCGGACGATGAAGATTTTTCGCCGGTGATTGTGAATGTACCAATCTCGGAAGTATTGGCGACATGCGGACCGGCACAGAGTTCTTTGGAATAGGCAGATTTCAAATCTTTGCCGATATAATATAATCTGACTTTTTGACCGTATTTGCCCATAAAAAGAGCTTTTGCTCCCTGTTTTTTAGCTTCATCCAATGTTGTCTCGATATATTGAACCGGCAACTTTTCTTTGATTTTTTGATTGACAATGTCTTCGGTTTTCCGTCTTTGGTCTTCTGTCAATTTTTCCGGATGTGTAAAGTCAAACCTAAGTTCGTCACCGCTCACATCCGAGCCCGCCTGCTGAACATGACTTCCCAAAACATCAGATAGCGCTTGGTGCAGAAGATGTGTCGCCGTGTGAAGGCGGGGGTTGATTTCTTTTTTAGCGGCAAAAACAGCACTTGACCTTGCTCTCTCGCGCTGTTTTTCCAGTTCCTCGTAATATTCTTTTTCATCAACTTTAATTCCTTTTTCCGCAGCCAATTCTTGCGTTAATTCCAGCGGAAAGCCAAAAGAATCATATAACCGAAATGCTGTTTCGCCACTTAAGACCGAAGACCTAAAACCTAAAACCTTATTTAATTCTTTTAATCCTCTTTCTAAAGTTAAATTAAAATTATTTTCTTCCTGATTTAAAATTTCCGCTACTCGTTTTTCCTCTTTTTTGAGGTACGGATATAATTCCATCATGGTTTTAATGACTACTTTTGCAAGTTCTGAAGTAAATTTGTTTTTAATTCCAAGTATTTTTCCATGGACAATCATGCGTCTTATGAGCCGACGGAGAACATAACCTTGTGTTTTATTTGAAGGGTTTATACCGTCAGCAATCAGAAACACACTTCCGCGTATGTGA
>Ga0105099_10001640_pt1 | contig 13786 bp, 23 predicted proteins | sample PPLLak3cmMay2015_2_FD_79138 | JGI IMG/M metagenome (GOLD analysis project Ga0105099, IMG submission 79138) | Freshwater sediment microbial communities from Prairie Pothole Lake near Jamestown, North Dakota, USA - PPLs Lake P8 Core (1) Depth... | ecosystem: Environmental > Aquatic > Freshwater >...
AGCTTAAGTAGTTCAAGCAGTTCAAGTAGTTCATCCAGTTTTTCAAGTTCAAGTAGCACAAGTAGTTCATCATCATCAAGTTCAAGTAGTAGTTCGTATAGTTCAAGCAGTTCATCAAGTAGTTCACTAAGCTTAAGTAGTTCAAGCAGTTCATCAAGTTCAAGCAGTTCATCAAGTAGTTCACTAAGCTTAAGTAGTTCAAGCAGTTCATCATCATCATCAAGTTCATCAAGTTCATCAAGCAGTTCATCATCATCAAGTTCAAGCAGTTCATCAAGTAGTTCACTAAGCTTAAGTAGTTCAAGCAGTTCATCAAGTTCATCAAGCAGTTCATCATCATCAAGTTCAAGGAGTAGTTCGTATAGTTCAAGCAGTTCGTCAAGTAGTTCAAGAATATCGAGTTCATCAAGTTCATTAAGCAATTCATTAAGTAGTTCAAGAATATCGAGTTCATCATCATCATCATCATCATCATCATCATCATCATCAAGTTCAAGTAGTAGTTCGTCTAGCTCAAGCAGTTCATCAAGTTCAAGTAGTAGTTCGTCTAGCTCAAGCAGTTCATCAAGTTCATCAAGTAGTTCAAGGTCGAGTTCATCGTCTTCATCAACTGCATCATTTTTATGCCATGGATTAATAACTTTTGGAGAAAGAACTTCAGACGATTTTCAAGGTGTAACACAAGATACATATATTGATGGTTCTAATCCAGATAATAATTATGGTATTTCAGAGACATTTAAAGTTAAACGCGGAATGTCACAAAGTCTTCAAAATTCTATTATCAAATTTGACTTATCAATTTTAAGATCAGAACCACGTTTAATTATAAATAATGCAACTCTAAACATATGCACAACAGAAAATTTAAATAATATATCTAATGAAAAAATTACAGAGTTCACTCCAGGATTAGCAATAGGAGCATATAGATTATTGCAAGATTGGTCACAAGGATCAGGAGATGGTGGTCTAGTTCAAATTGGGGAACCAAATTATAATCTAAGAAATAAAGCAGATGATGAACGTATATATTATTGGAGTATTCATGGCGCATTGATGCACCGAACTATTTACGACGCGACTTCTGAAGATGTTGTTATCGTTTCAGAGCCGGATCAATATTATTCATGGGATGTAACGGATGCCGTCCAACATTTTTTTAATGAAGGTGGAGACTATGGTTTTATATTAACATATCCACGCAGCGGAGGAACTTATATATTGGGGGATGTTGAGTTTTATAGTAGCGAGAACCCTCAAATTAACAAGAGACCGTATTTATTCATCAACTATAATAAAGAAGATTGTTCGTTTAGTAGTTCATCAAGTTCTTCAAGGTCGTCAAGTTCAAGTCGTTCGTCATCGTCATCACGTTTGGAGTGCGGAGACTATATAGAACTTTTAATCGATTCTTCAAAAATAGGCAGTGATCTTTATAATTTTCCTATATTGGTTGTTTTATCTAACTCATCTGGTATAACAGACACCGACCTTACTGATATTTTTGATCGAGAAGAACAGGATGTTGTAATTAGAACTGAAACCGGAGAATACTGTTGGATGGAAGTTGAGAAATGGGATGTCATTAATAGAATTGCATGGATATGGGTAAAAGTGCCAACAATAAGTTCGACCAGCGATACAAAATTATATTTAAGAACTACTAATACATATATGTCCATGCCGATATTGCCACTTAATTCAGTAACTAAACCAACGTTTAATGTATGGGATAACTACAAGGCAGTATATCATTGCTCTTACGATGCAACTGTATTCTTTCCTTACTATGGAAATAAACTAATAGGGTTTGACTCTGCTGGTACTCATGATGGAAGTCTTACAATAGATGGTGTTACGACAAGAGGCGGGCATCTTTCTGTGTTTTTAAATAGAAGTGATGCTTTAATAGGAGAAGGTTATAATTTTCAAAATGACCCCCCATTCCCCACTTTTATACTGATGGATTCTGCTTATGCAATCGATGAATTTATCGTGCAAAACATAGACGCACGACCATCAGTTGCTGGCAGCCCAACTGCTTCTATAGAGGTATTTTTTAAATTTTCTACCCATCCTGCCGCTGGTGAGATTTATCCTATATGGTTTGAATCTACTGAGGCATATTCCTCTTTCGGTGATCCATACACTGCAAGAATTGGTCTAAATTTATGGAGATTTACAGAACCCACTCCAACAACGATATTACAATTTATATGCAGAGATTCAATATCCGGAGTTCCAAAAATACTTACAGGTACAACTGACCTAAATATCGATACTTGGTATTATGCTTTTGCTAGATATGATGCTAACACAGATGAAATGGTTTTAAGAGTTAACGCTGCGCAAGAAGGTCTTACTAATTTTACACCAAAAGGAAATTTTACATCTGGGCGTGACGCTTATATTTTTATGGGTAAAGGCCGACAGAATGGTAGTTCCACTACCTCTTATTTTGATGGTGTCATAACAGAATTAAGATTATCGTTAAACGCTTTATCAAATGATTGGAGTGACGCGACATATTATTCCGGCATTGATAATCTTATAACATACACATGCAATACAGAATTCAGTTGGTCCAGTTCTTCATCTTTTTCTTCATCTAGTTCTTCATCCAACTCTTCATCTTCATCAACAACACCATGTTGGCAACAACATTTCTATTATAATGTTGATTGGCTTCCATTATATGGAACATGGACTGGTTCTACGTGGGAATCTGTATTCCATAATGATTATAGCGGGCCGGGTTATGGTAATGTAATTTATTTGGTTCCTATTGGAAGCTGGTGGAATGCGTACAGACCTATAAAAATGAAAATAGATTTTAATTTTCCAGATGGAGATTATGTCGCGGATTATGTTATTCTTCAGGATGCTGCTCACAATAATATTACAATAGAGAGCGGGTATGCTCCGAATGTAGAAATTGATTTAGATTTTAGTTCTGCGAATGATCTATATTATTTAACTCTTAGAAGCGGCTCTCATTCGTTCGTTGTAAATAATATCGAATTTTTTGAATGTGCCTCATCATCTAGTTCTTCAAGTTCGTCAAGTTCATCAGTTTCTTCAAGTTCAGAATCGATTAGTTTGTCAAGTTCTTCTAGCGCAAGCTGTATCACATTCTTTGAGTTAACTGATAATGTTATGACGCCAGACTCTCCATATGGTAATTGGATTTCTGGAACTGGAAAATGGGCTACAGAAAATATAGGATATGCGGAAGTAATTGACCAAGATACAAGAAGTCAAATATACCCTCAACTAAGAAATGCTAATAGCTTAGAAGTTAGATTTACAGGGCCAGAGTTAACAACAAACAACCAACTTTTTATTTTCTATGAAATGGCTTTTTCACCGACTGCGTATAATATTACTTCCGGTTCTATAATAACTCTTCCAGATCATCCAACACCAGGCTATAAAAAAGCAATTGAATCTATTAAATTTTATGATTACTCGCTAACTGGTGAATGGAATTTTGAATTTATACTTCACGATGATTGCGGTTATTCAATCAGTGTTTCGAGTTCATCATCATCATCAACTTCTTGGCTTTCAGGATTTCCAGAACAACCAGACTACATTCAAGTAGTTATCGGTACAGGATGGACTGGAAGCGCCCCGTTTGTTGAAGATGATGTAATTAATTTATATAAAGTATCTGGAGAAGCAAGGTGGACAGAAGATGGGACAGAGACCCCGAACCTTTCAACAAATAGATTAAGATTAAGATTAAATAAACAAAGCACATATTTTGAATTGGGAATAGACTGTGTAAACTCCGGGGGGTATTTCTATTATGGAGCGGCGCGTGCATATTTATATACTACTGCAATTGGATCGGTATATACATTTAAAGAACATTTTGATCTAACATCGGCTACAATAAATGCGGCTGTTCCATATTTAACAACATCAGGTCCTATATTATATAAAAACGGAGTCTTTAAATCTATGACATTTATAAATGGATAAAAAATAATATCCCTATACTATTTAAGGAGATAAACGAGGAACAAACTATAAAGTTCTGATCTGACGGGGCTCCTCCAGCCGTCCGGTAAACTTCTTCTGAAGTTTCTACAGACAGAAATCAAATGTTTTTCAAGAAAGGAATAAATTTTATGGCAAAAAGCAAACCATCGGAACTCGGTCTTTGCCCGTTTAGAGATCTTAAATCATGTAATGAGAAATGTCAACTATTTAGAAGAGGAACAATTTTTATAGAAAAAGAGAATAAGCATATTCCCGTTCAAGGGTGCGCTTTCACTTTTATTCTGGATAACATCGAAGCAATAAATGGAAGAAGTTTTAAAATGCAACAGGAAGTTTCAGACGCTAAGAATATTATGACTTTTGAAACACTTTCAAAATTAGGAGTTATGTCACAAAAAGAAGCATCAAGTAAAATAGCAAAAGTAATAACAATGAGTGATCAAAAATTATTAAAATAAACGGAGGGTATAACAATGAAATTTTATAAAATTCAAATGCTTGGAAGATTTTTATCAGAATATGTTGCGGATGTTTCGGCACTTGTATATAGTTCTTCTCTTGATAAGGGGCGTATTGTATATGACGAAACAACCAATACTCTTTATTTTGGCGATGACGGCAGCAATCAATTTAGTCAAATTGGAGGGGCAGCGCCATCACCATCGATACCATCATCTGAAATCATTTTGTTTGAGAAGAATACGGCGGTTTCTGGATATAGTTTATTGACCGATGTTGATGATGAAACTGTTTTTATTTCTAAAGGAGCAGGAAGTGTTATTGGACCTGGAGCGACAACGGTTGGAACCTGGACTCAACCTGGACATACACATACCGGACCAAGTCACACACACGGGCTCGGTTCGCATACGCATACTGGAACTACTGGTAAAGAACAAAATATGAACGCGTCTCAATCATCAAGCGGATCATTTTTTCAAATATATCAGCACGATCACGCTTTTACGACCGATGCTGCTTCAGGAAATACAGGCTCTGATGGAACAGGAGCGACCAGTTCTTCCGCTACTGCCAATACCTGGAGACCAGCAGGTAGAATTTTCACAAGACAACAGAAAATTTAATTGATTAAAAATTCAGCAAAAGGAGGTGACATAATATTGGACCAATATGAAGTATTTGAATTATGTCGTGATCTTGTTAGAGGGCGTCTTAAAGAACTTATAACTTTTTATTTTGATAAGCAATATGACCCTCTTGAGAAAAAATTTATAATAGAAGGGATTGAGAGTATCCTTAAAAAAGAACAGGATTCTCTTGGGTTTATGGCAATCCTTCCAAAAACTCTTTATCCTAAATTCAAAATTAGAATTCGTGAAGAAGATATGGTAATTGAATATATGGTGCAACAATATTTAAATGATGAGGACCGACTTATTTTCCTTGGAACATGCAAAGTAACAGATGATACATGCGATCTTTATATTGGAAAGAGTTTCGGGTTTATGTCACCATATAGAATTGTAGCTCGCCATGGAAATAAGAAAGAAGATAAACGTGTTGACGAGACACAACAAGCTGAGAAGCAACATGAGATGGGATTAGAAACTCCATTTTCAATTGCCTATACTTTAGCTTGTGCTGATGGTTTAATTTCTGAAAGCTGATTAAATTTCTGTTCTTCTATATATATTAATAACTGAACATAATAGTTCAAAAATTTTTAGTGAAGGAGAGTATAACAATGGAAGGAACATATAATATGAAATTTACCTGCGGAAATTGCGGGCATAAATATATAGCAACATTAACAAAAGGAGTATTGGCTAAGGGGCATGGTGGTGCTTGCCCGAATTGCGGAGTTATGGATGGAACAAATGGCATTCAATTCGCCGCTGAGCAATCGGGCACGACATCTCCAGGAAGAAAGGTATTGTTAACAGAACCAAAAACTTACAAATGAAAAGGAGCGTTTCATGGGCAAGACTTTCGCTATCATCAACGATCAGGCAGTAGATGTTACCGGAAAATCTGTTCCGAAAGAGTTCAATGGACTCACTCACATCTTCGGCAAGAAAACTCCGGAGGATCGCCGGTATGTAATGAAAGTCGATCCGACATTGGTAAAGGAAAAGATCCGGGGGAAGGAAGCAGAAAACCTCGGCCGGGAACCAGTTCTTGTTTACGATGTTGCAACCCCAGGTTGGTCCAAGATGTTTGACACCCTGATGATGAACGGAGTGTGCTTCGGGCTGGGGTTTACCATCGGCGTGTTTTTGTATTATTCAAAGATCATTGAAGTCTTCACCAAATAGTATCCCGCCAAAAATAGTCTAGAGTTCAGCGGAGAGCAACACTCTCTCCGCTGAACTCACCAATCCGAGAAAATAAATTACTATAAATATTCTGCGTTATTTTTTTTGAGAGGAGAAAAAATGAATAAGTCGGAGACATCCCTTGCTTTTGAAGTTTTAAACATGACAAAAGACGAAATATTTGTTACGGTAAATAAAAATATTGATAAAACAATACATCGCTATGGTTCTGATTATGTAATGAAAAATATCGCTGGTACTAATATACTGTGCCGTATTGTCGATATATTTGTAAGCAAGCAAGAAATTATTGTTTCTATTCCATCAAGGGCCACTCGGGTCAGTCCCGCCGCCCACACCTCCCGACTTTTTGATGCAGAAGATTTAACTTTGCATAATCAACCTTTGCCGCTAATAGAGCAAACGCAATATAAATTTGATGATAAGAATTTTTTAAACAAAATGTATGATTAAGGAGAAGCAAGATGACCTTAGAGGAATACACAAAACTTTCGACTTTATTTGAATTAACACAAAAAGTCAATATTCCGGTCTTTGTTAAAATTAAAAAAGATATAAACAAAACCATTAAAAGATTTAGCTCAAATGATGTAATGAATAAGAGCGCTGGTGACTCAAAACCATACAGACTTTATAGTATAGGATCTGTAACTAGTTTTAGTTGCAAAATTGAAATGGGAGGCCCTGTTTATATTTTTGATGCTGGAGATATAGATGTCGAGATAAATGAAGAGAAAAGTATAGAGGAGCATGAAAAGGTTTTATTAGAATATGATTTAAATTCAGCAGAGAAAATATTCTCTTAAAATTATGACATCACAACGTTCAAAAAATTGTAAAGGATGTAGAACATTTAATTATATTAGGGATGAAAAAAATTCAGTTCATCCGCCAGCATTCGATTTGCGCTGTGCAGCAGAAAACGAAGATACATGCCCGTGTGAAGAATGTTTAATAAAAACAACATGTTTTGAAAAACCACAGTGCCCGGAATTTAATATAGTTATGTTAAGACGCTCCTCCGCATTAACATAAATTAAAAACTCATAAGCAAAGGACCCCCAAAAATGAAAAGCGTCAAAATGTTTTCATGCGTCTCCGCGATTATTTTCTTTTGTCTATTTTTTATTTCTTGTACTCAGAGCAGTAACACCAATACAGAAATATTCTGTGAAAACTCTCTTGGGATTGACTTTAACACGTCTAGAGATATTACAGAAAAAGAAATGACTCGGGTATATGGAAATAAACAACTAAAGGAGAAAGAGTTTACATTATGGCAAAATGCTAACGGAGAAATGGCATATGCATGTTTCTTCAAAGATGATAAACTCGTTGGTGTTTCCGTCATGTATACAATTTCGGAAACCCCAGATAATATTAATAAAGTTAAAGAAATTTATATTAGTTCGATACAAGATCTTGATAGCGATGGTACGGCGTGGGTTTTTGAAAAGAATATTTATAATGAAATAAAGAATAAAGATACAAAAATTATTGGGGCACTATATGCGTGTGCTCAGAATCCAAGAGAAAAAATGCTTCTTACCATAGCAAGAAAACCATCTAGTAAATTCATCTCAATAGATATGATTCATTATCTTTATGGTGTTGGAATGAGAGAGTTTTAGCCACTAAACAACACGATATGAAGCGCTCCTCTATGGGGCGCTTCGCTTTTTAAAATTAATATATTTTTTATTAAGATATCCCCTTTCTATATATATTAATTCATAACGATTAACTTTTTAAAAGAAAGGAGAGGATATGACTGATATGGCCAAAGCCATGGCCGAGGTAGACGCGGAGTTGGCATCTGCACTCCGCTTCTTGATGTCGGGAACCAGCCCCGACATCAAGGTTATTTCCGATGGCTGGATCAACTTGATCGCGGAATTTCAGAAACGCGATCATGTCAAAATGGAAATCGGAGACATCCGCCCGGTGTCTCCGAGCCTCGCTGGAGAAGCGAAAATCGGGCGGAAAAAATGTTTCCTCAACACCCCCTTAGTGGCGGTGCTTGAGGAGATAAAGGAAGATCGCGGAGAGCGGTTCTTCCACGTTGCCCTGGTCTATCAGGGTGGCGGCAGTACCCTCGCTGGACGAGGAGATCTCATAGTCACCTCAGAATCTGGGGCCGAGGTGATGGTGGAGGCATGGAACACGTTCACAATGCGTGAACGTGACCTGGGGCCAGCGCCATTCTTCCGTCTCTCCACAGGGACGGTAGAATTCGTCCGTAGGTTGGCAGATTCCGTGCTAACCTCTACTGATCCAGTCCCGCCGTTGGCGCTGGAAATCCCGGATGCCGCCTGGAAATTTCCGGCGATGGAAGCGGAAGACCCGCGATTGATCTTCCGCGAAAGAGAGGTTGAAGTTGGGTTCATTCTCGCAATGCGCATCATCTCATCGTTGCGAGAATTCGCCCCCGTGGAGAGGCCGCACTATCTCAGAGTTGCGGCCTCGAAAAGCTGGGTTTCCCCCCTCAACACCAAGCCGAGAGCGAAACTTCGGCTTGTGAAACAGTGATGACTTCGGCACCGGAGAACCTCAGATTCTCCGGTGCCAATCTAACAATTATTTTTTTAAAAAGAATATTTAGAAAGCGGAATTATATAATATTTTACTTACAAAAATGGTAAAGCAGGTGTGAGAGAATGCCAATAGTGTTTTTTGTGTTGTGTCTCGTAGTCGTTTGTTTGATAATATCATTTATTCCGTATATACTTGCTTTTATAATAACATCATCAATTATTCTTGGTTTTATGGTTATACTATTTCAAGGATTTTCTGGAAAAGGATAATGGGGGTAAACTTTTAATGACATTAGAAATGTACGAAATTCTTCGAAAACAAGGAATGCCAAAAGAGGGGTTATTTGTAAAAATTATAGGATATAAGAAATCGGCTGCAAATCATGGAGCGTTGGGTGTAAAACGTGATTCGCTCGGGAAAGTCGTACCGGTTATAGAATTTGTTAGTACTTATCGTCAATCATTGCGTGTAAAAATAAAAGTTCCTGGGAAAGAAATAACTGATTATCATTTTCACTATAGCGAAGTTGATTTGGTAGAGTCTATTTATGCTTTAGAGAAAATAGAACCATCTAATAATTCTCCGGTAAAAATGGAATATAACATAGAATCTTATGAAAAAATATTCAATACGGTTATGAAGGAATAACAATGACATACACACAATATCTAACATTTTTAAAAAATTTGTCATTCGAAAAAGATAAAACCAAAATTAAACTTTTAGTTTCAGGGTACGAAGAATCAGCCAGAAGATTCGGAGCAAAAAATGAGAAAGAAAAAATGGTTGGAAAGATTTATCCACTTTCCGAGATTGTAAAAGCTAAAGAAAGAATTTATTTAACTACAGATTCTGGTGTTAGTCTTTCATTTCATTATACTGATTTGGATGTTGTAATTTCCCCATTAAATGAGAAAGAATCCGAGAAAATACCATCAACTCAAAAACTAAATTATATTCGTGAAGAATATTCAAAAATTTTAGAATAAAAAGGAGTATAGGAAATAAATGACCCTTTCAGAATTTCAAGAAATTCTAAAAGATATAAAGAACAGGGTGATAACACCGGAAAAAATTCAATTATTTGTTACAAACTATGTACTGTCATCCAAAAAATGGGGGGCCCTAGAAGAAAAGAAAAAAATGGTAAATCGATGTTACTATGTTTCAAAAATTGACAACTATGATGAAAGAATATATTTAGTAAACCCCCTCATTTCGAGTTACACTCCGTCGTTTCATTTCTCTGAGGTTGACCTTCATCCAAATCTAAACACCATCAAACTTTTCAAATCGGACGGTGTTACGGAAGACTCCCCTAAAAAACTAGACTATATTCATGAGGAATACTCCAAGATTTTAGAAACATAAAAAAACGAAAGGATTTTAAAATGGGAATGACTTTTTATCGCTGCGGTGCGTGCGCATTCTTCATTCAAGGTGTGTGTTCGAATATTAAGGCGTTTTCTTTCGGAGAGAAGATTTTAGCAACTTATTTCTCTTGTCATGGTTTTGAACATAGACCCACTCAAATTAAAGAATTTATATTTGAAGAAAAGAAAATAGACCAAAGAAAAATCAAAACACCAAGGGTGTGAGGAACAAACCAACAAGTTAAAATTGTATGTATCTATATATATTAATAATTAGTAGCGAAACAATTTTATTATTGCCTTCGGAGAAGGGGATAGGTAAGAGTTGCGACCCTCTTACTGAACGCCGTGAATTCCTAGCCGAGAATATGAGCGCCCACGACTTCATACTCGTAGGTTACGCTGAATCGGCCCCCATCCTATCAACATTAAAAAAAGGAGAAAAACGAATGAATAAAGCCGAAAAATATATCCTCGGTTTAAAGAACCAGGGATTGTCGGCGGATCAAGCGTTCTTCGCCACTGCTGCCAAACTCGGGGTGGACAGGGGAAACGTTGCCTATCGTCTCCCCCCCGAATACACCATTGCGCTGGTAGACGTCTATCATAGCGCAACTAAAGAAGAGAGGGAGAACGCGCTCAATCAGTTGCTCCTTCATCGTTAGTTGTCATTTTCGAAGATATCCTCCAGAGGATCACCTCCCCTCTGTGATATCTTCGACCGAGAGGCTTCTTATGATGTCCTGAACCGGTCAGGAATATAGGAAGAAGCCTCAACAGAAGTTTAGAATTCCGTTCCCCGCATTCTGTGTCATAGGAACGGCATCATCTGTTGAGAGGGTTTAGTTCCCGCTGTTGGTGGAAACGGTTAGAGAACGAATCCTCGCCGGAAAAATTCGAAAACTTCTGTTCTCCAGAGGCCCCCTTCCTTCCTCCTCGTCCAAGGAAGGTTGGGGGCCTCTTCTTACTTATACCCCTTATTTCTTTTTTAATTTTGAAGGAAAGGATACTAAAAAATAATGCCATGTATAATTTGTAGAGAAACCCTTGCTATATTACCATGTGAACATAGAACTGGTGTTATAAGTGGTGAATTTGAACTTGACCACATTGTTGTTAATAAAGGATCATGGTATCGAGCTAAGGAATCTATGTTATATATAGAAGGATATAAAGAATTACATGATAGATGCCCATGTAAAAATTGTTTAATAAAAACAATATGCGCGGTAGGAGACCATGCCGGAGAAGATATATGTGATTTATATAAATCTATTATGGACTCTGTGAAAAAATTATATGGAAAAAGTAATTGAATGAGGTACGGTATTCAACCGATAAAAAATGAAGAGGAAAAGAATGGTTCATAAATACAACAACCCTTGTAAAGATGTTATCTTCGATGATGATTATAAACCTTTATCATGTAATGGATGCAAACAATGGATGAATAAAGGAACTGCTGGATTAACAAGATCGCAATGTTTCTTGGCTCTACCACGAGCACTATTATTATCATGCCCATGCGCTGAATGCATTCTTAAAATAGTATGCCGTGAACTATGTAAAGAGATGATACAGTTTATTAGAACTAATTGTGACTGGGCTAGAGGAACGACCTATAACGATGCATATTTTCAAAGAGTTTCGAATTTTTTCAAAGATAACCCCAAAATTTAAAAGGAGAATAACCTTGAAAAAAATAATTATTTTTATTATATCTTTAATGTTACTGACGGCGGGGGGCGTATTTGGAGAAGAGATGATCGCAACGAAACAAAAATATACTAAAAGAGTAAAACGCCCCTCAATACAAAAACTTGTTCCATATCAGGCATATGCTGTAGCAGATGCTGAAACTGGAGTAGTTTATGAAGGGTTAAATATTTATGAACAACGCCCGCAAGCAAGTTTGACCAAGATTATGCTTACTGCTGTTGTCATAGATAAGGTCGAGCGCGGCGAGATCCAACTTACTGATATTGTTAAAGTCCCTAAGAAAGCTGAAAGAATTAGAGGCACAAGTGTTTTTCTAAAGGCGGGTGAAACATTCACATTGGAAGAGCTTATGCAGGCAATTTTGGTTGAATCGGCCAATGATGCAGCTCACACTGTTGCAGAACACATATCCGGAAGTACGGATAATTTTATTGTCCTTATGAATCTTAAAGCACAATCTTTGGGCATGACAGATACAGTTTTCCATTCAGTTCATGGCCTGCCGCCTACCAAAGGAGAAAGAGATAATATGACAACTTGTTCTGACATGATCAAGTTGGCACAAGAAGTTCTAAAGTCTTCAAAAATTCGAGAATGGACTTCAATTGAATCTACAACTTTTCGTAACGGCAGAATTTCTAACCACAATAAATTATTGGGGAGATCACCAGAAATTGATGGTATTAAAACAGGGTTTACTCGTCGAGCTGGATTTAATATTGTAGCGACAGGAAAGAATGAAGCCCGGCGTATAATTGTGGTTGTTTTGGGTAGTTCGATCCCTAAAGTTCGTGATGCTTTTGCTATGAATAAATTTAGGGAATATTTACTTGAAGAAGGCGGCAGATGAATACAAATGAAAAATGTAATGGGTGCCCCCTTCCTATAGATGAAATATGTGCTTACAGTCATTTCATATATCACGGCAAAAAAGAATGCCCTTGTAAAGAATGTTTTCTTAAAATAATATGTACCTCAGCATGTGAAGAGTTTATTGAAATGGCAGAAGAGCATGAGCAGAAAACTTTGTATAATATTAAAGGGAGTAAGCGACAGATGAATACGAAAAAATTAAAAACTCATTTAAAGGATAAATGAAAGGAGACCCAAAGTGCCTTGTTTAGCATGTAAATCAAATTATACAATTTTACCATGTGAACATCCAACTGGAGTAATTGATGAAAGCAGCCGTGAAAAGATTAGATCAAGAGTATCCAGGGCGAATATTACTATTTCTAACAGTGAGATGTACGGTTTTGATAAATGTCATGATAAATGCTATAAAGAATTACATTTTAATTGTCCGTGTAAAAATTGTTTAATCAAAACTATGTGTAATGAAAAATTTGATGACAGATGCCAAGAATATATAGAGTTAATTGATAAACATTATAAAATTTATTACGACGAAATTAACGGAAGATATAAAACACGGCAAGAGTTAGAATTTTACTCATAACATAAAAATTAAGGAGGAAAGATAAAATGTGGGATAGTTATTTTTTATCAACTATAACAATTGCTTGTATCATATTACCTATATTTATCGGATATTTAGAGAAAAAAGAAAGAAGCAAAGATGATTAAAATTAGACCTGCCCCCCTTCCTGAAAGAGTTAATTGTATACACTGTGAATTACCATGCCGAGCAACCATAATTAAAACAAAAAAAGAAATTAAATGCCCCTGTATTGATTGTTTAGTCAAGCCTATATGTATAGAATGCTGTGATAATTTAATTATTTATTCTAAAGATATACACTCCGTTCAAATATTTTCTGGTTTTATTTATTAAATTCTAAGAGGATAAAGTATAAAAATGCAAACTGAAATAAAAGTTAATACCTATAC
>Ga0105099_10001641_pt1 | contig 13786 bp, 11 predicted proteins | sample PPLLak3cmMay2015_2_FD_79138 | JGI IMG/M metagenome (GOLD analysis project Ga0105099, IMG submission 79138) | Freshwater sediment microbial communities from Prairie Pothole Lake near Jamestown, North Dakota, USA - PPLs Lake P8 Core (1) Depth... | ecosystem: Environmental > Aquatic > Freshwater >...
ATGGCCGTGGTAATGATCAGGATCCGGTAGGAATCCTTGTGATAGATCCGCTCAAAATATTTCAGGATAACCAGGGAAAACAGAGCGATCGCGGTCGCCACAGCGGCGACCAGCGCATAACCGGCGCCGGCGGCCATACCGATGCCGGCCGCGGACCATAAACAGGCAGCCGTGGTCAAGCCCCGGATGGTCATGCCCTCCCGGATAATAACACCGGCGCCCAAAAAGCCGATACCGGTGACGATTTGGGCCGCGATGCGGGCCGGGTCACCGACACGTTCGGTCCCTGAACCGGTCCCGGAAAGATAGATGGAAATAAGGGTGAAGACAGCCGCGCCCATACTGACCAGAATATGGGTACGCAAACCGGCAGCCCGGCCGTGCAGATCTCTTTCCACTCCGATTATACCGCCTAACAATGCAGCCAGAAGCAAACGGCCGATCATGTCCCATATCTCTTTTGAAAGTAAAAAGTCCATTAGTGTCCCTCAGGCGCAAAAAGAGTATAAAAGAATTACCACTAAGGACGTAATTTCAGAAGGCGCTGAAATTACTCCAGTGACGCCAAGACACAAAGTCGGAGATATTATAACTTATTAGCGTCTTAGGGTCTTAGTGGTGAAAAAGATTTTAAAGCCTATTCAGCAACTTTTCAATCAAGTTATCGAACGAGCCGTTGGACATGACCAAGATCACGTCATTTTTTTGGGCCTGGTTCAAAATTTCATCCAAAAGTTGAGATGTATTGGCGCAATGAAACGCTTTTAACCCTTTTTGTTGCAAATCCTGAACCAATTTGAGTGCGGAAAAGCGCTCAGCAGCCGGTATCTTTTCCATGAGACCCGGTTCCGGGATTAAAATCAAGTCAGCTTGATCGAAAGCCCGGGCATATTGATCCTGAAAAATATTACGCCGGCTGGAGTTGGAACGCGGTTCAAAAACGGCCACTAAACGACGGTGCGGGTATCTTTCCCTTACCGCCCGGATGGTTTCCCGCACAGCCGTGGGGTGATGGGCAAAATCATCCAGAACCAAGATGCCTTGTTTTTCACCCCTGATTTCCTGACGACGTTTGACGCCTTTGAAATCCTGAAGCGCCATTTTTAAAAGGGTATGATCGATCTGTAGGTAATCGGCCAGAGCCATGGCGGATAATAAATTGGAAATATTGTGCCGGCCATACAGAGGCGTTGTAAGATTGAGCCAAAAACGCCCTTGCTTCAGGATCTCAACATGGGTATAGCCGTCTTTTATCTCCAGGTTGCGAATTTGCCACGCGCTTTTGCTTTCAAGGCCATAGCTGATAACAGGGCATTTGGCTTTTTGCGCTTCAGCCATAACAAGAGGGCTGTCGCCGTTAGCGATCAGCAAGCCATTCTCAGGAATCAGAGCAATCAATTTGCGAAAGCTGGTGAGGACGTGTTCGAGGTCGCGGTAGATATCGGCATGATCGAATTCAATGCTGGTTAAAATGACGATCTCGGGTTTATAATGCAGGAATTTCGGTCCTTTATCGAAGAAAGCCGTGTCATATTCATCGCCTTCGATCACAAAATAATTGCCTTGCCCCAGTTTAAAGCTTTGTTGAAAATTAACCGGGATACCACCAACCATGAAACTGGGGTTTAATCCGCCTTTTTCAAGTATCCAGGAGATCAAGGCGGTTGTAGTGGTTTTGCCGTGGGTGCCGGTGATGACAATAGATCTCTTTTTATGCATGGCAAAATAACGCAGAGCTTGCGGCAGGGATAGGTAAGGGATTTTGAGATTTCCGAGTTCAATCGCTTCAAGATTCAAACGGGTGATGACATTGCCGACGATCACGAGATCGGGTTGAGGGGTCAGGTTTTGGGATTGATAGCCTTGATGGATCGGAATGCCAAGTTCCTGCAAAAAAAGGCTCATGGGCGGATAGACATTTTGATCCGAGCCGGTGACTTCATAACCTTGGCGCTTAAGCATACCGGCCAGGGAAGCCATGGCTGTGCCGCAAATCCCGATGAGATGAATATGCTTAATGATCTCAGGGGTTTGATTAAGGGCAGGTTCCAATTGCGCTAATATCGGATTAAGATTTGTCATGTTTATTTAAAAAAAATAATTGTCTTTTTAAAATTAGGGTGTTATATAGTACGGCTTCGTATTTTTTATAAAGGAGATTAATCATGTCCAAAATGTGCGATATTTGCGGGAAAAAACCGGTTACGGGAAATCAAATCAGCCATGCCCACAATAAGTCCAAGAAACGCTGGTTGCCCAATCTCCAAAGGGTTCGGACCGTCCAAGCCGGTCAGACCATACATATCCGGGCTTGCACCAATTGTATTAAATCCGGCCTGATTGTAAAGCCTTAATATTCTTTCGATCCTGAAAAACTTAGGATCGAAAAAGACGTCATTACGGCAATGATTTGAGCCGGAACAGGAGTTCCAGCGAGGCCGGAACAGGAGTTCCAGCGAGAGCGCCGGAAAAAATCCGTAGAATAAGGCCGGTTGGTTGTTTGCTTTTTTATTATCACCGGCTTTTTGTCGATTTTATTGAACCAAGCGTCTAATGATCTCCAAGCCGACGCCCATCAAAGCCTTTCCACATGCAATACTTCTTTTAATTTTTTAATAGCGGTTACAATTTCCCTGAATTGCTTGAAAGTTTCCACTTCCAGCGTGAAATGATGGATTCCTTTGCGGTCGGTCGTTGTCTGCAGTTCGGCCTGGATGATATTGGCGTCTTTTTGAGACATAATGGCGCTGATCCCGGCCAAGGCTCCCTTTTTTCCGGTTGTGGTAATTCTTAAGCGGGCCACATATATTTCATGGCCGGTGGGTTCCCAAACGACATCCACCAGTCGTTCCGGTTCGACATTCAGGATGTGCCGGCAATTATATTGATGAATCGTGACTCCGCGGCCGCGAGTGACGAAGCCGACGACCCGTTCTCCCGGCAGGGGGTGGCAACATTTGGCGAAACGCACCAGCATATCGTCCATGCCCGTGACCCGGATGCCATGCTCGCTTTTTTTGCGCATAATGCGCGTCACCATTTTTTTGACCAGACTGTCCTTGTTTTCATGGATCCCCAGCCGGGCTTTGACATGGGTCATCACTTGGTTGATCGACAGTTTGCCGAAACCGACATTGGCGTAAAGGTCGTCCGTCGATTGGTAGGAAAAGTCCTTGGCAATGCTTTCCAGGTGATCTTTCAAATCATGGGCGCTTTGCTCAAGATGCAGTTGTTCCAGCGCCTTGTCCAGCATTTCTTTGCCCAGGTTGATGCTCTGGTCCCTTTCCTGATGCATGATCCATTGCTGGATCTTGGTTCGGGCGCGGGAGGTTTGAACGTAGTCCAGCCAGTCTTTGCTGGGGTGTTGTTTATTGGAGGTAATGATTTCAACGGTGTCGCCGTTTTTTAGCTGGTAACGCAACGGGACGATTTTACCGTTGATCTTGGCGCCGATGCATTTATTGCCCACTTCCGAATGGATGCTGTAAGCAAAATCGATCGGGGTCGCGGTCTTGGGCAGTTGTTTGACCGCGCCTTTGGGGGTGAACACATAAACATCGTTGGGGAAGAGATCCATGCGCACGGATTCCATGAATTCCTTGGGATCGCGCAGGTTTTTTTGCCACTCCAGTAACTGCTTGAGCCAGGCAAATTGTTTTTCATCGGCCTTATTGCCGATCAAGCCCTCTTTGTAACGCCAATGGGACGCAATGCCGTCTTCAGCCACACGGTCCATTTCCCAGGTGCGGATTTGAATTTCCATTCTTTGGCCCAAAGGCCCGATCACGGTGGTATGCAAAGACTGATACATATTGCCTTTGGGCAGGGAGATGAAGTCTTTGAAGCGGCCCGGCACCGGTTTCCAGGAAGCATGAATCAAACCCAGCACTTCGTAACACTCCTTTAAGGAGTTGACGATCACCCGGAAAGCCAGAATATCGTATACCTGGCTGACGGTCACGTTCTGTTCTTTCATTTTGCTGTAAATGCTGTAGAAGTGCTTATGCCGGCCCTTGATGACGGCGTTGATCCCGGCCTCTTTGAGTTTGTCGGTCAGAATTTTTTTGACCTCTTCAATAAATTGCTCGCGCGCGCCCCGTCGTTCGGCCAGTTCGGTTTTTATTTTTTCGTAACTGCCCGGTTCCAAGTAGTAAAGGCACAAATCTTCCAAAGTGGATTTGAGCCAGTAAATGCCGAGACGGCCGGCCAGGGGGGCGTAGATTTCCAGGGTTTCCTTGGCAATCAACTCTTGTTTGTCCGGCGGTTGAAAGCCCAGGGTTTGCATATTGTGCAGGCGGTCGGCCAGTTTGACCATGATCACCCGGATATCGGTGGCCATGGCCAGGATCATTTTGCGCATGTTTTCAGCCTGGCGCTCTTCACTGCTGGGAAAACTCATTTTGCTGATCTTGGTGACGCCGTTGACGATATTGGCGACTTCCGGGCCGAAAAGGCGTTCAATCTCTTCGGGTTTGGCGGTTGTATCCTCAATGGTATCATGGAGCAATCCAGCCGTCACGCTGACCGCGTCCATCTTCATTTTAGTCAGGATATTGGCGACTTCCAAAGGGTGTGAAAGATAGGCTTCACCGGAGAGGCGTACTTGGCCATGGTGGACCTTGGCCGAATAGACATAAGCTTTTTCAATGAGAGCCGTATCTGTTTTAGGGAGATAGCTGAGGAGGTTAGCGGTGATATCATTGAGGCGGATCATGGGAATAAGCTAACACAGACAAGCGGTTAGCTCAAGAGGATTTAGGCGTTTATTTCGAAAACGTTGGTTCCAAATTGTTGCTGGTGCTTCAACCAATAACTTAAATATCGAATATCGAACACTGAATATCGAATGATTAAGGTTAAAGCCCATTTTACTTCGATTTAAAAGCCATTTTTGACCATAGCCCGCACTTCAGTAATTAAGACTTCGGCCAATTCGGATTCCGGAACCTTTTTAACCAGCTTTCCCTTTTTAAAAAGCAGGCCCTGACCCCGACCGCCGGCAATGCCGATATCCGCTTCACGCGCTTCACCCGGGCCGTTGACCACGCAACCCATGATGGCCACTTTTGGCGAAGCCTGAATGCCGGCCAGGGCTTTTTCGACTTTTTGCACTAGTTTGAAAAGATTGATCTCGGTACGGCCGCAAGTGGGGCAGGAGATGATCTCCGGTCCGTGTTTGCGGATATTCAGAGCACGCAGGATTTCAAAAGCTACTTTGATCTCTTCAACCGGATCGCAGGAGAGCGAGACCCGGATGGTATCACCGATACCTTGATGCAATAACAGGCCGATCCCTAAGGCGCTTTTGACGGTACCGGCCAAAAGCGTGCCGGCTTCGGTAATGCCGAGGTGCAGGGGATAATCCACCTTTCGGCTTAAAAGTTGATAAGCCGAAACTGTCTCCAACACATTGGAGGATTTGAGAGATATCTTGATTTGGCTGAAGCCCAGGTTTTCAAAAAGCTGGATATAATCCAGAGCGCTGGCTACCATGGCTTCGGGTGTGGGCCGGCCGTATTGTTTAAGGATCTCTTTTTGCAAAGAACCCGAATTGACCCCGATGCGAATCGCGGTATCTCTGGTTTTGGCTTCCTTGAGGACCTTTTCCACAGCCTTGGGTCCGCCGATATTCCCGGGGTTGATCCGCAAACCGTCCGCTCCGGCCCGGAGAGCGGCAATGGCTAAACGATAATCAAAATGAATGTCGGCGATAATGGGGATTTTGATTTTTTTCTTAATCAGTTGAATGGCCTGGGCTGCGGTTTGATCCAAAACCGCCAGGCGAACAATCTCACAGCCAGCTTGTTCCAGGCGTTTAATCTGGCGGATGGTGGCCGGCACCTGGCGCGTATCGGTATTGGTCATGGATTGAACCGGTACCGGCGCGCCGCCGCCGATCAGAACAGGGCCGATATGGATTTGGCGGGTCTTTTTGTACTCGTTATTTACTGACAATGAGAGAAGCCTCTTATTCATTTTGAAAAGATAATGGTTTCTGTGCCTTTAAACTGTAAACTCGCTTAAGGATTTTTTGATCCTGAAAAGCATAGGATCAAAAAATCCTATATAATTATGAAATAATTATTAATACAGGAACATGGGTTTGCCGCCCACATGGCGGACTTTGGGCCGGTAAGAGTCCGCATCGTACAGTTCCCGGACATCCACACTCTTGCGGCCTTGGGTGACGGTGGCAACCGGGATATCCGTATACACACCGCGGGTCAGGGCCACCAGGCGGCCGAATACTTTTTTCAGGAACAGGTCAATGGCGATATTGGCATAATTGACCGCCACCATCAGATCCAGAGAATCGGGCATCCCGCAACGCATTAGATAGGAGATGCGTTGGATCAGGACATCTTCACCGGTTATTTTCTTTAAAAGCGCGCCGGTTTCTTCGCCAATACCGCCCAGTTTTTTATGACCAAAAGCATCTTCTTCACCGGAGAGACGCATTTCGCCCTGAGTCATTTTGGCGCCTTCAGAGATGGTGACCATGGCATAATTTTTCGGATTGGCGCGTTTATCTTCCATAATCAATTTGCCCAGTTTTTCAGGATCAAACGGTACTTCCGAGATAATGGCCCGGTCCACGCCGGCCAGATAGGATGAGATCAGAACGGTCTCTCCGCAATAGCGGCCGAAAAGCTCGATGACGGCAATACGCTCGTGCGAGCCGGTTGAGGTGCGTAAATCATGAATAAAATTCACGCTGCGGGTAATGGCCGTGGAGAAACCAATACAATAATCGGTTCCGAAAACATCATTGTCCATGGTTTTAGGTATGGCAATAACCGGAAAATTTTCTTTGTGAAGCCGGTCGGCAAAACTGAGGGTATCGTCACCGCCGATAGGAATAATGCAATCCACTTTCAGATGTTCCAGGTTCTTGATTACCTGTTTGGTGAAATCCAGTTTCTGGCCTTCCTGAGTGAATTCTTTTTTCAGGAAATCGGGCGCATCTTTTTTGCGGACAGAGCTCGGATTGGTGCGGGAGGTGTGCAGATAGGTGCCGCCGGAACGGTCAATGGTGCGGACGTCCAGGGGAGTCAATACCTGGTAACATTTATCCGCGCTTGCAGGATCATTCGGATTAAATTCCAGGATGCCGCCCCAGCCGCGCCGGATACCGATTACTTTAACCCCTTCACTATGGGCGCGATAAACCAAGGTTTTTATGCAAGGATTAAGACCCGGAACATCACCTCCGCCGGTCAGGATGGCGATGGTTAATTGTTTTTCAGTTTTGTTGGCCATATTAAATTTCCCCTTTCACAATAAAAATTATAATGATCTATATTCCGAGCATTTTAGCCGAAGTTTTTTGATTAGGAAAGAAAAATTATTACATTTTTTGAAACTTTTCCGCAACATTCAAAAATTGGAAAATCTTTACAAAACTAAAAAAGTCTATTATTGTCTTCAGGCAAGATTATCATATTGTCTTCAGGCGTGATTCATAATCTTTTTATTGAAATAGGAGAAGGGCTATGTCCGTAGCGAAAAAAATAAGAGTTTCCGTTGAAAAAGGGTCTATGATCCGTAAGATGTTTGAGGAAGGCAGCCGCCGCCGTGCTATTTACGGGGCGGAAAATGTGTTTGATTTCAGTATTGGAAACCCCAACCTGGAACCGCCGGTAAAATTCAAACAAGTACTCATGGAATTGGCCGGTGATTCGCGGCCCGGGCTGCACGGCTATCCCTCCAATGCCGGGCTAATGCCGACCAGGCAAGCGGTCGCGGCTTATCTCGGTAAATACAATAAAGGGCCATTTACCGGTGAAGAGGTCGTTATAACCGTTGGAGCCGGTGGGGCGTTGAATGTTATTTTCAAGACCATCCTTGATCCGGGCGATGAAGTCATCGCGCCCAAGCCCCTTTTTGTGGAATATCCCTTTTATGCCGATAATTACCAGGGGGTGCTGGTGCCCGCGGCCGGCAAGGCCGATTTCGGACTGGATTTTGACGCAATGGATAAGGCGTTCACCGAAAAAACCAAAGCCGTTTTAATCAACAGCCCGCACAATCCGACCGGCAAGGTCTACAGCGCAAAAGAAATAGATCAATTAGCGGCGCTTTTAAACGAGAAGAGCCGCAAATACGGCAAAGTTATTTATCTGGTCGCAGACGAACCCTATCGTCGGATCGTGTATGACGGCGTAAAAGTCCCCAGTATTTTTGACGCGTATGCGAACAGCTTCGTAGCCACTTCGTTCTCCAAGGATCTTTCGCTGCCGGGCGAACGGATCGGATATGCGGCCGTCAACCCGCAAATGGCTGAGAAAGCATTGGTTTTAAACGGTATGATTTTTTGTAACCGGATCATCGGATTTGTCAATGCTCCGGCCTTTATGCAACGGGCCATTGCCGTTTTGATGGATGAATGCGTGGACGTGGGTATCTATAAGAGACGCCGGGACGCGCTTTATAATGCCCTGACTTCTTTCGGCTATGAACTCAACAAGCCGGAAGGGGCTTTTTATCTGTTCCCCAAAGCTCCGGGCGGTGATGACATTGCGTTTACGGCTGCTTTGCAGGAAGTTAATATTCTGACCGTGCCGGGCAGCGGTTTTATGGGGCCGGGCTACTTCCGGATCACCTATTGCGTATCGGATGAGACCATTGAGCGGTCTCTGCCGGGCTTTAAAAAAACGATCGAGCAATTTAAAAATCAGAAGTGAGCGTGCACACATGTACTCAAAAATGATTTCTTTGCGTTTTCCGCCGCAAGTCGTCAATGAGCCGGTGGTTGCCAATTTGATCAAAAAATACGATTTGACCTTTAATATTCTTAAAGCATCCATTTCACCGCGCAAGGAAGGTCTGATCGTCATGGAGCTGAGCGGCCCGCGCCAGGATTTTCAAAAAGGCGTGAATTATTTGAAAAGCGTGGGTATCCAGGTCGAAAACATCGGTCACGATGTGGGACGGGATGAAGAGAAATGTTTTCAATGCGGAGCCTGCACTGCGGTTTGCCCGACCAGTGCTTTGCATATCAAACGACCCACCATGGAAGTCCTTTTCGACAAAGAGAAATGCAGCGGTTGCGAATTATGCGTGACGGCTTGTCCGGCCCGGGCCATGGAAATCAATTTTGATAAAAGATTGGCTTAATTTTTCGATTCCATTCGTCGTCCGGGATCTTATCCGGACGGCCAAGCCCGCATGAGAGCCCGGTCATTCGAGGTTGAATTCCCGGGTTTGCAGGGCATATATTACAGTCATCCGGGTAGGGGCGACCGGCCGGTCGCCCCTACTGCGTAACGCAGGCCATAATCTGCGACTGCCATGATCGACGATGATTGTCGATATTCAAAAAATAGCCGTTTCATAAAAGAGGAAACCGCCCGCGGTTTCCTCGGAAGAACTTTTTATATTCATGTCCAAGCAAGAATTAAAAGTCGTGGTCGCTTTAAGCGGGGGAGTGGACAGCTCCTTGACGGTCGCTCTTTTAAAAGAGCAAAATTTTGAGGTGAGCGGCCTTCATTTTTTATTGCCGACCGCGCCCGAGAAAATGGAAGCCCGACGGTTATCCGTAGTCAAGGTCGCCGAGGCGTTGGATATCCCGGTGGCTTTCGTCAACCTGCAAGATGCGTTTTCCCGTCTTGTGATTCAACCTTTTATCCGTTCCTATTCGCGAGGGTTGACTCCCAACCCTTGCGTGAGTTGCAACGCGCTCATCAAATTCGACCAGATGCTGCAATACGCCAATAAACACGATATCGATTATGTCGCCACCGGCCATTATGCCGCGGTCGTACACGGTCCCGGCGGCCGTTCCGAGTTACGGCGCGGCAAGGACCGCGGCAAGGACCAGAGTTATTTTTTGCATCGCCTGAGCCATCTGCAATTGTCCCGAACCCTTTTTCCTTTGAGCCGGTGGACCAAAATGGAAACCAAAGAAAAGGCCCGGCAATTGAATTTACCGACTTACAACGAACCGGAAAGCCAGGAGATCTGCTTTCTGCCACGCGATGATTATCGTCTCTTTTTGGAAGCGCATTTGGACCCCAAGCAGATTATACCGGGTGACATTATGGATTCGGAAAGGCGTAAATTGGGGAAACATCAAGGCGTTCATCGCTATACCATCGGCCAAAGGCATGGCTTGGGCATTGCTTCCGAATATCCCTATTATGTCAAGGAGATCCGACCGGATCATCATGAAATTATTGTGGGCAGAAAAGATGACATTTATTCATCCATAGTGGAAGCGGAAGGTTTTCATTGGCTCGGCGCACAACCGGACCGGCAAGTGTTGCAAGTTAAAGCCCAGGTCCGTTACCGGCACGAGGCTGCCGACGGCCGATTGGAAATTCTCCCGCATGGAAAAGCCCGTTTTGAATTTAATGAACCCCAATGGGCGGTCACACCGGGTCAAGCCTTGGTCTGCTATCAGGAAGATCGGGTGATCGGGGGAGGGTGGATTGTTAAAGAGAGTGGTCCGTAGAGACGATTTAATGTCTCTACGTTCAAGGGGTCGAGGATTCAAGGGGTCAAGGGTAGGGGCGCAAGGTATTGCGCCTGCCTTTGAATATCGAATAATGAAGTGAAGAAGAAGGTGCCCGAGGAGACCGTAGAGTGTCTCTACGTTCAAGGGATCGAAAATTGTAGGGGCAGGCCTTGCGCCTGCCCTTCAATATCTATTAAATATCGAAAGTAAATGATGCGGAAAACATACACATTTAAAATCATAACGTTCGGGTGCAAGGTCAATCAATACGAATCGGCCTATATCGGCGAGAAGCTCAAAGAGCATAAATGGATCGAAGCGGAAATCGATCAGCCGGCGAACGTCTGCATCATCAATACCTGTATTGTGACCGAACGGGCGGCTTTTCAATCACGCCAGGCCGTACGGCGCGCCCAAAGGGCCAATCCGCATGCCAAAATCGCGATGACCGGGTGTTATGCTCAAGTATATGAAAAAGAACTTTTAACGATTCCGAATATTCATTTACTTTCCGGTAATGTCGGCAAAGCGGAATTACCCGGCGCGATCGTCAAACTCATGGATGAAAATCAGACGGTTTGCGGGATTCCGGAATTTACTAAGAATACGGTCTTTGAACCGATGCCGATCCGTAGTTTTCTGGATCGTACCAGGGCTTTTTTAAAAATTCAGGACGGTTGTGAATCCTATTGCAGCTATTGCATCGTACCTTATAGCCGGGGTCCTTTGCGCAGTCTGGCTCCCGAACTTGTGATTCAAAACCTACATGCTTTGGTGCGAGAAGGTTATCGCGAAGTCGTTTTGACCGGGATTCATCTGGGTAAATACGGCAGTGATCGGGAAAACCGCATAACACTTGCCGATTTACTTACGCGGATCGGCAATGAAAAACTCTCACTGCGTGTCCGTTTAAGTTCGCTGGAGCCGCAGGAAGTGTCTGAAGAATTGATCGCGATGATGGCTTCGGAGAATTGGCTGTGCCGTCATCTGCATATCCCTTTGCAAAGCGGCGACGATACGATCCTGAAAAAAATGAATCGCCATTATACGACTCGGGACTTCGCAAGCTTGATTGAAAGGATTCGAAGCCAGATGCCTTTGGCCGCCATCGGCGTGGATGTCATGGTCGGTTTTCCCGGCGAGACCGAGCCGTTTCATCAAAACACGCTGGCGTTGATCAGGGATTTGCCGGTTTCTTATTTGCATGTGTTTCCTTTTTCAAAGCGCAAAGGCACGCCGGCATCCGCCTTTCCCGATCCGATTGCTCCTGAGACCGTAAAAAAGAGAGCGGAAACCATCCGGATCATCGGGCTTGAGAAAAAAAGATTGTTTTACGAATCGTGTCTCAATCGGGAGTTTCGGGTATTGGCCGAAGGATGGCACGCCAAAAGCCGGAACCGGATCAAGGGATGGAGCGACAATTATCTGCCGATTGCGTTTCAATCGCCTTTTCTGGTGCACAATCAATGGGTGCAGGTCGTCACCGAAGAAGTAAAAGGAGATGTCTTGACCGGAAAAGTAAAAGAATGAGATTGTGGTCGATTCATCCGCAGTATCTGGATACCAAAGGACTGCTGGCGGTTTGGCGGGAAGGGCTTTTGGCCAAAAAAGTTCTCCAAGGACGCACCAAAGGGTATCGCCGCCATCCGCAGCTTATCCGATTCAGACGGGTTCCGGGCTCCTCTGCGGCCATCAACTGCTATCTGAAAGCAATACAGGCCGAGGCGGCTGTACGGGGATATCGGTTTGATAAGAGAAAAATCGGGCCGGGGCCGTTTCATAAAACGATTCCAGTGACCAGAGGGCAGATCCATTTTGAGGTAAGGCATTTGCTTGACAAATTAAAGACGAGGGATATGAGAAAATACAAATATTTGAAGAATACCGTTAAAATCAAACTGCATCCGCTGTTCCGGACGATCGGAGGCGGGATTGAATCTTGGGAAAAAGGTGCAGAGCCGGCCGGTCGTTCGACTCATAAAAAAAACATTCGGACAAAAGAATGAAAGAAATTTATTTCACTATCGAATCGATCGCAGTCCAAGCCGCCGCTTTGTTGGACGAAGTCGATTATCTTCGACAGCGGCATCCGTTCGATCTGCAGCCGCAATCCGCGGCTTTGCTCGTACTGGACATGCAGGATTATTTTTTAAAAGAGCATTCCCATGCATTTGTGCCCAGTGCGCCGGCTGTTTTGCCCCATATTGTTCATATGCAGAAGTTATTTCTGGAAAAGAAATTAAAAGTGATTCAAACCCGACATGTCAACGACCCCGCGCAAGCCGGGATGATGCCCAAATGGTGGCGGGAATTATTGACCCACACGCATCCGTTGTCTCGAATCACAGCCGAACTGATCGATCCCGAAGCGTTTATCGTGGAGAAAACCCAGTATGACGCTTTTTATGAGACCGGTTTGGCGGCGATATTAGCCGCACAAGGTGTGCGGCAAGTAATTATCACGGGAGTGCTGACCCATCTTTGTTGTGAAACCACGGCACGCTCCGCTTTTGTGCACGGATTTGAAGTTTTTTTTCCTGTGGACGGCACCGCCGACAATAACCGGCAATTTCACCAAGCCACATTGCTCAATCTCGCGCACGGGTTTGCCAGGCCGGTCTTAATGGAAGAATTAACCGTTTATTTGGAAAAAGAATATGGACCGTGACCTTAGCCTGATCGGCGCCGGACCGGCCGGTTTGACTGCCGCTTTACAACTCATGCGTTATGGAATCAAACCTTTGATTTTTGAACAGGCTGATATCTGCGGGTTGCTGGACAATGCCGGATGGATTGAAAATTATCCGGGATTTCCCGAAGGTATCCGGGGATCGGACCTTAAAATGCTTTTTCAAAAACAATTCATGGCTTATGAACCGGATCTGATTCGCGCCAGGGTCCGAAAATTGCTGTTTTATCAGGAACAAGAATTGTTTTCGATCGAGACCGAAGATCGGCATTATCAATCGCGACAGGTCGTGATTGCCAGCGGTACCCGGCCTAAAAAAATACCGGAGATCGAGACCTGGCCGGAAGAATTAAACAAACATGTTTTTTATGAGATCAGGACTTTATTGTCTGAAAAAAATAAAAAGATGATCATCGTGGGCGGCGGCGACATTGCCGCGGATTATGCGCTTCATTTAAGCCGGGATAATCAAGTGGTCCTGCTGTGTCGCGGTTCCCAACTAAGGGCTTTGCCCTTATTACGGAAAAGAATCGAGATGCGGCCCGATATACGCATTGTATACGGCATGCGCTTCGAATCGGCCGGTCCCGGCATCGAACGGCCGATGGCGGTTGATATTTCATATGAAGGCGGCCGTGCCC
>Ga0105099_10001642_pt1 | contig 13782 bp, 7 predicted proteins | sample PPLLak3cmMay2015_2_FD_79138 | JGI IMG/M metagenome (GOLD analysis project Ga0105099, IMG submission 79138) | Freshwater sediment microbial communities from Prairie Pothole Lake near Jamestown, North Dakota, USA - PPLs Lake P8 Core (1) Depth... | ecosystem: Environmental > Aquatic > Freshwater >...
CCCGCGCACCATGTTCAGCTGTTTTTTCTGCTCGTCGTTTAAAGGCCCGACTATTCCCTGCAGAATGATACCTGTAAAACCGATAATTGAGTTTAGTGGCGTTCTCAGTTCGTGCGACATGGTCGCCAAGAATGCGGATTTTAATCTGTCAGCTGCCTGGGCTTTTTCCATTGCTGCAGCAAGTTCGGCGGTTCGCTCGACGATACGCTGTTCCATTTTCCGGTTGATTTGTTGCAGTTCACGGGTGCGTGCATTTATCTGATGTTTCAGTACAAAGCTACCTATCAGACTCATGAGCAGGGCGACACCCAAAACCAGGCCAAGAATCTGCAGCCAAACCGGCAACTGAACCTTCACCTCTTCAAATGTCCATCGTTTCATTGAACGATAATAAATTGACTGAGAATCTTTTTTCAGCCTTGAAAGATGGGCATCAATGGCACTCAATAATTCTTCATTGGTTCCTTTCGGCGCCGCAAAAAAAAGCGCGGAAGGATTAAAAAGAACGGCGGTATCTTCAAGTCCAAACTCCTTTGCGTGCATCGCTCCGTAATAATGATTGGCAATTGCCGCGTCAGCTTCTCCCCGGGCGGCAATCTCAAAAGCTTTTTTGAAATCCGGCGCTAAAACGATGGTTGTGTTTAACCCGAAGCTATTAACCAAATTGACAAATTCCTCATGCTGAACCGACTTCTCCAACACCGCGACTCGTTTCATGTTCAGGTCTAATAATGATTGAATACCGCTGCCCTTTCTTCCATATACTTTATCCCATGAGGAAATGACCGGTACCTTGTGAAAGGCATGTTTTTTCCTCCTTTCTGCCGTATATGCCACATCCGGCATAAGATCAATTTCTCCTTTTGCCAGGCGGTCCAATCCCTCCGACCAAGTGCCGGTGAAATAGCGCAATGTCCATCCTTCCTCTTTAGCAACGTACTCGATGATATCAATAAAAATGCCTGCGGGTTGACCGGATTTGTCGATGAAGATTTTTGGGGCATTTTCATAGACGCCTACAGTCACGGTCAGGTCACCGGCAGTCGCTAATGGCATTCCAAAGGACAAATACTATGAACATAACCGGCAACAGGCTCAGCAATGGTATTTTTAACATGATCAGATACCTCCTCATTTCACGACCGCAATGATGAAAATTGCGTTGTCGGCGTAAAATCAGCAATTTTGCATAGAGTTTCATTTTAACTCTCATCCAAATTGACGTTTTACCCGTAAACCGAATATTGAAGTGGAAAAGGATTCGAGGGGTCAGGGATTCGAGGGTTCAAGTGAAAAACCCTGACAAAGTCTCCCTGGCCACTGATTCCCGTCAACTGACCCTCGACAACCGATCCCCGATATTCGATCACTGATCACTGATTACTGACCACTGATTGCTGACTGCTGATCACTGATCACTTGTTACTGATCACTATCCCCTGATATTCGCCTCGCGCCTTTCACCATCATCCCAGCTTATACCCTTTCTCAAGAAACAACTTCAGGCAGGTGCCAACGGCAGCATCGTCATATAAAATTCCCCTGTTATTCCTTATTTCCTCAAGGGCCTCATCAATACCACGGGCAGGCCTGTAAGGCCGGTTCGATGCAATCGCTTCAACAACATCAGCCACAGCGATTACACGTGATTCCATAAGTATCTCATCACCTTTCAACCCGGCCGGATATCCGGAGCCGTTGAGTCTTTCATGGTGCTGTAAAACGACATTTGCTATCGGCCATGGAAATTCTATATCTTTCAGAATATTAAACCCGGCCTCCGGGTGGATTTTTATCAGGCGGTATTCAATTTCATTCAGTCTGGACGGTTTACTCAGGGTTTCAGACGGAATCATCAATTTTCCGATATCATGGATCATGCCTGCCATGCGGATACAGTCTATCCGGCTGCTTTCAAGTCCCATATCTGTTGCTATGGCGCGGGCGAGATCCGCTACTCTTCTCTGATGCCCGGCAGTGTAAGGATCTCTGGTTTCGACAGTAACCGCAAGAGCCTGAATGGTTCCTCCCAAAGCCGCCCTTAACCGTATAAAACTGTTATTCAATTCTTCTTCCGACCTCTTCCGCTCGGTTACATCCCTTGAGATTCCCCTGAATCCTTTTATAACTTTATCTGAATCGGTCATAAGAGATACGACCGTTTCAATAAAACATATCGAACCATCTTTCCTGATAAGCTCCCAGTCAAATGCCCTTGCAGATACTCCTGTTTTATATACCTCGTTAAAGACTCTGAATATTTTTTTTGCATATACATCATTCGTATATGCGCGGTAATTCATATCCATAAGCTCATTTTCTGAATATCCGAGTATCCTGCATGTTGCATCGTTATAAAATGTAAGATTACCGGCGGTATCCACTTCAAAATAACCGTCTTCAATATTTGCAAGGATGTTTCTGTATTTTCTCTCACTTTCAATAAGCGCTTGCTCTGCCAGCTTGCTCTCTGTTACATCGTTATGAACTGCAACAATTTCACCTGAAGCGAGTTTATAAATATTGTTCTCGACCCATATGGATAAACGTCCGTCACTGTAGTTGGATATCGGGAGAAACTTATTCTCTCCGGTCTTCCATACCACCTTGATGACATCGAACAGGCCCATTTTTTTTACTCCGGGAAATACCTCTGCGATGCTTTTGCCTACAATATCCTCCTTTTTCACCCGGTTAATCAGTTCACCTGCCGGGTTGATATCGTCTATTATAAAGTCTTCCCCGTTATTCTTTGCATGATAAATGGCAACACCATTGCCGATGGTATTGAACAGCCCACGGAATCGCATCTCGCTTTCACGCAATATTCCCGCCGCTTTTGACATCTTGTAATTGATTATCAAAGGCACCACTATAAACGCGCATACCAGTATTGCTATGATAGCTCCGGCCAGTCGGTATATAAATACTCTCTCTGTAGTCGTCATCAGTACGATCGACCAGCCTTCATCATTTATGGCCTTTCGGGAGACAATATGCTTCTTCCCTTCAAAGGTAATCTCCATCCCGTGACTTATCTCACACGGCAGGATCGCCTCAAACTCCTTTTTGCCAAACTGTTTCGATTCATCAAGGGCAAGCTGTGTCCCTTGGCTTACAGGCCAGAGGCTTTTAAAATTCATCTCCTTCCTGCTCGACATAAAGATAATACCGTTAGGATCTATGACAAAACAATTCGGATAGTTGGTTAGAAAAGATTCTTCAGCATCAAGATCCTGTTTAATTACTGCAACTCCGATAATTACACCTTTACTATCTCTGACGGGATAGCTCGTATAGAACCCTCTTATCAAAGAAGTTATTCCGACGGCAAAATACCGGCCTAAAGATCTTTGCATCGCCTGTGTGAAGTAGGGACGGAACTGATACGATTTGCCTACAAAACTACCTGAATCATTCCGGTTTGAGGAAGCTACGGTCTTACCATTAGTGTCCAAGAGATAACAGACGGAGCTCTCAATATAAAAATTGTACCTGTCAAGTACCGAGTTGGCATTCGCGATATCTCCTTCTTTACGGTAAATGAGAGCTGACACAATCCAGGGAGACCCCGACATTATCCTTACGGCTTTCTCAACTTTATCGAATTTAGCCGTTAAACGGGAAGAATGAAATGATATTGCTTTGTCGTTATTTTCGAGTATCTCCTGCCTTGCCTTGTCACCAAGATATCCGGTTATAAACCATCCTCCGATGGCGACAACAAATAGAAGTATGAGGCAGGATATCAACCAGATTCGACTAGTTAAAAATTTCCCGGCTCCGTTAGAACTCATTGATCGAATCTCCTAAAATAAAGGGTTCAAGAGGTCGAGGATTCGAGGGTTCAAGCGTACTTCAAATATCGTAATTCGTTTTTCGATACACAATCTACGATCTTTAATATTCTGTTTTTCGCCTTACGACTTACGTTTCACGCCTCACGATCTTTTTACCTTTCACTCTTTACTTTTCACTTTTTACACCGCCGCAGTTCCGCCGCGGCGGAACTCCCGCCTCATGCCTAATGCCTCACCCTTTACCGTAAACCAGAAGGTGGCTCCTTTCCCCATTTCCCCTTCCGCCCACACCCTCCCGCCATGCCGGTGGATTATTCTCCGGACATTGGCCAATCCTACCCCCGTGCCTTCATAATCCTCTGCCCTGTGAAGACGCTGAAACAGGCCGAAAAGCTTATCTACGTACTTCATGTCAAAACCTGCCCCGTTATCCTTCACGAAGATGCGTACCTCGCCATTTTCGCCACGAACAGTTCCGATTGTTATTTCGGCTTTATCGCATTTTCCCGTATATTTGAAGGCATTTGAAATTAAGTTGGCAAACACCTGCCGGAGCATGGCGGAATCTCCGTAAACCTCCGGGAGCGAACCGATCTTCCAGCCAATATTTCTGCCGCTTGAATCCTCCTTATATTCTCTTAATATCTCCTTCACAAGGCTGTCCAAATTCGTCTTCTTTTTCAGCATTTCCGTCCGCCCCATCCGGGAAAAGGACAGAAGATCGTCAATCAGTCTACCCATTTTAACTGTCGAATCGGTAATGACTTTCAGATAATGTTTGTTCTTTTCATCAAGGATTCCCGCAGCGCGTTTGTTGAGGAGTTCAGAAAATCCGGTTACGTGCTGCAGAGGCCCTCTCAGATCATGCGATACCGAATAACTGAAAGCCTCAAGTTCTTTGTTTGCAGCTTCAAGCTGAGCTGTTCGCTCTATTACCCTGAGCTCGAGTTCGTCGTTCAGCCTCCTTACCTCCTCCTCCGCCAGCTTCTGATCCTCCACTATGCTCAAAAGCACCCGGCGCGACTGTTCGGCCGCTTCAAGCATTCGTTCTCTTTCTTTATGCGCCGCCTGCATCCGCTCTTCCGACTTCATAGACCCTGTAATGTCGCTGTTTAACACAATGGCGCCGTCTATTTTCCCGGCATCATCAAATACAGGAGCCGTATAATTGAGAATGATTTTTTTACTCCCGTCGAATGCATCTATCTCCAGCATTTCATCTTTAATCGTAACGCCTTCATTAATCGAATGTGCAAGCGCCCAGTCATCAGGGGCTATCTCTTCGCCTGAGGGGAGTCGCCGCGCTTTAAAGACACCGTATTCCTCCTGACCTACTTTCGGCACTGCGCCCCATATCTTCATAGCGGCCGGATTTCCATAAAGCAGTTTTCCATTTTTATCGGCAATCCACAGCCCGACCGGCAGTGTGTCGAATATCTTTTGCATGAGGTTGCGTTGTCTTCTAACCTCTTTTTCAGTCCTCTTGTGCTCGGCTATCTCCCAGGCGATATCGGCAAGGTAGGAGACTATTTCAATATCCTTTTCTTCGTAATCCGTGGGCTTGTTTCCTATACCGAGAATGGCCACGATTTTATCCGATCTCATTATAGGTACAATAAGTTCTCTGATTACTGCGGCATGACCTTCGGGCATTCCCTTCCGATGAGGCAGCGATGCATAGTCGTTATGGATAATAGGTTTCCTTTCGCGAACACAATCCACCCATACTCCGGCCTGATCGATATCGTAATGCATTCCCTTTCCTTCTGCCTTGCAGAATTCCCTGATCGTTCGCGTTGACCAGGCCTGGAGAGTCAGGGTTTTCTGGTCATCTTCAACAAAATGATAGAACCCTATGGGACTGTCAGTTAATGCACATACTTCATCCAGTGTTTTCTGCAGCAATTCGTCGAGTGAATGCGATATGGAATACTCGAATAATTTCAGACGTATACGAATGATCTCCCCCGTCAGCTTGCGCTCATCCGTAGCGCTTGTCAGCTTTTTCCGCGACTGTTCGAGGGTATGGGTATCTGATATTTTGGATTGCATATTTATGTCTCCTGATCTGAACTTTTTCCATCCGGGCTTTTGTACCTCGCAGGCAGCCCGGCTTTGATAAGCAGTTCGTTCACTTCCCGCTTCAAGTCGAGGTTGCGCATCTCGCGGCCCATGACAGCTTCGTTCCAGCGGCGCAGCTCCTCGAACTGCTCTTTGAGCCGTTCTTCCGTCCGCTTCCTTTCGGTAATATCACTAACGGCATGGACAGCGCCAGCATACCGGCCGGCCTTGTCCAGAATGGGATCCACCATGACTTCAAGCCAAACCTCCCCAACCTGCAGTTCCATTGTCTCCCGGCAAAGGCTCTTTCGCGCCCGAAGGAGCGGACATTCGGGTATCGGCTGAGCCGTATCGTGTACGATCTCCCAGCAGTGTTTACCGATCAACTCACCGCACGGGCGATGAAAAAATCGCTCCGCGGTCCTGTTTGACCGCAACACCCGCTGGTCCTGATCCAGAATCCAGATGGCATTGTTTGTTGAATCAAAGGTGCTTTGCCACTCCTGCGCCGTTCGAGCTACCTCCTCCTCCGCTTTTTTGTATGCGGTAATGTCACGTGCCGTGGAGAGTGCGCCGGTTACGTTACCATTTGCATCCTTGAGCACCCGACACCACCATGCGAGCAGCCGTTTTTCTCCGTCTTTCCGCCTCTGCCAGCTTTCAACATAGATCACGTTTTCGTTACCGTTAAAAATAGGCTTCACCAGACTATACGTCTCCTGTTCTCCTTCGAAATAGTGTGCGGCTTCCCTCCCGATCACGTCGTCTCCGAAAAATTCGATACCGGGCCCATTTGCCCAGGTGTATATCTTGTTTGAATCCACTTCCATGATGATATCCGGGATTGCCGACAGGAGAGCCTCCTGCTTCGCCGACATAGAAAGCAGGGCTTCTTCATTCTGTTTCCTCAGGGTTATATCTATACCCACCCCTACCAGAAATTTCCTGCTTCCTATATTGGTCCGGATTCCTGTGAAGTAATAAGGAATTCTCCGCCCGCTTTTTGTGACAAAATTTGCCTCCGCAGTCTCTTCACCTTTTACAAACACATCCTGAATCTTGATTGTTATAAGCTGTCTGTCCTCCCCAGTAAAAAGAACAAGAGGACTCATTTGCGAAATCTCTTCGGCTGAGTATTCGGTAACTATTTCGAAGTTCTTATTCCAGCGGTAGAAACGTCCGTTTTCATCAAACAGATAGAAAACTCCGGGGAGACTGTTTATGACGGAATCTGAAAAATCCCTTTCCCGTGAAAACTCATCAAGCGTGACGGTTGTTTTTTTCAGATCCTGCGTCATCTTGTCAAAGGCGCGGGAAAGTTCGCCGATTTCATCTCTTGACGAAGTTCCTACCCGGCATTCCAGCTTGCCGCTGCCGATCTCTGCCGCACCTGCGGCAAGGCGACGCAGAGGGCGGCTGATTATCCGGGCAAAAAACATGCCCAGAAAACCTGCAGCAATGCAGATAGCGATAACGCTTCCGGCTGCTATCCATGCAAGGCGCATCACAGGAGCAAATGCCTCGGACTGGTCTATTTCGGTAATAATGCACATCCTGAATTCAGGCAGCCATTTGTAAGCTCCGATAACGGCCACTCCATGATAATTTTTGTAGAAACCAACCCCGTCTTTTCCTGAAAGACCGGCATCTATTCCCTCTGTATGCACCGCTTTTTTCAGGATAAAATCTTCACCAAACCGGGGTTCTGAAACAAAGAAATTGAATGAATTCACAAGATATGTATCGACTGTCACGTTTTTTCCACTTTGCGCTCCTATAATCTTCGAAAGTTCATGAAGATCGAGCCTGCCGGCCAGGACCGCAATCGTATCCCCCTTATCATCCTTGACGGGCGTGCTTACCGTCATTGCAGGCCGTTCCAGCGAGGGTGATTAATAACTCCCTTCAACATATGTCTGTTTCTTCCCTTCAATGAAATATCTGCGGTTAGTCCGGTACTTTCCATCCTGTCGCTTATCGGTAGAGGCAGATACATGTCCGGCCGGAGAACACATTACGAACAGCTCTAGAAATTCTCCGTATCTCAGAAGAGGCCTCAGATGATTTTTAACAATCTCGCTGTGTGCTCTTCGATACGCTGGATCGGGAATATCATGCAATGCAGCCATCACCGCCGCGTATTCTCTTACCAAGGGCCGCTGGGCAAGCTCCTCGATGCTTTTTTTGCTCCCCTCAACCCATCTGAACAGTTCCCTGCTCTTCAAAATGTTGACGCTAATAAGATACTCTGTTGTATCCTTAATTATAGACCGCTTTCCGATATCGTAACCCAGGTATCCGACAATTATGGTGGGCACGATTGCCATCAGGAGGAAAAGAATCGTCAGCCTCGTTATAATTTTCATTTGGCTTTTCCTCCGTAGATCTCATCTAAAAACCGCGTTGTATACGCCTGATTGATATCAAAAGGTTTTTCAATTAAACCCTGCTCCAAAAGTATTTCATACATTCCGCGCCAGATATCTCCTTTCATCCAGCCTATCTGGTCTTCTCCGGTGTGCACAAGCGGGAGCATGGCCTCCATCATCGCCGATTGTGTATCGGAATCCTTAACACGGGTATATTTCATTGTAACAGCAACCGCTTCCTTATAGTCTCCGATTGCATACTGCCATCCCTTAAGAGTTGCTCGTAAAAAGCGTTTTATCAGGTCCGGATTTTCCGCAACAAGACTGTCAGTGGTTATAAGGGTATCTGAGTAAAAATTGATCCCGTAATCTTCTGGCCAGATAAGGTTAAGCCTTAATCCTTTTTTGCGTATCTTGATTATGCCGCCGGTGTAATATCCTGCAGTGACATCAACTTTTCTGCTGTAAAAGTCTGTATATTCAGGATCGAAGTCAACAATTTTAAGTTTACTAAGGTCAATTTTAAGGTTCTTCATCATTGCACGCAACTGCAGGTCTAATTCATAAGAACCGCCCTTCCCTCGTGCAGCCACGCTCTTTCCGATAAAATCGGCCGGGCGCACGATGCCTGAATCGGCGATAGCTGCATAAACAACCGCGCTTCGTCTGTATATCGCGGCAATGGCAGTAAGGGCCTCCCCATGACCACGGTTAATCAAAATGTACTCCGGGGTCATTACACCAAAATCGGCTTTACCGGTTTTGACATTTTCTGCAATATCAACGTCCAGACCTCCTTCAATAAATGATACTTTTATGTTTTCAGCGGCATAGTAGCCCTTCTCCTGCGCCATGTAAAAACCGGCAAACTGCGCCTGGTGCATCCATTTTAACTGCAGTTTCACCTCGTCGGGGGCTTTCGGAGGCTGCGGCTTACCGCATCCGGATATAAGAAGACCGCATAGAATGAACAATACCGAGATTCTTGCAATATTTCTCATATAACCTCCTTGGTGGATAAAGGGTTCAAGGATTCGAGGATTCAAGGGTTCAAGTGAAAAATCCGAACATCGGACTTCGGAAATCGTACTTCGTATTTCGTTGATAGTCGTTCGTGGCCAGTGATTTGTTGTTCGATCCACGATCCACGATTCACGCTATTAATATTCGATATTCTAAATTCGATTTTCGGCTTTTAGCACTTCATTCAACGCTCTGCCAAGCGTATGCAAATCAAACGGCTTTGGCATCATGCTTTTAAAACCATATTCACTGTAGTTTGACATGACCGGATCTTCCGAATAACCGCTGCAGACAATCGCGTTTAACTGATGATTCAGCTCAAGCAGTTTCTTTATCGCCTCTTTTCCTCCCATACCACCTGGTATGGTAAGATCCAGGATCACCGCATCATATGGTTTTTCGGATTCCATTGTTTTTTTGTACATCTCAACCGCTTCAGCGCCGTTTTCTGCAAACTCCGGTTCATAACCCAGCATTTCCAGCATCTCTTCCGCCATGTTCCTCAACATCCTGTCATCATCCATCCAAAGAATTTTCCCGTGGCCTGTTAAGAGCGCCTTATCTTCTTTTAACGGAACAGCCTTATCTGAAGCAGGCAGGTATATATTAAACGTTGTTCCGGCTCCCGGGCGGGAATCAACGGAAATATGGCCGTTGTGCTTTTTGATGATGGAATAAGCGGTGGCAAGCCCAAGTCCGCTTCCAGCGTTTTTTGTCGTAAAATAAGGATCAAATATTTTTGAAAGGTGCTTATCCACGATACCAATGCCCTTGTCTTTTATGGAAATACGAAGGTACCTCCCCGGTTTTACCGGCAAATTCCGACTCTCGTCTAAAACCACATTTTCAGCTGTGACCTGAATAATTCCACCGTCCGGCATCGCCTGGTCCGCATTTATTACAATATTGCTGATGACCTGAATCATCTGTCCCATGTCGGCCTCAACCGGCCAGAGATCTTCTGCAATCGAACACTTGCATTCCGATTTTGAACCCCTCAGCGCAAATAGAGAAGATTCTTTAATGAGGCTTGAAATTGAAGCTGTTTCTTTTGCCGGCGCACCGCCTTTGGCAAAGGTCAGAAGCTGACCGGTCAGCCCCCGTGCCCTGATCGAAGCCGTTTCCGCTGAACTCAATAAATCAAATGCCCTGCTTCCGGGTTTCACATGCTTTATGGCAAGCGAGATATTTCCGGCAATCGAGGTCAGGATATTGTTGAAATCATGGGCTATGCCTCCTGCAAGAATCCCGACCGATTCCAGTTTATCCGCCTTCAAAAGCTCATCTTCCATTTTTTTACGATCTGTGATGTCTCGGGCAATTCCGACAAAATAGAGGAAAGAACCATTTGTATCGCGTACGGCAGCGCCGCTGGTGGTATGCCAGCGCCAATTACCGGATTTGTCCTTAACAAGGTATTCAAATCCGGGAGTCCGCTCTCCTTTTTCGATATTTTTCCTTATATTCTCTTCGCAGGTTCGTATGTAATCGGGATGAATGATTGATTGGAAAGGCCGACTCTGTAATTCGGATATTTCGTAGCCCATATTTTCCAGCAGGGAAGAAGACAAGAAGAGAAATTTGCCATCAGCATCCAGTGTAAAAATAATATCGCTGCTGTTCTCAACAATTAACCTGTGTTGCTCCTCGCTCTCCCGCAATGCTTCCTCGATCCGTTTGCGCTCGGTGATATCAATGAGCATGCCCTCTATCTCCTTAAGTCCACCATCTTCTCCGGGAACCAGGCTTGTGTTCTCAAGCAGCCAGACCAAGCTCCCATCTTTTCGACGCCCACGGCTTTCGAAGCCGACAAGCATCTCTTTAGCCTGAAGCACGGCAATAAACTCCCTCCTGGCCTCCGCACTTACATGGAGATCCGTGGCCGCATGTTCTATTATTTCTTCACGCGATTCATATCCGTAGATTCTGGCAAATGCTTCGTTGCAATCGATGATTCTGCCGTCCATCGTAGTGCGATAGACTCCGGCAAGATTTCGCTCAAACAGCAGACGATATCGCTTTTCACTCTTCTTTAGAGCCCTTTTTGCAAGTATTTCTCCTGTAACATCCCGCGCGACACCGCGCACTATAGGCTCAGGCACGCCTTCGGTGCGCAAAGTATTCCGGTATTCCCAGTAGCGTACCTCCCCTTTCCGGGTTACAATCTTCATTGTCCCGGTTGCTGTTCCGTCGCTCCGGATAGCATTTATATATTTATCGAATTCACGCTGGCCTGGTTCAGGCAGCAGATCTGGAATGCAAAGCCCTATTATCTCTTCAGGAGAAAAACCGGTAGCCTCCAATGCCGCTTTATTAACCGAAAGAACGGTTCCTTTCAGATTGTGGGTGCAGATTAGATCCGTTGCGTTTTCAACAAGGTCGCGGTATCGCTCCTCGCTTTCCCGCAGAGCTTTTTCCATCTTCCCGCGTAATGTTTCCTCTGAGATTTCTGAAGGATTGGCGGAATTATTGTGATTGGTGTTTTTAACAGGCATCTTTTACATCCTCTGAGACCATTGATAATTAGTTTCCGAATGGAAACTTGATAGTGTCTATTATTAGTTTCCGGATGGACACTAATTAATATTCAGGGCTGACATAGGCGCATACCTATGTTAGCAATTTATACAGAATTGAACCGTATTCAGGGAATAATTATAATAACGATTTTAAATCATTGCTTAAATATACTCAAGATAAAAAACCGGATAAAAAAACCCGTTTCTGTCTTCACGACAAAAACGGGTTTTCTTTTAAATATTCTATATTCTATATTCGAAGTTCGATGTCCGATATTCGATCTTTACCCTGGCCCCTGTTCACTAATAACTGATCAAACGACCGGTCTAGGAAGCATTTTAGCACGCTCGGCAATCTCGGGAACCTTGTGCTCCCATTCGATCGCCATGAGATGAACGCCTGCAACACCCTTTAACTGCTTGAACTCCTCGATCTGCTCACAGGCGAATTTAATCCCCTCATCGGCCTGCATTTTTTTGTCGACTCCCTGGAGGCGCTTTATCAGTTCATCCGGAACATCCATGCCCGGAACATTGTTTTTCATATACTTTGCCATACCAACACTTTTCATGGGAGTGACTCCGGCAAGAAGATACACCTTCTCCGTGAGCCCCATATCGTTTGCCTGCTTAACCCAGGTTCTGAATTTTTCCATGTTGTATATGCACTGTGTCTGGATGAAATCGACTCCGGCCTTTATTTTCTTCGCGAGGCGGTGAACTCTCCATTCAAAAGGATCCGCAAACGGGTTTGCCGCAGCTCCGATAAAAATTTGCGGGGGATGGCCTATTTCGGTCCCACTCAGAAATTTTCCTTCATCGCGCATCTTTTTTACCATGCCGATAAGCTGCATCGAATCTATGTCGAAAACGCCTTTCGCCTGCGGATGGTCGCCGAATTTCTGATGATCACCTGAAAGGCAGAGCATGTTTCGTATTCCGTGCGCATACGCGCCTATGATATCGCTCTGCATCGCAAGGCGGTTGCGGTCCCGGCACACCATCTGGAAATTGGGCTCAAGACCTTCCTGAAGAATTATAATGGAAGCGGCCCAGCTCGCCATGCGCACAACAGCCGTCTGATTGTCTGTTATATTGACCGAGTCCACCATACCCTTCAGGTAGGATGCCTTTTTCCTGACTTCTTCGGCATCCGTTCCGCGGGGGGGACCAAGTTCGCCGGTAAACGCGAAATGACCTGCCGTCAAGATTTTTTCCAAGTTGCTGCTTGATTTCATTTTATATCCTGTAAATTTATTGTCCCATTCGGGTAGCTAAAACTCCGCCCAGAGGCGAAGTTTTAAGTTTATATTTTTGAATGTTTTTCACTCGAACCCTTGAACCCTTGAATCCCTAAACCCTTTGCTTCTAAACCTTCTCCGGCTTTTTATACCCGGGCTGTATCACGGTTCTCGGAATCTGGTTCTGCCAGTCGGAAGGAGGAGTAATCTCAAGGATACAATCAAGGCGGTTCTGCGCCTTGAGCCTTTCATATATCATGTACCAAGCGCACGGCTGGTTCTTGTCTATCTCGCAGCTCCCCTTGTTTGTTCCTCCGCACGGACCGTTATAAAGACCTTTGGCACACATGGTTACGGGGCATATACCACCCGTCAAGCCAAGAACACAACTGCTGCATGAACGGCACCTCTCCTCATACCACCCGACAGCCTGGTTGACGCCTATAAACGTTGTGTCGACTGCTGGCAGCACCGGTTTTGCAGGGAATCTCTCTGCAAGAAACTGAATTCCGGCTCCGCAGGCCATGGAAAGGAGCGCGTCATATTCGCCTACCATGGAATCGAGAGCTGCAAGATATTCCATGTCGCACTGTCTTTCGACCGTAATAGCTCCCATCTCGATTGGATTATCTTCAAGTTTTCGAGCCATATCAAGCTCGGCATTGAGCACCGCAACTTCCTTTTCACCGCCTGCAAGGCAAACAGCCACACAGGTTCCGCAACCCACATTGAGAACTTTTTTATAACCTTTAAGAAGGCTCTTTATCTC
>Ga0105099_10001643_pt1 | contig 13780 bp, 11 predicted proteins | sample PPLLak3cmMay2015_2_FD_79138 | JGI IMG/M metagenome (GOLD analysis project Ga0105099, IMG submission 79138) | Freshwater sediment microbial communities from Prairie Pothole Lake near Jamestown, North Dakota, USA - PPLs Lake P8 Core (1) Depth... | ecosystem: Environmental > Aquatic > Freshwater >...
AACTCATAGATTACCTCCTTGTTTGAGTCTTGCTCTAACTTGGTGATAACCCTGCCCGACAATCAAATCAAGAATTGAAATGTCAAAGAACTCGGCAAAGCTTCTAGATGATTATCAGGCAAATTTTTGTTCTTGTTTTTTTCAAAGTTCTTACCATTACAAATGGATTGTTCTCTTAACGATGGTGGCCCGGCTGAAATAGCCAGTACTGGGGATCACTTCTGCCGGCAGCGGCTTGGTATCCGGCAGATCGGGCAGACCCCAGGAGAGCTCGAGTACCGTCATCTCAAAAGCCTGCCCGGGGACAAGGGTCAAGCTCAGTTCAATACCTTCTGCTGGCAGACCATGATAATCAATCGTTACATTTTCATCAGGCAATGCGACGGCTTTACCATCAACTTGTAAAGCCAGCAATGTCGGAGTCGTCTGGGCCATCAGCTGCAACACCGTCGCCCCTCTGGGTGAACTCAACCGGGCACAGACAAGCCGTTGCCCTTCAGAATTCTGTCCATCAGCCATCACTTCCCAGATAAAAGGTGGTAAATCAGCCGTTGGCGCCTTTTGTTTGAGAAAAGGTAAGCGGGATTTCGCAAATATCTCAGTCAAGGGTTCACGCTTAGGCGCATTGAAATAGTCCCGGTTCCCCACATCGGGTTCGAGAAACCGAGAAGCCCACAGGGCCTGTCCGCTATCGGCATCCATAAAATAGCATAAATTGGAATGAAGCGGCCTTTCCGGCGATGGCTTTGAGCGCAGATGGCCCATCGTCAACGCTATCAGCAGGGTCAGCAACAATGTGAAGCCAAGGGTTTTGGGAGCAAAGCGACTGAGTTGACTGAGCCAGGGCAGCCCTAAACCGGCAAGTATCAACAATAAGACAGCAGCTGCAATAATCATCTGTATGGAAAAAACGACAAACATCATTTTTACCATAGGTGTCAAAAAGAAAATTGCCGGTAACAGAGAAACAAAGACCAAAATAGACCAAAGCCAGGGTTTTCTTTCACAATGGATATCGAAGACCAAGATCAGTGCCCAAATGATAAGCGGCAGAAACAAGGGATAGAGTAAGGCATAGGCCCCGGTGGGAATATAAAAAAAGAGAGCAACACCCAGCGCAGTGAGGACCAGAAGGGCTCCGATGGTCATGGCTTCAACATTGATTTTTTTTTGCAGCAATCGATAAATAAGTAAGAAGCCCAATAATGCCAGGGCAGCAAAGACCCAGAAAAAATCGACCGCACTGGGCAGATTCATTGCGTAATACCGGTCAGACAAAGGATATAAAGAAACAAAAGCCATCTTTGCCAGCCAGACAACAAACAGACCAAAGACCAGAGCCAGAGGGTAAACAAGCAGTCCCCCGAATAAGGCAAATATAGACACCCGCTTGCGATAGAGGGCCAAAAAAGCAACCAAAAGCATCAGCCCCAACACTACAGCTAGTAAAATATCCTGCCCAAAAGAAGGTATAACCAGCAGCCAGGACCCGGCAGGGTTAAAGAAAACCCGATCCTCAGCCTTGATGTCATTGAGGTCAAGTCCCCCAAAATGGTTCACAATATCCACAATGTATTCACCATGATGCTGCAAACTGCCTTGGTCAAGCATTTCTGGGGTGTCCGTCATGGCATGATAATTGACAAACCCTTCAACGTATGCCGCATTGAAGCCCGAGTATCCGGCCTCTTTAAAAACAGTGAAATCGGTGTTGTTGGGCATCCGTTTGTATATTTCATACATCACCGATCCGGCAAATGGATATTTTACTGCCTTGGCATACTCCTCCATAATCCACCCGTTCCGGGCGCTGGTCTCGAAAGTAAAGGCCACCCCGCTGTTACCCCTGGCTTCCAGATTGAGTACCAGCCCCACTTTTTTTGCCAGTGAATGCTCACGAACAAAGGCCTCCGCACCCACCATGCCAATTTCCTCAGCATCGCTGAATAAAAAAATCAAATCATTTTTTATCGGCCCGGCCAATTTTAACGCTCTGGCAGCTTCCAACATAGCTGCCACTGCCGATGTGTCATCGGCAGCCCCCAGGGTATTGGGCTGGGTGTCATAATGCCCCACCACCATAATGGCCTGATCACCAATCAGGCCGGGCTGAATGGAGACAACATTGCGGATCATGCCACCGATCAGGCTATGACCATGGGGAATCAAAACTGAACTCTCCTGCACCTCAGTCAAATACCCCAGTGAAGACATGTGTCCAACGATATAATCCCTGACTCGGGCATGCTCTTGTGTACCCATAGTATGTGGCTTTTGGGCGATATCCCGTACATGCTTCATCGCCCGTCCGGCAGAAAAAAGAGCCAAATCAACATCCATTGACAAAGGTCTGGGCGGCTGGCACAACCATATGGATACAAAAAATGCCAGAATAAGTATTGGCGTCAGGATCAAAACAGTTTTTCGCATGGTTCTCATTGTTCACCTTCTGTTATCGATTATGAAAGTCTCATCACTTTTAGTCAAGAAAATCGGCTTACATTGTGCTGATATCACGGTCAATGTGAATTTGTAAGAGAGCCAGTTATAAATATCACCAAGGGTGAGGTTAGGGTTTTTTTAAAATTATATGTTTGTGGCATAATAACCAAGTGAAGCAATATAAACCGGCTCATTTCATATTACTCATATTACTTTTCGGATTCCGCCCCAACCTGACAATTGCCGATGAAACAAATAGCCCGCCAAAACCAAGCATCAAACAGAGCTGGCTCCGACCAGGCTTGCAATTTCTGACCTTCATGGGCTACTCCCAGACCCGGTACTGGGTCAAATATGCCAGTTACATTGAGGATTGGCAGTTTCATTTCAATTGGAAAGATCAGTGCAAACGCTGGTTCACACTTGATGCATGGCGTTTTGACTCCAATGCCTTCACCCTTAACTGGACCCATGCTCTGGCCGGAGGTATTTATTATGGAATCGCCCGCAGCAACGGCCTGGGTCAGAAAAACGCTCTGATCTTCACCCTGGCGGCTTCGGCATATTGGGAGTACCTGGTGGAGTGGCGCGAAGTCATTTCTATAAACGACATGGTTTTCACTCCGGCAGGGGGGTATGTTATGGGGGAGCTATGGTATCGCATCACCCGATCAGTCTATAATCGCAAGACTGCACCCGCCAGGATGATCGCTTCACTTTTCAACCCACTGCTGGTCTTCAATCCGCCCAAAAGACTTGGCCCCGACAGGGATGAAACAGGATGGATTTTCTCTGGTGAATTGGGTCTGTCCAGCGGCAGTGAACAGCGTTCACCCGGTTTTTCAGGCAGAACAGCCTACAATCTCTCATTGTTTTTCACAGTCCACAGCGATAGTCACCCCGACCCCTACGGGCAGTTTAACATGCGTGCCCGTTTCGCTTCAGATCACCTGTCCGAGCTCCGTTTTTTCGCTCTGACCCCCCACTCCCTCAGTACGTGTTTTAATGACCGTAAAACTTTCCTGACCTTTAATTGGGCCAGCGCCTTCTCCTTCTATCAGCGCCAATCGCAAGCCGATTATGATTCAACCAAGTACCAGATTCGGGTTTCACCCGAGGACATGTTGGCAATTCCCCGTAATTACCAAGATAAAATGGCCATCCTGCACCTCCTGGGTCCACAAATAAACCACCACTCTACAGCCGGATCTTTTCGGTTAAAAAACACTCTGTCACTGTATACCGACTTCTCCCTCTTTAATGCTTTGGCCCTCAATGAATACAGCCGGAAACATGCTTTACACAGCATGACCAGCACAGCCTTCGCCTACGGTTACTACTACGGCCTGGGACTCAGTGCCTTTCTGGACAGTACAGCCAGCCTGGCTCCCTTTACTTTGAACACTTCATTGGCTTTCGCTATGGCTTGGTCTGTCAATTCACATGACCGCTTCAACGAAAAGCCCCCACTCAGCAACAAGACCTGCCGAGATGGGTTCTTTCTTTACACAGCGGCCCTGTCCTGGTCACCAGCCTCCTGGCCTGTTGCTTTCCTGATTGAATATGAAGGACAACAACGGTGGGGTAGAATAGAAGCGACCAAAAGCCGGGAGACGATGTCCATCATTTCAGCGGGTGTCAAGGTGAAGCTTTGAGCAGAGAATCATAATGAAAACAGAAATGAACAAGCCAGCCAATAAATTCAGCAAAAAAAACCTGACCCTCTATCTACTTGCTCTGGCCGGACTGATGCTGATGGTCTACATTATCAAGCGCATCGGCATCGAAGCAATCATCTTCAGTTTGCGCCAGATCACCCTTGGACAATTTTTCATCCTGTTTGGACTAAGACTGGCCTATTGGCTGCTGCGTAGCCTCTGTTGGTATGTGGTCTTTTCCGCCCACAGCCGACAATTTACTTTTTGGGATCTTTTTACTGCCCGCATGGCTGGACATGCCATCAGCCAGCTCACTCCCACTTCCCAGATTGGCAGCGAGGCCACCCGAATGATGATGGTGGCCTCAGCTGGCCGTAAAATCAGCCTCTCCAGCATCATCATAGATAAAAGCATTGAATTGCTCACGGTGACAGGCTTCACACTGCTGACATTGCCCATCCTGTTCCAACGCATCAGTCTGCCCCTGACGCTGCAGTCAGCCTTGCTGTTACCCGTTGTTTTTTTCTTTTCTATGGCCATATTTTTAATGTTTCGTCAGAAAAAAGGTTTGTTTAACGGTTTTTTGGCATTGGCTGCCAAGCTGCACATCCGCTCCGCATTCCTGGAAAAAAACCGCGAAAAAATCAAACAGACGGATCAGCTGATCACCCAATTCTATACAGATCACCGTCACCGTTTTCTGCTGACCACCCTACTCTATTCATTCCTTCTGATCTTGTGGGTAAGCGACTTTCTTCTGAACATCATTTTTCTTGATCTGCCTGGCGTCACAATACTCGAGAGCGCACTGGTTACTCTGGGTGGGAACCTCATCTTCATTCTCTCTTTTGTCCCAGGTTCGCTCGGTATCTACGAAGCCACTTACATTGGCCTGTTTTCACTGTTTGGACGACCGGCACAAGTCGCTTTCTCCCTGGTCTTTATGCGTCGGGTTCTGGCTTTGCTCCTTTCGGTTTTCGGCTTACTGCCTTTTATCAGGCCCCATCGCCGGAATCAGATCGCCGGGCCCGGATCAAACAGATCAGGGTGCCAAGATTCAGCAGAAGTGTTGCCAGCAGAATTGAGTAGATCAGCAGATCGATTTGCCGCAGAAGTGAACAGACAAATATGACCCAAATGGCCACCGCCCTGGCTTCACCCGTTTCTCCGCTTTCTTCACGATTCAGGTAAGCCTTCAGCAGATAAAACTGACTGATTTCAAGACAATACAAACCTGCCCCCAGTATCCCCACAACCAAAACGATCAGGGGATAACCAAAGCGATAAGAACCGATGGCCAAGCCACAGAGGGAAAAAAAATCGATATACCGGTCACAAAAAAGGTCGAAATAAGCTCCGAACCGGCTGCACAGGCCCTTTGAACGTGCCAGCATACCATCTGCACCATCGATAATGGAGGATAACTGCAACAGCACACCTCCCAGAATAAATGACCAACCCCTGCCGAAGGCAAAAAAAGCCGCAGCCGACAAACCGATGCATAAGGACACTAAAGTGATCTGGTTCGGGGTGATCCGGGTATTGAAAACCAGTCGAACGATTATCCCGGCCAAAGGACGGTTGAGCCAGAGATCCACATATTTCAGATACGACATCAGGCCTGGTGAGGTTTTTTTCAGCCCTTGCTTGTAGGTGAAGACCCGACCATCACTTTGTTGACTCGGTTGAAACATCATTCCGACAGATCGTAATAGTAATCGAGACCGGTGTGATGAATCAACTCTTCTTCGGCCAGATATCTCAGTGTGTTCTCGAGCTTACTGCGTTGCACAAAAAGATCATTTTCAGGATAGAGCCCCTCCTTTACCATTGGACTCTTAAAGTAGAAAGAGAGCCACTCCTGAATACCCCGCATACCCGCCCGGGCAGCCAGATCTGTAAACAGAACAAGGTCGAGCATGACCGGTGCCGCCAAAATAGAATCCCGACAAAGAAAGTTGATCTTAATCTCCATGGGATAATCCAGCCAGCCAAAAATATCAATGTTATCCCAGGATTCCTTATTGTCGCCGCGGGGAGGGTAATAGTTGATTCTCACCTTATGATACAGATCCTGGTAAAGCTCAGGATAGATATCAGGTCGTAGAATGGTATCCAAAACGCCCAGCTTGCTGAGCTCTTTGGATTTGAATGACTCCGGATCATCAAGCACCTCTCCATCACGGTTACCCAGAATATTGGTAGAAAACCAGCCATTGATACCCAAAAGTCGGGCATTTAACCCTGGTGCAATAATGGTTTTCATCAGCGTTTGCCCGGTTTTAAAGTCCTTACCGCAATATGGGACACCTAACTGGCTCGCCAATTGCTGTAAAGCAGGACATTCAAGCGTCAGATGAGGCGCACCGTTGATATAGGGAACACCAGACTTGAGGGCCGCATAGGCATAGATTTGACTGGGAGCTATGTGCTGATCATCTCCCATAAGTGCCCGTTCAAAGGCATCAAGTGCCTGATGACAGGGAGCCAGCGAAGTATACGCTTCTGTTGATGCAGCCCAGACCATGACCAAGCGATCAAGTTTGTTTTCAATACGGAAAGCCTCAATGTCAGAAATCAGCTGAGTCGCCAACTCCATCTTGTTTGCACCACTTTTAAGATGAGACCCATCAAGATTCTTAACAAATCTGCGTTCAAATACAGCCGACATCGGAGTCAAAGCCGACAACTCATCTTTCACCGCATCAATGTGCTCATCTTTCAAAACTCTGGCCTTACGGGCGGCCAGTTCTGCAGTATCAGCAAAAACATCCCATGCACAAAACACCAGATCTTCCAAACTGGTTAATGGCACCAACTCGTTGACAGGCATAATGCGATTTTCAGTCCGTTTTCCCAATCGTATCCTTCCCATTTGAGTCAGCGAACCGATTGGTCGTCCCACTCTCTTGCGGGCTGCATAGACCCCAGCCAGTAAGGTTGTAGATACAGCGCCCAAACCAACCATCATGACACCCAATCGCCCCGAAGCCGGCGCAATTTGTTTTCCTCTTTTTATCTGCTCCACATGACACCTCAAAGGGTTTGGCATAATCGTAATCCCGTGAGAACACCAGAGTCAAGCCTGTCGGGCATGAAAAATAAGATCTGTTTTGGCCAAAGCCGCTTCATCATCCACGTCCAACCAGGGCAGATCACCGATGTCGATACCCCCGGCCAAATCAGCAGCAGCCAGGACTCGTACCCCCCCAGACAAAGTATCATCCCCAGCACTGATACTGGATTGTAACGCATCAAAGAGCAATGGTGTTGCCATAAAAACCCCTGTATCGAAGGCATCAAAAGATTCCAGATGTTTGCCAATGGCTTGAATACGATCCCCTTTTGTTTTCACCCGGGTCACATCCTCCATATCCACCAAAGGATTATGATCAATCCGCCGATCGATAGCCAGACGCAAAACGTCTTGATCCAGGCCATGTACCAGCATCAGTTCCACCAATGATGGAGGATAGAGATGATCACACATGGTCAGCAGAAAAGGATCATGCATCCCTTCTTTTGCCCTGAGCACCGAAAGCCCATTGGCCCGTCGCCATTCTTCATTGAAGATCAACCTGTAACCGAGCTCCTGCCTGCGACAAAACTCTTTAATACTTGTAGCAATTTTATCGGCTTCATACCCCAAAACGAAAGTAAAATCTTCTATTCCACCCTTGGCAACACTCAGAACCACATGGTGAATCAACGGCATACCGTTGATGTGAACAAGGGGCTTAGGCACGCCAGTTGAAGCAAGGCGACTCCCCATTCCGGCAGCAATAATCAAACACTGACGTATTAAATTCATTTGGGAATAAATATAACACATTTGTTTCATTATCTATTGATTCCGATTATTCATCCTGTTAAAGTTATTCCTCACTTTAATTGCAAAGAAGTCGAGGTGAACTATGACACAGCCCCCCATCAAGGCAGATATTGTAAAGAGAGAGATTGAACAGATGGCGTTACCCTCCGTTGGCTTGGCATCCATTCGTGAAATCAACCGCATTGTTGACAATATCGAAAAAGCCAGCGGTGAACACTTCATCCGCATGGAAATGGGTGTTCCCGGCCTCGAACCTCCCTTGATCGCCGTTAATGCCGAAATAGAAGCCCTGAAAAAAGGAGTGGGATCAAAATACCCCCCCTTTGACGGTATCCCCCCCCTGAAAGATGAAATCGCACTTTTTATCAAGAACTTCTTGAATGTCGACGTCAAGGCCACTCACTGTTTTCCCACAGTGGGTTCCATGCAGGGCTGCTACATGGCCATGATGGTCAGTGCCCGCCGCCAGGCCGGGAAAAATAAAATCTTGTTTGTCGACCCCGGGTTCCCGGTCAATAAACGCCAAGCCAAGGTCATCGGCCTGCCCATCGACAGTTTCGATATTTACGAGTATCGTGGAGAAAAACTACGGGCAAAACTTTCCAGTCATCTTGAAAATGGAGATGTGGCCGCCCTCATGTACTCCAACCCCAACAACCCCAGCTGGATTTGTTTCACCGAAACCGAACTGAAGATCATCGCTGAATTGGCAGACCGGTATGACGTACTGGTGCTTGAAGATCTGGCCTATTTCGGCATGGATTTCCGAACCGATTATTCCAAGCCAGGAATTCCCCCTTTCATTCCCTCCATTGCCCACTATACAGATCGCTATATTCTGCTCATTTCCAGTTCAAAATCTTTCAGCCTGGCCGGACAACGCATCGGCATGACCGTTGTTTCACCGACACTTTTTGATCAGAAGTTCCCGGAACTGACGCCTTGGTTTGGCAGCCCCATCTTCGGCCGTGCCTATATTTTTGGCGCCATGTATGCCCTGAGTTCCGGTGTTTCCCACAGCAATCAGTATGGCTTGTTGGCCCTGCTTAAGGCCGTTAACAAAGGAGAGTACAACTTTGTTGAGGAAGTCAAAACCTATGGTGAAAGAGCCAAAGTCATGAAAAAACTTTTCACAGACAATGGTTTTGTGCTGGTATACGACAGCGACGACGGTAAGCCCCTGGCCGATGGCTTTTACTTTACTATTGCCTATCCCGGCTTCACTGGCGAAGAACTGGTGGAGGAATTGCTCTACTACGGTATCAGCGCCATCTCACTGACAACCACCGGTAGCGATCGTCATGAAGGCCTGCGCGCCTGTGTATCTATGACCGATAAGAAGTTGTTCCCCCTGCTGGAAGAAAGATTGAAAACATTTACCAACCAACATAGAGAAGGGTTTAGGGCAATCGCTCCCAGGTAAGGCTGCATATTTTGCCTTTTTGTTTGACAGGTTGTTGTTTTCATAACACTCTATTCTGATGTATGGAGGTGATTATGAACACAAAATTTCAAAATAAAGTACCTTGGTTTTTGCCTTTTCTGATGCTAGGCCTACTACCGCTCATGAGTCAGCAAAGTGAGGTCAAATCTCTTTATGACATAACAGTCAGCACCATTGACGGAACTAACCAATCTCTGTCTCAGTATGAAGGGCAGACAATGCTGATCATCAACGTAGCCAGTAAATGCGGCCTCACCCCTCAATACAAGGAGTTACAGCTTCTGTTTGAGAAATACAAAGACAGGGGATTTACCATTCTGGCATTTCCTGCCAACAATTTCCGTAATCAAGAACCAGGTGGTAATGCGGAAATAAAAACCTTTTGCCAAAGCAACTACAACATATCCTTCCCACTCTTTTCAAAGATATCTGTAGCTGGTGATGACATTCACCCACTCTATGCCCTGCTCACCAACAAAATTACATATCCTGAAAGCGGCGGCCCTATTCGTTGGAACTTTGACAAATTTCTCGTCTCAGCCAACGGCCTTACCATTAAACGTTTTGACCCCAAGACCAAACCTCTTTCAGCTGATCTGACTCAAGCCATTGAAGAAATGCTTAAAACAACGCAAACAGCCTCTCAGTTGCGACCGCCCGACACACTTAAACCGCCTTGCTGTAAATAATCTTGAATGAAGTTATCAGGCGAAGATATCAGGGGACAGGCAAGATTCACATCTGATGGTACACTTTCGCATCACCTTGCTGCAGTAATTGTTCCAAAATACGAAGCTTCATGGCTTCATCCTCAGGGCTGAGATGGGGATCTAAGCCCAACGGAGCTGCCGGATGCAGGCGTGTGAACTCATCAATAGCTGACCAAACCGGTTTATGAGGCTGAGAGTCATTCTGGTATCTGGGGAAAAGATGCCAATGCAGATGGGCATCCTGATTGCCCAGCATTTCGTAGTTGAGTTTTCGGGGAGAACAGGCAGATAGGATGGCCCTGGCCAAGCGACTCATCTCCCAAAGATAAAGACGACAACGGTCGTCATTCAAGCGAGGTAACTCCCGCACATGATCTTTACAGAGAAAAAGGCAATAACCTGGATAGAGCTGATGATCTCCCAGACAGACAAATCCACTTTCTAATTCGGCGATGAATCGGGGGTAAAGACCCTGGTCGATGAGCTCAATCCGTTTGCAAATGGAACAATCCAAAGTCTGCAGATCACTCACGTTGACCTTGTTTTAACAACAGTGAATGACCAGGATTTTTCAGCTTATTTGAATTACGGTAAAGAAATCGGTCAAGAAGATGTCGACTGCTGAGCACAGGGTTATACCAGATTAATCGGGGGCCGGCATAGCGCATCACCCGCCTTATAGACATCCGTTCGGCCTGACGATAGCAGTGATGAGGGCACTTCGAGCATGCCGGCTTATGACTTTGGTAAATACAGCGGCTCAGTCGCTCAAGAGCATAGGCCTGTAAAGCGACACATTCAAGACAAGGCGCATCATCATGACCATGATGAGCGCGACAATACAGGTCAATGAGACGGAGCAGCGTCCTGGCCTCACGTTTTAAACGGGCTCCAGTAAATGATGACGCTCTCATAATTTGATCATACCAATTTTGAAAAGTATTCACCAGAACCTTTTTTAAAAAAAAGTGATCAATGGCCAAAATAATGATTTGTATGCAAAAACAATTATCTCCGAAAATGCGTCTTAGTGAATGAAAAACTGATAATAAGCGCCGGACAGGAAATTCCCGGTGTGCAAAAAGTCAACAAAACCTCCAGGCACTGGTGGGGGCAGACAGCGACTGCCCCCTTTCTTCTTGAGATCTTCTGACAAAAATAAAGCATCCCCCAAGTCTTACTTTGAAATATTTTCCAAAACCACCACCAAGCATATTTTAATACATATCCGGCATAAACCGTTGATAACACTTGACATAAGACCCACAATCATGTTAGTGTTCAAAGCGTTCCTTCAAAGCTTTCTGTAAGCTATGAAGACGAGGCGAGGGCCATCACCGCCCTAAGACCCTCACCAACCTGTTGCAAAATGCGATAAGGTGGTTCGGTGGTTTCAACTCCCTGATAAGGGTTGACATAGGTTCAGGAGGTCCGCCATGTTAAAGCGAATGACTTGATATCAAGCAGTGCCTGACGGGAAACGTAGTCAAGTATTAATCGTCTCAAATCATGACGGCTGGAGGTAACAATGGACAGGATTTTTTCACGGACCAAACCAATTGAAGTTGCGATTCTCGGAGCTACGGGAGTCGTCGGCCAGACATTTCTCTCCTTTCTGGCCCACCATCCTTTTCTCAAACCGACTTTACTGATGGCATCAGCCAAAAGAGAAGGTCAATCATTTAAAGAAGCCAGCAACTGGATTCTACCAATGGAGATGCCTGATGTGATCTCCCAATTAACCGTACATGCATTGGATCTGCAAAAACTGAAACAATCAGGCATCAGGATCGTATTCTCTGCACTGCCAACTGCTGTAGCATCTGAAATTGAGCCCCAGCTGGCCGATGCCGGCCTGTATGTTTTTTCGAACGCCAGCGCTATGCGCTACCAAAGCAACGTGCCAATTCTCATACCTGATGTCAATCCCGAACATCTTCATTGGATCAAAAAGCAAGGCTTTCCTGACAAAGGATTCATCATCACCAATGCCAACTGTTCAACCACCGGACTGGCCAGTGCCTTGGCACCCTTCAAACCACTTGGGATCGAAGAAATTTTCGTATGTACCTACCAATCTGTGTCTGGTGCGGGTTTCCCGGGGCTTTCTCATTTGAAAATAGCCGGCAATGCCATCCCCTATATAGCCAAAGAAGAAGAAAAGATGATTATCGAAACCCAGAAAATTCTTGAAATCGACACCATGGTGCAACCCACCTGCGTGCGCATCGACACCCTCTGGGGACACCTTGAAGCCGTCACCGTTAAACTCAAAAAGACCCTGGATCATGGCGAGCTCATATCCCTATGGGACCGTGAACCACCCTATTTATCAGCAATTCCCAGCATACCCAAACGTCCGGTGGTCTATTGCCATGCTGCTGACGAACCCCAACCCTTTATGAGCTGGTGGGGCACACCTCCAGGAATGACAGTTTTTACAGGTCGCCTGCGTGTCAGGGAAAACCGGGTATCCTTCCTGCTCCTTTGCAACAACATCGCCAAAGGGGCAGCAGGTGGCTCAGTAGCCAATGCCGAGGCATTTCTGTCCACCTATGGAGATTTACTTTGAAGCGCCGTGTCCTTAAGTTCGGTGGATCCAACCTCAGGGTACCGTCCGACATTCACAAACTGATACGTGCCATTTCGTACTATGAACGGCCACCTATTGTGGTTGTTTCAGCCCTTTATGGCATAACCAACGCACTGATCCGCGCCATCAATGAAGCCAGCCAAAACCCTGATGGCATTTATGCCCTGATCAAATCACTGATGAAACAGCACCAGCACTTTATCAATAGCCATATAGAAGAAGAAAGTGATCGGCGCAAGGTCCTTGGTGCTTTATCCCAACGGATGTTGGAACTTGAACGTATTCTGCTGGGAATCCATTATCTGCGGGATGTCCCAGAGTTTGCCCGCGACCAGATTCTTAGTTACGGCGAGCGCTTGTCCTCACTTTTACTCAGCGAAATTCTTAGTCGTAAAGGGATAAACTGTCGGGAAATGCTACCTGAGCATCTCGGTTTAATCACCGATGGAGAATTCGCCAACGCCACCGTTGATATAAACGCATCAAAGCCCTCTGTCAGTAAAGCACTGAGTGAAGAAATCGTCATCATCATTCCCGGTTTTTATGGGCTGTCACCAGCCGGACGGGTCACCCTTCTCGGGCGAGGGGGAACCGACTATTCCGCTGCGGCATATGCAGCGTGTATTGACGCAGAAAGTCTGGATATCTGGAAAGATGTCCATGGATTTATGAGCGCCGACCCAAAAATAGTGCCCCATCCCGTCAGTATCGAACAGCTTTCCTACCATGAAGCTGCCGAATTGTCATATTTTGGGGCCAAAATTCTTCACCCACGTACCTTTGAACCAGTTATGGACTCCGGCATTCCCATCCGGCTCTATAACATAAACGACTTCGACACCCAATTGACTCCACTGACAACCATTACCTCACAAGGCATCTTGCGTCCTGGAGTCATCAAAAGTGTTACCTTCACAAACGCCATCGGCATCCTCACACTGCGGGGTTCCGGCGTCGGTATCCGCCCGGGGTTATTGGCCACCATCAGCAGCGTCCTACACCAAGCCAGAATCAACATCAAATCAGTTTTTACTTCACAGACATCCATCAATCTCCTTCTCGACGTGGACCAACTTATTGTGAGCAAAAACCTGATCACCG
>Ga0105099_10001644_pt1 | contig 13777 bp, 14 predicted proteins | sample PPLLak3cmMay2015_2_FD_79138 | JGI IMG/M metagenome (GOLD analysis project Ga0105099, IMG submission 79138) | Freshwater sediment microbial communities from Prairie Pothole Lake near Jamestown, North Dakota, USA - PPLs Lake P8 Core (1) Depth... | ecosystem: Environmental > Aquatic > Freshwater >...
AAATGGATCTTTTCAAAAAACCTTTTGATACTCAATTTTGGAGGCACAACGATGATGTCTTATAATGAAATTACAAAAAACCGGTTTGATGCTGAAGCAATAAGTTATGACAGCAGAATGACATGGGAACTTAATCGAAATTTGCCGTTATATGCTCTTGTTGCGCAGGAACTCAAAAAAAAAGCATTGCAAACACCGGGAGTTCGGCTTGTAGTCAGTGACATTTGCTGCGGCAATGGCTTTGCGCTGTCAAAAATTTTATTACAAGTGTCCGAAGATATCTATACTCAGGGAATAGATTTTTCACGGGAGATGATTAAAACAGCACTGGAAAGAAGCATATATGATGAATGCATTTGTCATGATGTCACGTCTCCCTGGTCGTTTTCCCGGCAAAGTGATTTGGCTTTTTGTATAAGAGACGCTTTGACAAATATCAGCGAAGATTTCGATTTGGCGGTTGCCAACATGGTAAGCAATATGAAACCGGGATCTATTTTGATCATTGACGGAAATTTTTTGTCAAGCACCATGCCCGCGAAGCTACCGCAGTATTTTCAAGAGTTATATGAGAAATTTTGCGCCCAGTTTCCGGAAATTGAGTATGAACGACTAGAGAGAGATTTTCCGGAATATTTGTATTATGCAAACGAGGAGAATGTGTATCCGAGCAGGTTGAAACTCTTTCGAGTAAATGAATTGCCCGATTTATTAAAAGAAAAAGGGGTAATCATTCGCAATATGTATGGATTAATAAGAAGAGAAGATAAAGGCAAATTATTGGTTTTTCCTCATTGGGAACAAGGGGTTGATACAATTATATCGGAAGACGGCAGGGAAAATTCTTCCATTGGAATTGAAAGTATAGTTGCTGTTGGAGTTAAAAAATAGTAAGCGTAGGGTATATAGAATCAGATTTCCGAGAAGTGACTCAAGCTTCGTCAAAACAGCCGAGTAAAAACACAAGCTGTCGTGTTTTTGCTCGGCTGTTGTATCTTGATGCCTTGCAGTAAACGGTAGCTGCTGTTCCCGAAATCGATCTGTTTTTCACGTATCGTTATCCGAGATTGCGGATTGGAACATTTTTGTCGCCAGGCCCGAATGAAATTCGTTTTTAACACATCAATGTCGGTATTTCATTGTTAAATATTGCCCCGGTTGATTGGGTTGCCAAAACCATATTTAATGCTTCGGCATTATCCGTTACGCAATTAAAAAGGATTTTGATTTTGATGAAACGAGGGTTGTCTATCTCGATCAATTTTTGAGGCGCGCGGCAGGCGGTAAAACTCTGCTTCAAGCGCGCCCCGATCGTAATGTTTTTTTGACAAAGCACATGAGCAGTAATCCTATTCCGGCCATGACGGCGTCGATCAGGAAAGCCTGATGATAGCTGCCGCTATGGTCGCGGATCAGGCCGCTGATCCAGTTGGCGAGCATGGCCCCGGAACCGTATAGAAAGGTCCAGAGACCGATGACGGTACCCATAACCTGTTTGGGGAAATAATCGCCGCCGCAGGCGCCGTAAAGCGGGAAAGTGGCGCCGTAAAAGAGGGCCATAATGCCGATTAGGATGGCCAGGCTCAGCCAGGATTTACCAAAGAGAAAGATTCCTATAACAACCAAGGCGATCAGGGCATTCGAAACCAAAAGGGTGCGTTTGCGCGTGAAGTAGTCGGAAAGAGGCAGGATCGTCAGCACGCCGACCACTTGACCCAGGCCGTGAATGGTGGCCAGCAGGCTGGCTTTTTCCAGGGGCATTCCGATTTGATTCCGGGCATAATCGACCATGAAAGTGGTGATACCGTAAAGACAGTAGGAGACCGCAAAATAAGAAAAACCGATCAGCCAAAAATTGGAATTTTTAATAAAGTTCGACCAGGAGCGCGGGAGGGGCTGACCGCTTAGCGCCGGACTTTGGGCCGGATCCAACGGTTCTGTTTTCTCACCCCAGGGCTTATAACCATGGGTTTTTGGGTCGCTGCGCAACAAAGAGCCGTTCCCGACCGATAAAAGCAGGGCGGAGATCCCCAGGATATACCAGGCATAGCGCCAGGAATAAGCGTGTACAATGAGAGGGAAGGCCAGACCAATGGCTGCCAAGCCGAAACCGTAACCGGTGCCCAGAATACCCAGAGCCAAACCGCGGCGATGGGGCGCAAACCAGCGTTGCACCACGGTAATAACCGGGGTCCACATGCCGGTTGCGCCGATACCGGCCAGGGCGTAAAAAATGCAAGCCATGGTCAGAGTTTTGGCTGTGCCCATTCCGAAAACCCCCAACCCGAGTATCAGGCTGCAGATCGTGATTACGCGCCGGCCCCCGAAGCGGTCGGTGCAATAACCTGCAAAGGGAGTCAGGAGGATATAGGCGAAAAGATAAGCATTGTAGATGGTGCCGCCGGCCATGCGGGTGAAACCGAGATCTTGAATCATTTCCGGCATGACCACGCCATACCCCAGGCGGATGGAATAATTAACAAAAAGATCCAGAAAGCAAATGCCCAAAATCACCCAGGCCCAATGAAAACGGTGTGATGTCGTGCTGTTCATAGGTCCTCCCATGTTTTTGGAACCGGCTATTCCGCTTCAAACCCCCGGCATTGAAAAGCCGTTTCACCGGCCTGGTTCAGGCGGTTGAGGTGACAGGAGATTTCTTCAAATTTGATTTTATTTTTTTTACAGGAGAGACATAAAGACGGTTTATGGAGAGAGTCTTGGGCTCGGTCGTTACCGCTGTCATAAGGCATGTAAACAGATCCTCCCTATTAAAAATTAAGGATACCGCGGCAGATCTTTTGTTTTTTCAAAATAACGGTCAATCCCAATTTGCTTCAGGTTTTCATTGTTTTGGCGCCATCTTTGTTCCAATATAGGCGGTAACCCGTGGTTTGTGCAAGGAAATTCCGCGCATTCAAAGCAAAAATTTACGCCTTTGTCTTTAATGCAGACATGCACCCCGCAAGCGGTAAAAAGGCAGCCGTTTTTGCGGCAGCCGCCGCAGCGGCCTTGGCTCAAGAATTCAAGCAGTCTTTTGAAACCCGGCCAATCCCGGAAAGCCGGTTCCATGGCGGTAAAACGCTCGGCATAGGCGTCGAAATTGGGGCCGAGCAATTGTCGGAGGGCTTGGCTGTGTTCGCGGATAGCGCCGTTTTCATAAGCCAGGCATTTAGCGCAATTCAGGCCGCAAGGGGCGATGATTGCGGTTAGTCTTAAATCGTTCGACATAAGATAAGCCCCTTGATGATAAGAAGAATATTCACCGCCCGCTTCGGGGATTGTTTAAAAAAACAATCCCGTGCTTGAGGCACAGAGGACACAGAGATTTTATTCTTTTTGCTTTGCCCTGAGAGGGGGGCAAAGCAAAAACCAATCACGCTTTTTGTTCATTGACCGCACAAACGCCTTGAAACGAAGGTCGTAATATATTTTAGGAATCAGCGAATTTTTTTCTCATTGCCAAGGCTTTAATCTCAGGCCAAAGCTGTTTTTCTTTTTCCGGCCCGAAAGCGGGATTGGCGGTCAAATAGTGCAGGGCGGCTTTGCCGGTGTTCTTGATGCCGTGCACCGCCCCTGAAGGAATGAATACGGCATCCCCTTTTTCTTATTGGCGATCCACATTTGTTTCTTTGTCTTTGTGCTCTTAGTTTTTTATCCTGTTGATCCTGTTAATCCTGTCTAAAATTTCTTCGTATCTTGGCGTCGCTGGAGTAATTGCAGGGTCTTTTGAAATTACGTCTTTTGCGCGAGACCGGTTTTTGTTTTATCTCGCCAAGCGGTCCTCATAACTTTCCTGAATAGCGTGCACCAGAGCGGTTAGGGCCTGGTTGACCGGCGTGGGAACAGCCAAACGCTCGCCTTCCCGCACAATAGCGCCGTTGATATAATCGATCTCGGTCTGCTTGTGCTTGAGCACGTCCTGGAGCATGGAAGCGATGTTGTCGGCGGTCAGACGGCAGACTTCCAGAACCCGCGCCAGAGGGTCGGGATAGGATAATTGGATCTGCTTGGCTTGGGCCACGGCGACCGCTTCTTTGACCGCGATCTCCATGACGGTTTTGGCGCCGGCTAAGGCCGGCAAACGTCCGTTTTTCAGACGGGTGATGGCGGCCAGGGCATTGATACCGACATTGACGATCAACTTGCTCCAGATCAAATTGTCCACTTTTTCAATGGTACGGGTTTTGAAACCGGCGGCATTAAAAGCAGCGGCAATGGCCGCAGTTTGCGGGTGCCGACTCGGCCCGATCACGGTATCGCCGCGGCCGGCATGTCGAATCCGGCCCGGCGCCAGGGTGGTGGCGCCTTCGGAGGTCACGCCGCCCAAGACTCTGTCGGGCCCGAAGATTTGTTCCAGGGTTTCCACGTTTCCCAGGCCGTTCTGCATGGTCACGATCACGGCTTCCGGAGGGAGCCACTCCTTGACAGCCTGGGCCGCAACGGCCGTGGCATAAGCCTTGACGCAGATCAGAACCGCTTCGGGTTTAAAAGCGGGCGGCGTGGTGAGGGTCGGCACCTCCACCTCATATTCGCCGTCGATCCCTTCCACGCGCAGGCCCTTGCGGTTGATCAGCGCGGCGCGGTCCGGCAGGTAATCGCGTAGAAAGACCTTGAAACCGGCCTTTTGCAAGCGGGCCGCGAACAAGCAGCCCATGGCTCCGGCGCCGACGATAAAGAAGTTCATATCTTTTCCGCCTCTTCTTTTTTCATGGTAAAAGTGTGTTCCGGGCCGGGAAACTGTCCCTTTTCCACATCTTCCTTGAATTGAGCCAGGGCTTTGCGGATTTCAGCCGAGAGATTAATGTACTGCTTCACGAACTTGGGCGTAAAGCGCTCGAACAGGCCCACCAGGTCGTGATAGACCAGGACTTGGCCGTCGCAATCCTTGCCCGCGCCGATGCCGATGGTGGGGATCTTGAGTTCGCGGGTGATACGGGCGGCCAGCAGATCGGGAATGCATTCCAGGACGATCATGAACGCACCGGCTGCTTCCAGGTCTTTGGCCGATTGCAACAAGGCGCGGGCGCCGGTCGCGTCTTTGCCCTGGACCTTGAATCCGCTCAATTTGGTGGCGGTTTGGGGGGTCAAGCCGATATGGCCGCAAACCGGAATGCCGGCTTTGACAATGGCGGCGACCACCGGGGCCATTTCGGTTCCGCCTTCCAGTTTGACCGAATCGCAAAAAGCCTCTTTTAGGAACCGGCCGGCATTCTCAATCGCTTTTTCCGGACTGACCTGATAGGACATGAAAGGCATATCGCCGATGGTAAAGGACGATTTGACGGCGCGGGTTACGGCTTTGGAGTGATGAATCATCTCATCCATGCCGACCGGCACGGTCGAGTCATAACCGAGCATGACCATGGCCAGGGAATCGCCGATCAGGATCGTGTCCATGCCCGATTCGTCCACCAATCGGCCGGTCGGGTAATCATAGGCGGTCATCATGGTTATTTTTTCATTGAGCTCTTTTTTTTGAAGTAATTCTGCGATGGTCACTTTTTTTCTTTCCATTTTATCCTCCTTTTTTTTCGGTTGGCCCGAACCCGGACAAAGGCTTAAATAAAAAAAGGTCCTTCAGTGGAGAGAAGGACCTTTTGTGCTATGCGACGACAAAAATCCTGACCAAAAAGGGTCAGATTAATTTTCTTTTTTGCCGTCCCGGTCATTCAGAGCCCTGATCCAGGCGGTACCCATGATTTTGAAAACATTTTTTATGACTTCAGGGGTTGATGTCCTTTTTAGGATCACACACCCCGTCAGCCGGTTATTTCATTCAACTATAAAGGATATGCAAGGCGGGTGTCAAGAGGTTGATATTTTTCGTTGACATATATGTATCAAATTAAAATTACTGGTGAACATTCTGCCGGTAAATGAAAAAACTATCGAATGGGCGCTTGCCTCTGATTTTCCCGATTTTGAAGACGCCATTCAATTTTATGTTGCCAAAGAAAATGACCTGGCCTGCCTCTTGACTTGCAACAAAAAAGATTTTGGCAAAGCCGATATTACGGTCATGACACCCGAAGAATTTTTGAGATCTATAAAAGCCGCTGGCGATATGGCCGGACCGGTTACTACTACCTAAAAAGAGGCATGCAACATTTAAGATCGGTGCGCAAAACAGACATAAAAAGACCCGGTAGTCTACCCGGCGGTGTCTTTATTCCTTCAGCATGCGTATAAAGAGCCGGCTCACGGCAAATAAAAGGGAAACGATCATCGCGGAGATAATGATTTTAAAAAGAATCATTTGGCGACCTCCTCATTTGTTTTTGGAAGAAAGGGGGGTTGTCCCAAATCCGTTTTTATTGTTGAAACTTAAAATGAATATCGCCCTGTAGGATTACTCGGAAAAAGTCGGGGAATGCTTTACGCCTTTTTTAACCGGCGCTCCCCCAAAAAGGGCGGTTGATTTTTAGTGTCGAAAGGCTTAAATTTCGCTCAAGATGGTTAAAATTTTCTTCACCACGAAGGACGTAATTTCAAAATGCCCTGAAATTACTACAGTGAGGCTAAGACACGAAGTTAAAAAATAAATAAAAATTATTGGTGTCTTGCTGTCTTGGTGGTACAGCATCTTTCTAAACGGTTTATGGGCGTTGCCTTTTTTTGGTTCCGGCTCGTCCGGTTTAAGTGATTCCTGAAAAAGATTTCAATCCTGAAGAATGCGCCGGAAAACCTGGGCAACCGCGAATATCAGGCTAACGGTCAGTGCTAAAATAAAAATTTTAACGATGATAAGCATGACGGTTCCTCCCCAAATGTTTTTTGAACCTGAAAGGCCCAGGATCAAAAAAACATCCATTGCAGCCGCCGGAACAGGAGTTCCAGCGGGCCAGAACAGGAGTTCCAGCGGGCCGGAATAAGATTGTACGATGGTAACCGGTTAATGATATTTGTCTTTCATTTGGCGATATGGTTGAACGAAACGCCTAAAAACGTTTATTAAGGGTCCATGTGTCGTCCGGGTAAATTCCCCGAACGCCACATGGGCTCTTCTTGTTTCCACTCCGGCGTTCCCGGTTATGGGACAATCCCGCCGGCCGGCAGGTTCAAATAATATTTATGCGTTTGAAAAATTTTATTTTGGTCGATCTGATTAATGGCTTTTTCAAGTTTTTCCTTCAACGCGGCGCCTTCTTTAATTAATAGTTGAATGGTTTTTAATGGAGTTGTTTGAATATATTTCAGTCGAGACTCTATCCGCAAGAATTGACAAAATAAAAAATAAACCATGAACCCTCCCCCGGCAGCGATGACCGGGGGAGGCAAGTAAGAAGGGTTGTTAGGACTTATTTATATTTAGCCAAAATCTTGTTGTAGGTTCCGTCGGCTTTCATGTCGTCCAGGGCTTTTTGCCATTTTTTGACGATTTCGTCGGAAGTATTCTTATTGAATGCCATATAGAGGACCATCTTATTTACTTCATAAGCCACTTCCATTTGAGCGGTATCGACCCCGGCGTCTTTGGCAATGAGATAACCGGATAATTCAGCCGTAAACCAGAGATTGATACGGCCGATCATCAGTTTTTTAGCTTGTCCGGTGGCTTCACCGTCCGCGTCGGCATTGGTGAAACCATTCTGAGTCAGAAATTGGTGGCTGGCGGATTCCCGGCTCACGCCGATGGATTTCACTTTTTTAGCGTCGTCGAGACTGGTGATTTTGAGACCGGAGCCTTTTTTGGCGAACATCACTTCTTTTAATTCAGCCAGCGGCCCGACCCATTTGTAAAGCGTCTCGCGCTTGGGCGTGCGCATCATGGAATAGACGGCCGTGTTTTCTTTTTTATCCAGGGTGTCCACGGCCCGCGCCCAGGGTAATACTTGGATGGTATCGGCATGGCCCACTCTTTTCAGAATTTCCTGGACCATTTCGGTCGAAAGACCAACGGCTTTGCCGTCTTTTTCATCGTTAAAGGGCACGAAACCGCTTTCAGTCATGATGCTGATGGTGTTGTCCAGGCCCCAGGTCGGTATGACGAATAACGCAACCGCCGTGACGATCGATAACCAAAACCCTTTCTTTTTCATTTTTTTTCTCCTTCATCGATTTAGATTGAATGTTGAATAAAAAAACCTTGAAATCCTTATCTTGCAAGCGCATGACCCAATCCGGGCCAAGATGAAGATCGGGTTTCTCGGTCGAAACCGCGCCTTTGGTTTATTTATATTTAGCCACGATCTTGGCGTAGGTGCCGTCGGCCTTGATCTCGTCCAGGGTTTTTTGCCATTTTTTGACGATCTCGTCGGAGGTATTTTTGTTAAAGGCTACGTATAGCAGCAGTGTCTTTATATCAAAAACCGGCTCCATATCGGAAGAAGCAAACCCGTTTTTCTTGGCGATAAAATAACCCGGTATGTCGCCGGTCATCCAGAGATCGAGGCGGTTGCCCATCAGTTTTTTGATCATGGCGATCTGGTCGCCGTCCGTGTCCACGTTGCTGAAGCCGTTTTGAACAAGGAGTTGATGGCTGGCGGAATTAAGGGAAGTACCAACGGATTTTACTTTTTTAGCGTCTTCCAGAGCCGAAACCTTGATGCCCGATCCTTTCTTGGCGAAAAAGACCCATCGAAATTCAACCAGGGGCCCGGCCCACTTGTAAAGCGGTTCACGCTGCTCGGTGCGGCCCATGGAAAAGACTACCGTGTTTTCTTTTTTCTCCAATGTGTCGACGGCCCGCGACCAGGGCAGGATTTGAATGTTATCGGCGTGACCGACGCGTTTCAGGATTTCGCGCACCACCTCGATGGCATAACCGGTTTGTTGGTTGTCCAGGGTGTAGCTGAAAGGCGGCAATTCCTCGGTCATGATGGTCAGGTTGTTGTCGAGTCCCCAGACCGGAATGACGAATAAAGCGACGGCCGTGACGATCGATAACCAGAACAATTTCTTTTTCATTTTTTTCTCCTTTATTGATTTAGGTTGGATGTTTAATAAAAAACCTTGAAATCCTGATCTTGCAAGCGCATGACCGGATCTCGGTCCGGCTGAAGATCGGATTTCCTGGTGGTAACCGCTTGTTTCAAAAATCCTTGAAATCCCCTTCATCCAGGGGAATGACCTGGGCCGGCGCCGGATTCGATTTGGGGGCCGCGGTTTTTTGCGTTTTGGGAACCGGTTGACGTCCCGGTTTGGCTCCGGAATTTCGTATCGAAGAACGGTGCTTGATCGGGGCTTGGCCCGCGCCGGTCCGGCCGCTGATCAATGAGGTCAATCTTTTAACCGTGTCTTTCATTTGCTCGATTTGGGCGTGGATCTCTTCGGAAGCAGAAGCCGATTCCTCGGCGTGCGCGGCATGCTGCTGGATCACGCCCTCCATCTGGGTCATGGCCTGATTGATTTGATTGATGCCGGAGGATTGTTCGCTGGAGGAAGTGGCGATTTCAGATACCAGCGTACCCACCTTCACAATGCTGCCGGCGACTTCGGAAAAAGCCGTATTGGTCGAATGGACCAAGCCGGTCCCGTTCTGAATTTTTTTGACTGTTTTTTCGATCAATTCGGCCGTGTTCTTGGCGGCATTGGCCGCGCGCATGGCCAGGTTGCGGACTTCGTCGGCCACCACGGCAAACCCGGCTCCGGCTTCGCCGGCGCGGGCCGCTTCCACGGCCGCGTTCAGAGCCAGCAGATTGGTTTGAAAAGCGATCTCGTCGATGGTCTTGACGATCTTCTGGGTCTCCTCGCTGGCTTGGGTGATCTCTTTCATGGAATGGGTCAGTTCGGCCATGGATTGGTCGGCTTTTTGGACCACCTGGGTGGCGGTTTTCATCAAGTTGTCGGCTTCATTGGCGTTCTGGGCATTTTGCTTGGTCATGGAAGAAATTTCCTCCAGAGAAGAAGTCGTTTCCTCCATGGAAGCGGCTTGGGTCGAAGCGCCGTCAGCCAGGGATTGGCTGGAAGTCGAGACCTGTTCGGCGCCGCCCGCGATCTGCTCGGCGCCGGTGTTGAGGTTCTCCGTGATCGCATTGATCGGCCGGATCAGGATAATGCGCAGGCTGAAAACCAGACCCAATACCAGGGCCAGGTCGAGCAGAATGACGGCTGCACTTATGGCCCGGATTTCCTGGGCCAACCGTTGTTGCATAAACTTGGGGCTCAAGAAAATGTCAACCAAACCGATTTTTTCCTTGTCGCGCATGATGGGTTTGCTTTTCTTGATCAGGTCGCCCTGTATGTCGGATTTGGTTTCCGTCACTTTCCATTGATCGTCGCGTGTTTTGCCGAGCACAATGGCCTTCTCGTCCACATCGCGCACTAAAACGGCAAAGATCCGGGTTTCCTGGAGTTCGGAATTCACCACATTGGCCGCGTTTTTATAATCCATGTTATAGACCGGCACCCTGAGGTTTTCTTCAAGGCGGTCAATGGTGATCTGGGCCAGGGACTCCAAGTCGGCGGTCATATTATACCGGTTGTTCAGGATCTGGTAGATTCCGAAGATGGTCAGAAAAATCGTGGTCAGGGCCACCAGTAAAAAAACCATTTTTTTCTGAATACTCAGACGATAACGAGTTTCCAGTGCCAGATTTTTTTTCACAATCGATTCTCCTTTGTAAAAACCGGAAATAAAGAGGGAAATCAGGGTCTTCATGCAATCTGTCTTTGGTTTTTTATAAAAAATGCAAATTACATGCCTATTTGCAGGAGAGAATGAGAAAAATAAATTCAATAAATTCATGAGGTTGCTTCCGGATTGGGAATATTTTTCGTGACGGATGAAATTCCTGTCAGGTTTTTGACAAGCGTCTATTCAGGATGAGGAGGGATCCGATTTTTACGGATAAAAAATATCGATGTTTGCAGTTAAAACGTTTATAATGATATGCAACTGAAAAGCGAACCAAAATAAAAAAATAGTATAATCAAATTGGGAACAAGCCGGAGTCGGTTTTGATCCTAATCCATTGATTATTCATGTTTTTTTTAAGTATGATCCCGAAATGCCGATAAAAGATAAAGATCTATCGGCCATTCGGATAACCCTTGGGGGATCTGAGAAGCCCGAATTATTTTTATAGGTTCAAACCATGAGTATTCGCTATAAAACCCTCATTATGATCGGCAGTATTTTTATCATCCTGTTGATCGTGCTTTTGGTCGTCGTCCGAATGGTCATGCTGAACAGTTTTTTCTCCCTTGAAAAAACAAATACGCTTCTGGATACGCAACGCGGTCTCAGCGCGCTTGATTCCGTATTGTCCAATATGCATGACACCCTGGGGGATTGGGCCCCCTGGGATGAGACCTATGCATTTATTCAAACCCGTAACCCGAAATACATCAAGAGCAATTTGACCGACGAGGCCGTGGCCGGTCTGCAATTCAACTTCATGGTCTTTGTCGATCCAAAAGGCAAACTGGTATTCGCCAAGTTTATTGATTTAAAAACAAAAAAAGAAATGCCTACTCCTCTCGTATTGCTTACCAAAATCCTAACTACTCCGCTTCTGACGCAATTTTCCAATACCGGCCGTCATCAATCCGGGATTTTAATGGGGCCTATAGGACCTGTTTTTGTTTGCAGCCAGCCCATTCTGAAAAGCGATTTTAGCGGCCCGATCATGGGGATTTTGATTGCCGGGCGTTATTTGGATGAAAAAACCATTCAGGGTCTTTCGGAAATCACCCAACTGCAGCTTTCAATTTTCACCGTGGATCAAACCAAAGATATCTCGATCTGGCATAAGTTGCTGATGCAAGAATATGAAACTAAAAAAACCACCCGGTTTGAGGTGCTTGATGCCAAACAAGCGACCGGTTATGCCTTGTTGCGGGACATCGATGGCCTGCCGGCATTGGTTCTCAGAGTGGATGTCGAGCGCCTGATTTATCAGGAAGGGCTCAAGGCCGTGAAATATTATATGTTTTCGCTTTTGGCAATCGGCCTGGGTTTTATCGTCGTGATCATGGCGGCATTGGAAAGGGTTGTCTTAAGACCCCTAGGCCGGTTGCGGGCCCAGGTGGACCGGATCGGCCGCGCAGGCCGACCGGAGCAACGGGTACCGGTCTACAGCAGGGATGAACTGGGCGATTTGGCCGGTCAGATCAATCAGATGCTGGAGCAGCTTCAAAAAAACGGTTTGGAATTGGCCGAGACCAATGTGCGGCTGAACCGGGACATTCAGGAACGGATCGAGACGGAAAAGGCCTTGCGGGAAAGCGAACAACGGTTCCGCGAATTGGCGGAATTGCTGCCCGAGGCGATTTTTGAGATGACCCCGGAGGGGAAAGTAACGTTCGGCAATCAGAAGGCTCATGAATATTTCGGATATACTCCGGAAGAAATTAAACGGGGGGTCAACGCACTTGACGTGATCAGCCCGGAAGATCGCCCGCGGGTCCAAGAGACCATTGGCCGTATTTTAGCCGGCGAGCAGTCCGGGTTGAACGAATACCGGGTTGTTCGCAAAGATGGGAGCAGTTTTCCGGCCCTGTTCCATTCCGTTTTGATGATACATAATGAACGGCCGGTCGGGATACGGGGTTTTTCGGTGGATATCACCGAGAAAAAACGCATCGAGGCCCAGCTCAAGCAATCCCAACGCCTGGAGTCGATCGGCACCTTGGCCGGCGGCGTGGCGCATGATTTCAATAATATTTTGATGGGGGTTCAGGGGTGCGCTTCGCTTATGCTGGCGGAAACGGAACCGGTTCATCCGCATTTCGAATATCTGAAAAATATCGAGAATTATGTGCGCAGCGCCGCAAACCTGACCCGGCAGTTACTTGGTTTTGCCCGCGGCGGCAAGTATCAAGTCAAATCCACGGATCTGAACGATTTGGTCCAAAGAACCGCGGGCATGTTCGGCCGCACCAAGAAAGAAATCGTCATCCACGCCCGTTATCAAAAAGGGTTGTGGCCGGTGGAAGTAGACCAGGGCCAAGTGGAGCAGGTCTTGCTTAATCTTTTTGTCAATGCCGGCCAGGCCATGCCGGCCGGCGGAGACCTTTATCTGGAAACCCAAAATACAATTTTGGATGAGAACCGGGTGCTGCCGTATCAACTCCAACCGGGCTCTTTCGTCAAGGTTATGGTCACCGATACCGGCATGGGCATAGACGAAAAGGTCTTGGACCGGATTTTCGACCCTTTTTTCACGACCAAGGAGATGGGCCGCGGCACCGGTTTGGGCTTGGCTTCGGCCTATGGGATTATCAAGAGCCACGGCGGCATCATCCATGTGGTTAGCGAAAAGGGGATGGGCAGCACTTTTACTTTTTATTTGCCGGCTTCGGGCAAAGAGATCGTGAAACTCGAAACCGGAGATGAAAAAATTCTAACGGGGAGTGAAAGAGTTTTGTTGGTCGATGACGAGCCCGTGATTCTGAATGTCGGCCGCAGAATGCTGGAACGGCTGGGTTACAAAGTCAGCACTGCGGCTTCAGGCAAGGAGGCTCTGCAGATCTACCGCGAAGCCAAAGGACGAATCGATCTGGTGGTGTTGGACATGGTCATGCCCGAATTAAGCGGGGAGCAGACTTATAAACTACTGAAGGAGCATGATCCGCAGGTCAAAGTCCTGCTGTCGACCGGTTACAGCATTCACGGTCAGGCTGCCGAACTCCTCGCGAGCGGGTGCAATGGTTTTATCCAAAAGCCGTTCAATCTCCAGGAATTTTCCAAAAAGCTTCGCGAGATCCTGGACGCGAAATAAAACTTTTTATTATAAAATCAGAGTCCAAACATTCAAATCGGGATTTGTTCGATTTTTTTGAACCATTCGTTAACCGGAAACCACATACGGATGGCTTCTTATTTAAAAATATC
>Ga0105099_10001645_pt1 | contig 13774 bp, 17 predicted proteins | sample PPLLak3cmMay2015_2_FD_79138 | JGI IMG/M metagenome (GOLD analysis project Ga0105099, IMG submission 79138) | Freshwater sediment microbial communities from Prairie Pothole Lake near Jamestown, North Dakota, USA - PPLs Lake P8 Core (1) Depth... | ecosystem: Environmental > Aquatic > Freshwater >...
ATCCACCGTCACACCATAAGCCCTGGAGATTGAATAGGCAGTTTCACCTTTCTTTACATAATGAACATAATATGCAGTACCTGAAATAATTACCTTGTCTTTTGACCGCTCAACCACAACCTGGGAAGATGACAGGAGGCTGAATCCTGTCATGAGGACGAGGAGAGGCAATATTTTACAGCACATTTTTATTTTCATCAGTTATCCTTTAAAAGTACTGAGGAATTTTCTGCAGTTGCTTTCAATCCTTTCATGGATATTTGCAATATCTGCCCGGGCAAAGGGCTCTCCGGTTATCTTTTCGTAAAGCTCAATATACCGTTCAGACACTTCATTTACAAAACCATCACTCATATCCGGCACTTTCTGCCCCGGCTGTCCCATGAATCCGTTTGACATAAGCCATTCCCTCACGAACTCCTTTGACAGCTGCTTCTGCGGAAGCCCCTTTTCAAACCTCTCCGGGTATCCGTCAGCATAAAAGTAACGGGAGGAATCGGGTGTATTTATTTCATCAATCAGGTAGATTCTGCCGTCTTTCCTGCCGAACTCATATTTGGTATCAACAAGAATCAGGCCATGCTCAGCTGCGATCTGAGAGCCTCTTATGAATACTTCCATCGCATATTTTTCGATCAGGGCATATTCATCTTCCGGAACAAGCTTTCTTCTGATGATCTCTTCGCGCGAGATATCCTCGTCATGCCTGCCGCTTTCAGCCTTGGTGGTTGGTGTGATCAGGGGATGATCGAACCGCTGGTTTTCCTTCATTCCTCCCGGTACCGGTATGCCGCAGATATCCCTTGCTCCGGCCTTGTATGTTCTCCAGGAGCTTCCTGTGAGGTATGCCCTTACGATCATCTCCACCGGGTAAGGATCACACTTGTGTCCGAATTTCACTGTAGGGTCAGGAGTTGCAATCTTCCAGTTAGGAACAATGTTTTTTGTGGCATCAAGGAATTTTGATGCTATCTGATTAAGTACCTGGCCCTTATACGGTATGCCCCTTGGGAGCACCACATCAAATGCCGATATTCTGTCAGTGACGATCATCAGGAGATATTTGTCATCAATGTTATAGACATCCCTGACTTTCCCCTTGTATACACCTTTCTGTCCCGGGAACCTGAAATCGGTGCTAACTATTGTCTTTTCCATTTTCTTCGTTTTCATACGCTCTTATAATCATTTTCACAAGCTTATGCCTCACAATGTCCCTTTCGTCAAATTTTATAACCGAAACGCCCTCAATCCCTGAAAGGATCCTCATGGCCTGCAGCAAACCCGATTCATTGCGCTTTGGCAGATCGATCTGGGTAGTATCGCCTGTCATGATGAATTTAGAGCTCACTCCCATTCTTGTAAGGAACATTTTAAGCTGGCTGATCGTTGCATTCTGGGCTTCGTCAAGTATCACAAATGCGTTTTCCAGGGTTCTCCCTCTCATAAAAGCCAGGGGTGCGATCTGCACTGTCCCGTCTTCAAGCCAGGTTTCCAGTTTTTTGAACGGGAGCATATCATGAAGGGCGTCGTACAATGGCTGAAGGTACGGATCGAGCTTCTCCTTCATATCACCGGGGAGAAAACCAAGCCGTTCGCCTGCTTCAACCGCAGGACGCGTGAGAATGATCTTTTTAACCTCCCTCTCCTTCAATGACCTCACTGCCAGTGCTATAGATGTATATGTTTTACCGGTACCGGCCGGACCTTCAGCAATGATAAGGTCATTGCTCTTATATCCGTTGACAAGTGCAAGCTGGTTTACCGTGCGCGCCCTTATCGGCTTACCGCTGGTGCCGAAAACAAGTATCTGTTCAAACTCACCACCGGAAATTGACTTCATGTGTTCTGCGTCAAGGAAATATTTTTCTATATCCTGCGACTCCAGGCGGTGATATTTCTGGTAGTACTCCAGAAGCTCATTGAACTTCTCGGCAAATATTGTGATCTCCGATTCCTCCCCCATACATTTGATCTCATTGCCGCGCGCAAGGATCTTAATTTTAGGGAAAAAACTGCGGATCTTATCGAGTATGACATTATTGGTCCCGAAGAAGACTACAGGATCTATATCTTCAAGAAAAATTACTATTTCTGTCATCAGCCTCCATTATATAATATATTCTCAAGACCGGCTCGAATCATAAAAAAATAGCATCTGGCGGGTACAAAGTAAGTTTATTTTTGCTTAGAAGATTATCTTTGCTTTAAGTTTTTTCCCTATGCCCGTAATTACCCTTACAACTGAATGGAAGCCCGAGGATATCTATCACGGCATACTCAAAGGCAAACTCTGCAGTCTGTGTCCGGGTGTGACCATTGTTGACAACGCCACCAGTATTCCCGCATTCAATATATCACATGCCTCTTTCGTCGTAAGGAACACATGGAATAACTATCCAAAGGGTACTGTGCACATTATCTGCGTCCATTCCGAGGCAGCCGCGAAGCAGGATCACCTGATTGTAAAGGCAAAGGATCATTATTTCATTGGCACCGACAACGGTATTTTTAACCTTATCCTCAATTCCGAACCTGATGAGGTGGTCAGGATTGACAACATGGATTCTGCCGATGAGCTTGACATATTCGCAAGAGCTGCGGCTGCAATTGCATCCGGCAAAAAGATTTCGGAACTCGGTAAACACGTCACAAGCATCAGCGAACACATTCCTCTCAGGGCTACCATTGACAGGAACGTTATCACAGGCAGCATAATCTTCGTCGACTCATACGGAAATGCAATTTCAAACATAACGAGGGAGGTCTTCAACAGGGTCTTTGAAAACAAAAGTTACCGGATCCTTATCCAGAGCAATAAGAATTACACAGACCATATCGTGGAAAAGTACGGAGATGTGCCTGTAGGCGAACTGCTTGCGAGGTTCAACCCGCTCGATCTCCTGGAAATTTCAATTAACGGGGCAAATGTATCAGAACTGCTCGGTCTTTCACCCGGATCAGTCATCCGGATCGATCTGGCAGTAAGACCGGCATCGCCCGATCACTTGTTTTAATACGACTTATAATATGGATGGTAAAAAAAGAAGCGCTGAGGAGTTCGAAAGGCTCCTTTCGATAATGGACAAACTAAGGGAGACATGCCCCTGGGATATGAAACAGACCTTCGACTCCCTTCGTAAACTGACCATAGAAGAGACTTATGAGCTGGCAGATGCAATTTCGTCAAAAAACGATGATGGCATCAGGAACGAGCTCGGAGACCTCATGCTTCACATGGTGTTTTACGCAAAGATTGGATCCGAGAGAGGCACATTCGATATGACAGATGTGCTGAAAGGAATAAATGAAAAACTGATTTACAGGCATCCGCACGTCTTCGGCGATGTCACCGTATCAGGTCCGACGGAGGTTGAAGAAAACTGGGAAAAGCTTAAAATAAAAGAGAACAATGGCTATAAGCCTGTCCTGTCGGGCGTACCCTCATCAATGCCGTCGATAATCAAAGCCAACAGGATCCAGGAAAAAGTAAGGGGAGTCGGGTTCGACTGGGAAAAGCCAGAACAGATATGGGATAAAATTCTTGAGGAGATCAATGAGCTAAGGCATGAAATCAAGAACCATGATACAGCCAGCATCGAATCCGAGCTTGGTGATGTCATGTTTTCGATCATCAATGCATCACGGCTTTACGGCATCGATCCGGAGGCAGCCCTGGAAAAGACTAACAGAAAATTCATCAAGCGCTTCAATTACCTTGAGAATCAGACTCTTAAGAAAGGCATATCACTTCATGACATGACTCTTGATGAGATGAATGTGATATGGGAGGAGGCGAAGAAGTATGACCCCCCTGCCCCCCTGAAGGGGGGTTAAAACCGTTATAAATAATCGTGATGGGGTTATAGCCCCCCTTCAGGGGGGTTGGGGGGTCATACAAAAATATAACTCAGCAGCTGATATATCACTTTTGCAGCAATGAAATCAGGCGATTTATTTGCCTCTGACGGACAAAGTTCCACGACATCAAAGCCCACAATATTTTTCTTTACTGCGACATCCCTGAGAAAATGCATCAGCTCAAAATAGTGAAGCCCTCCCGGTTCAGGTGTCCCGGTTGAAGGCATTATCGAGGGATCGAAGACATCGAGGTCGATGGTTACATAAACATTTTCTGAAAGCTTATCTGCTGCTTTTCCATATAACTCCTTGTTATACCAGAGATCATGAGCATAAAAGATCCTTTCCCTGTCAATAAAGGGGAGTTCCTCAGCTGAGACGCTGCGGATGCCCACCTGTACTGCCGGCGCCATTTCGCTGATGCGCGCCATGGCACATGCATGATTCAATGCCGACCCTTCATACTCCCTCCTCATGTCGGAGTGGGCATCGAGGTGAAGCACTGAAAGATCGCAGTATTTTTCAGCAAAAGCCTTTACCGATCCAATGCTTACGGTGTGGTTGCCGCCAACTACAACGGGAAATTTATTTTCTTTTAAAAGCTGCATTACCCTGGCGTACACGGCATTAACCAGAGTTTCAGGGGTGCTCTTTTCGGTGACCGGGCTAACGGTGTGAATACCTTTTCTGTGAACCTCCGTGTTGGTTTCCACATCGTAGAACTCGAGATTGACCGAAGCTTCCATGATAGCATCAGGCCCTTTATCGGAGCCCTTCATCCATGTGCTTGTCTCATCATATGGGACTGGCAAAATGATTATGCTCGAACCGGCATAATCATAAACAACCTCGGCACCACCAAAATTCATTTCAGGATGGCAGTTTATTTTGATTTGGGTTTAGGTCTTGGTTTCGGGGCTTTTTTCTTTCCGGCCGGTTCAGCTTTTTCAGTAGCGCTTTCTTTCTTTCCCGCAGGTTCTTTCTTCTTCTCCGGTTTTTCTTCCTCAGGCTTCTCCTTTGACTCAGGTTCTTCCTTTACCAGGAGGTTGAGGGCTTGAAGGATATTGTACCATTGCAGTATCTTTCGGATGTCGCTGTTATATACCTTTTCCCTGTCATAATCAGGAACAACCTCTCCAAGGTATGATTTCAGCTTTTCAGGGTCGCTTCTGAAATCGATGGCAGGGCCGCCGTTCTCCTTCTCAAATATCAGGTCAAATACTTTTCCGAGAGGCATATCCTCCTTCTGGGTATAGACAGTTATCTCATCAAGAGAACTGACCCTTGCCGTATTGAACGCGCTGCCTCTGCGCTTCGTCTCAAGGTGTTCCACGATAATTGCATTCTTTCCCTGGGCAATAAACTTAAAGAGCCCCGGCTGACCTGAAATTGCCATAATATCTTTTAAAACCATATGAAGTAATTTAACTGTAAAATTAATTCTTGTATTGGAATCATTGACCCGAAAGCCGGTTTTTTATTGATGATCAGACCAAATTTCTTTCCTTTTTGATCTTTTCATATGCCTCATTGACCTTCCTGAATTTCTCATCGGCTGTCTTTCTGAACTCCTCCCCGAGGTGACTCACCTTGTCGGGGTGATATTTCATAGCCATCCTCCTGTACGCTTTCTTCACCTCATCATTCGTGGCAGTGCGTTCAATTTCAAGGATCCTGTATGCCGAATCTGTTTCAGGGACGAACATGTTCTTTATTGAGATCAGATCCGGCCGGGATATCCCGATATTTGCTGCAATCGAATCGATGATCTGTATTTCTGAAGGATGGATACTGCCGTCGGCCATCGAAACGCTGTATAGAAGCTGCAGCAGCTGAAGGCGGGAAGAGTAATCCATATTCCTGCTTATCTGCGAACATACATCGGCGACCGGGATATTCTGGTTAAGAAGATCCTTCAGCATCATTGTTGCTTCTGCAGCAGATTCCCTTCCGAATTGTCTGATAAAGAATTGTTTTACGTAATCAAGTTCAGATTTTAGCACTTTCCCGTCAGCTTTCATTACTGCAGCGATAAGCACCAGCAGGCTGGCGCTAAAGGCTCCCGGGGTCGTCCTGTCATCCGCCGTGGTATAGGAAGAGGTCATGACGGAAGTGCTGTCGATCATTGAGCCGACGAGAAATCCAAGCAGGCCGCCGATGGGTCCGCCCATAGCCCAGCCCAGTCCTCCTCCTATCCATTTGCCGAATCGTCCCATTTTAAGAATCAGGCGTTTAGATGGGTTAAAAGATCTTCATGTATCTGAAGTATGACAGGGATGATCATTTCGTTCTCGGAATTATTTATCACATAATCCGACCTTTTGATCCTCTCCTCGTCGGTCATCTGGTTTTTTATTCTTTCCATGACCTGCTCCTTTGTAAGCTTGTTCCGGAAAATCACCCTGGATATCCTCTCCTCAAGAGGAGCAATTATGGTGGCAACCCTGTCGACAAGCTTGTTAGCCCCGCTCTCAAACAGTATCGCGGCTTCCATGATGACATACGGAGTGGTCTGTTCTTCAGCCCATTTGACGAAATTGTCAAAAACAACAGGATGCACCAGCTCGTTGACCCTCCTGAGGCTTTCCGGGTCATTGAAGATCAGTGATGACAGGGCCATGCGGTCAAGATTTCCGCCGGGATAGATATTACGACCGGCAATTTCATTGATGCCTTTTATGATCTTTTTATCGGCGCTCATGACTTTCCGGGCTTCCGGATCAGCTGAAAAAACAGGTATTCCGAGAACGTTGAACACCCTGCAAACGGATGTTTTACCGCTTCCGATACCGCCGGTGATGCCCAGCTTCATCCCTTGTCTTCCCTGGTTCATATTAATCGACGGATATGAAAATGGTATCCGGTTTTATTGAGATCACCCTGCATTCTGATTTCAGTTGTGAATTAAGACCAGGGACCAGGTTGGATGTAATGATAAAATAATCTCCCGGGCTGCTGCTCTGCGAACGTTTGTAGTTCACCCTTGAGAAATCGATCACCAGGGGTGAGTGATTCGCGGTCATTTTCATCTGAAGGATCGAATAGCCCGGACCGTTCAGGTTAAGGTTTACATTCCGGGGATTCTCTTCGCCTATCTTCCAGTCCCCGGGGATGTTTGCATATGTGAGAGGATACCTGATGCTGGTTGTGAGATCTTTTCCCAGTGAGTTAAGGTACCAGAATACAAAGGAGAGACCAAGGAAAAAAACAAATACTGCTATATCTGCCCTGGTGAAGCGCCTGCCCTTCCGGGCACTCTTCCCTGAACTTGTCTCTCTTTTTTTATCCACTCTTCCCCGAAAATCAATTAACTCTGTTCGTCTGCTGACGGATCCTTGAGCAGTGCATTCTTGTCAACCTTTAGTTTGACGTCACCGCCTGCATCTATCATAACATAATTATCCTTCACCTCATTGACTCTTCCATAAATTCCGCCGGTGGTAATTACCTTATCACCTTTTTTAAGTGAGCTCCTGTAACTGGTCATCTCTTTCTGCTTCTTCATCTGCGGCCTTATCATAAAGAAATAGAATACCACAAAAACGAGGAGCAGCGGAAGCAGGCTGATCCATGTGTTTCCCTGTCCTGCTGTTCCGGATGCAGGCTGTCCCATTAATAGTATGTAATTCAGATTCATGTTATTGGTTATTTGTTATTGGTTATTTGTCAGTTTCTTGTTTCTTGTTTCTTGTTTCTTGTTTCTTGTTATTAGTCGGAGGGGATAACTTCAGCTGTGATTTTAAGCATTACGACAGGAGTAGAGGCATTGGATCTGACAGTGATTATCTTGGATTGAATTCCGTTCCTGCCTGATGTATCAAAGACCACTTCCATTTTACCCTTCTCTCCCGGGGATACCGGCTTTCGGTCATATTCAGGCACAGTACATCCGCATGTGGTTGTAGCCGCAAGTATAACCAGGTCGGAAGTGCCTCTGTTTTCATAAGTAAAAATACAGCCTACCTTCTCGCCTTCACTGACCTGCCCGAAGAGATGTTCATATTCCCTGAATGTAATAACAGCCTTCCCCGTATCAGAAGATGTTCCGGCCTCACTTCCTTTCCCTGTTCTTCCCGAACAGGCGAACAGGGACGCAACTATAATAAAAAACCAGAGCGGCAAAAAAATTTTCATTGATCCTTAACTTTCAAATATCAGTTTTCTTTCTCCATCGTCTCTCCTACAAGGCCTCTTCCGTACTTGCTGAAGAGACCTTTCTCCCTGATCTCCTTTACAATGTTATCCAAAATACCGTTTACAAATGTACTGCTTTTTGATGTACAATAGTATTTTGCGATCTCAATGTATTCATTCAGTGTTACTTTGACCGGAATCTCAGGAAATTCAAGAATCTCGGTAACTGCCAGCTGCATAACAAGGATATCCATCAGGGCAATCCGCTCAAGGTCCCAGTTTGTGGTATTGTTATCAATCAGCCCGGAGTATTTCTCCGTATTCAGAACTGCCTTGCGGAACAATATCTTTACAAAGTCTCTATCTTCCTCATTCTTAAAAAGGGGCATCAGTGCAGTATCCTCACCTGAATCAGCCCTGAATTTTTTTAAAGTCTTATCGATCATTATCAGGATATACTCCATATCGTCATTCCAGTAGATGCTCTGCTCTTCCAGGGAATTCACAAGATCTTCCGAGTCCCTGACCAATTCATTCATCAGCCTGAAAATGAATTTCTTGTCAAGCTGATAATTGTTTTCAGGCGAGTTCATGTATTCAATATAGACATCCCATGCAATGAGCTTATTATACATCAAGCGGACTATGTGGGAATAGTTTACCCAGGAAAGCTTTCTGGATGAAACATATTTCCGGAACGGCTTGTTATTCCTCAGCTGTTCCAGAAGCCTGTTACTGACAAACCGGGTATTGGGATTCAGGTCTTCGGGCGAGGGAATTCTTTTCTGACGGGACTGATCGATCTTCCCGGCAGCGACATCTGAAAGTTCAAGGAGAAGCAGCATCAGAAGGTGATAGAGGTCGTAGGTTTTTTCAATACTGAACATAAGTTCATTCTCTGCTTTCGGCAGATCTTCATCCTCCCTCCGGTTATATGCATATATAGCCATTAATGCTTTTATGCGCAACAATCTTCTGCTTATCATCCTAAAGAACTTCTGATTCCGCTGCAAAAATACTATTTTTCGGCAACCCTCAAAACTCAACGGCAAATTTAAGGGCGTTTCAATTTTGGGAGGCATATTTTGATTTGAAAAAAATATTGTTACATTTGACAATACAATACAACAACCTAACCTTAACCGACTTGTAAATGGAAGTAGAAACGGGAACAAAAGACGATCTGAACGGGAGTGAGGAAAAAGCTCAGAGGGAGGAGATTTTCACCAAGGTTGTACGTGCGGGGAAAAGAACCTATTTTTTTGATGTAAAAGCCACCAGGAAGGAAGATTACTATCTTACTATCACGGAGAGCAAAAAACGCCCGGGCAAGGAAGGCAAGTTTTTCTATGAGAAACATAAGATCTTCCTGTATAAGGAAGATTTTGAGAAGTTTACTGAAGGACTGAAGGATGCTGTCGCATATATTGACAACGGCAGGGATGAAATAAAAAAGGAAGCGCCCATACCTGCTCCTGAGCTTAAAACCACTGAAGAGTTCACGAACATTGAGTTTGATGATCTCGGTAAAAAATAATGTCATTCCTTTCATCACCTTTCCATATCTGATTCTGAATGTCTGATTATGTCCTTCTGATATTGGGAATCATCATGATGATAATCGGGATCATCGGTTGCCTCCTTCCCGTATTGCCTGGTCCTCCATTGAGCTATCTCGGCCTTATACTGCTGCATGTGACAAAATTCGGGCAGTTCTCCAAAACCGAACTGATTGCTCTTGCAGCCGTCACGGTAGTTGTTACTATACTCGATTATATAGTTCCGATATGGGGGACAAGGAAATTCGGAGGCTCCAAATACGGCATGCGGGGCGCTACTGTTGGACTGATCATTGGCTTATTCCTTGGACCTGTCGGCATCATCGTCGGCCCGCTTATCGGCGCAATAGTAGGCGAGCTGATTTTCAAGGATGACATGAAATACGCCTTCAGGGCAGGATTCGGCAGCCTTCTTGGTTTCCTGACAGGCATAGGCCTTAAGCTGGCCGCCTCGTTTGTAATGACTTTCTATTTTGTTAAGGAGCTGATAGCGTAACCTCCATTAAATCACATGTACCCACCCCCTTAATCCCCCTCCCTACTTCGTAAGGAGGGGGATATTACATTGATATACAGTAATATAAGCCCCCTTCCTTGCGAAGCAGGGAAGGGGGTTGGGGGATGGGTACGTGTTTTGTTGGGGTGAGGTTAATTATCCCAGCGTAGCCACCATCACTGCTTTGATTGTATGCAGCCGGTTCTCGGCTTCATCAAAAACAATAGAGTGCTTTGATTCAAATACATCTTCTGTCACTTCCATGCCATCAAGGCCGAATTTCATGAACATGTCCTCTCCTACCTTTGTTTCTCTATTGTGAAATGCCGGAAGACAATGAAGAAACTTAACATCAGGATTGCCTGTTTTATTTATTACTGATGAATTAATCTGGTAAGGTTTCAGAAGCTTTATCCGCTCTTCCCACACAGAATCGGGCTCTCCCATCGACACCCATACATCCGTATAAAGGAAATCGGCTCCTTTAACAGCATCAGCGACATTGTCAGTGATCAGTATTTTTGCACCTGTTTCCTGAGCAACAGCCCTGCATTTCCTTACCAGGTCGTCGGCAGGCTGATACTCCCCTGGTGCAGCAATCCTGAAATCGATACCCATTTTTGCCGATCCGACCATAAGCGAATTGCCCATATTGTATCTGGCATCACCGAGATAACAGAACACCATCTTATTGAATGGTTTTGCGGAGTGCTCCGACATGGTAAGCAGATCAGCAAGAATCTGTGTGGGGTGAAACTCATTCGTAAGTCCGTTCCAGACAGGCACGCCGGCGTATTCTGCAAGCTCTTCAACGATAGCCTGGCCGAAACCACGATATTCGATTCCGTCATACATTCGCCCCAGCACCCTGGCAGTATCCTTCATTGATTCCTTCTGTCCAATCTGCGAGCCGGAGGGCCCCAGATATGTGACATTTGCTCCCTGATCAAAGGCTGCGACTTCAAAAGCACATCTTGTCCTTGTTGATGACTTTTCGAAAATAAGCGCTATGTTCTTCCCTTTCAGTTGTTGTTTTTCCCTGCCCTCCTTCTTTGCTTTCTTCAGCTCTGCAGAAAGATCAAGCAGATATTTAACCTCTTCAGGAGAAAAGTCTAAAAGCTTGAGGAAGTGACGATTGCGAAGATCTGGTTTCATGTTTGAATACTATTGAGTTTGTTTATATTATCCATTACTGCTGCACAAATTTATAAAGAAATAAGTATTAAGCCTTTTTTATTACACAGAGCTCCACAGAGAAGACACAGAGAGCCACAGAGAACTATCATTATTATATATGAACACCTCTGTGGACCTCTGTGTCTCCTCCTGTTTTCCTCTGTGTAAGTTTTTAATTTATTACCTTCTGTCATCTTCGTATTCCATCGTAATTTTGGAGCCGTATGTTATATCGGCCAGTTTAAAGGCTTCAGTGATTACGCTCATTCTGCCTCCGTTTTTGATGAAGTTCAGGCATGCCTGTATCTTTGGCGCCATGCTTCCTTTTGCAAAGTGGCCTTCATTCAGGTATTTAAGTGCATCAGCATAATTCAGGAACTCCTTCACCTCCTGATCCGGCTTTTTATAGTTTATATATATATAAGGTACGTCAGTAAGAATGTAAAACTCATCAGCACCAATGAGCGTTGCCAGCAGAGATGATGCCATATCCTTGTCAATTACCGCTTCGGCAGGCCTGACATCTTTCTTTTCATCGATATAAACAGGCACCCCTCCTCCCCCTGCCGCAATTACGATATTGCCCTCCCTGGCAAGGTCCCTGATTATGGAATGATTGATAATATCGACCGGCACAGGGGAAGGGACAACCCGTCTGAAGCCGCCATCGACCTTCACCTCCTCCCTGAACGCCCACCCTTTCCTGGCAGCAATCTCATCTGCCTGCTCCCTTGTATAAATCTTACCTATGCGCTTCTGAGGATCGCTGAAGGCAGGATCGTTCTTGTCGACGATGACAGAGGTCACGACACAAACAACATTCTTCTCAACTTTGTGCCTGTTAAGAACATTCCTGAACATCCTTTCTATCATATACCCTATCCCGCCCTGTGAATCCGCCACGCATATATCAACAGGCATCTGCGCAATATTATACATCTGTTCTCCGGCATCATTCCTCATCAGGATATTCCCTACCTGGGGACCGTTCCCGTGAGTAATGATCAGGTCATAGCCTTCCCTGATCAGGAATACAAGGTTCTCAAGGGTCGCAGTGGTGTTTTCCTCCTGCTCATCTATGGTGCCGGTCTGCTCACCCCTCAGGAGTGCATTTCCGCCCAGTGCAACAACTGCCAGTTTTCTTTTCATATTTCAATACTGTGATTGAACCACAAAACTATTAAATTCCTGTCAATTAAACACGAAACCTGCCTCAACTAACTAATATCCAATGAATAACAACTCATTTCCCTAAAAACAACATTCGGGAAGCGGAATTAAAAAAAAATATTACTTTTACATAATTCTAATAAACTGGCTTGTGAGATTCAGATCCGTATTGATCATTGCAACAACCCTTGCAATTGCGGGAAGTTCCTGTAAACAAAAAGGAGGAAAATACATCAACCAGGGGGAAATTCATTACAATATCGAATATATGGGCGATATGGGAGTTGTGCCCAAGGAATACATGCCCAGAAACCTCATTGTATCATTCAAGGACAATAAGATCCTGTTCGATATATCAGCACCTTTCGGGAATATTGGAATATATAACCTGTCGAATCCGGAAGAAGACATTTACGACACATATATCAGCCTCCTGACACTGAATTATTTCTATGCTTCAAAACCTGGTGAAATAAACCCGGGATTTGAAACAATGGCAGACATGAAAATCAAGAAGACCTCAAAGACTGCGTTAATATGCGGATTCAATTGCAAAAATGCAGAAGTCAGCCTCCCCGGCGGCAATGACAAAGTTTACAATATATGGTACACTGATGAGATAAAGGTCAAAAATCCCAACGCAGCAACACCCTTCCATGAGATAGAAGGTGTACTCATGAGTTTCTTCTTCATGATGGGGCCATCTGAAATGCACTTCACTGCTGAAACTGTTTACAAGAAAGAGATCTCTGACAAAACATTCGAACGCAGGGATAAATATGTCCGGGTCTCCAGGGAGGAGATCGACAGCTTCATAAACAAGATGGGAAGTCTTTAAATCCTGGTTGCTGGTTGCTGGTTGCTGGTTGCTGGTTGCTGGTTGCGTGTTGCTGGTTGCGTGTTGGGCCCCCTTGGGGGTCAGGGGTGTGGGATGGAAGTTGTTGGTTATGTGTGACTAAAGGGAACTGCCAGAGTGTTCTGGTTTCTCAAATAAATCTGTAAAATATTAGTTTTCATCATTGTTGATCATTTCCGGCAGTTGTTTATAAAATCAAATGCCTTGGAATAATGACACTTTTCAAAATGACTACCTTTGTGGTGCAATTTTAAAATTGGTTATGAGTAAAGAAAAGGAAGAAGAAAAGAAGAAAACCTCCAGGAAATCAAAGGATAATAAAGTTTCATTTTTTTCTGACGAAAGAATTAAATTCATTTTCGGTATCCTGATTACCGGGTTTGCCCTATATCTTCTCATTGCCTGTATCTCATATCTCTTCTGGTGGAAAACCGATCAAAGCCTTCCAAATTCCGAAATAGTCTCAGGTCCTGATATAGCAGTCAAAAACTGGGCAGGCAAGAGCGGCCATTTCCTGGCAAA
>Ga0105099_10001647_pt1 | contig 13758 bp, 14 predicted proteins | sample PPLLak3cmMay2015_2_FD_79138 | JGI IMG/M metagenome (GOLD analysis project Ga0105099, IMG submission 79138) | Freshwater sediment microbial communities from Prairie Pothole Lake near Jamestown, North Dakota, USA - PPLs Lake P8 Core (1) Depth... | ecosystem: Environmental > Aquatic > Freshwater >...
ATAGTGATCTTTCTCCTACAATTAAAAATGGTAATTCTGTTGAGACAAGTGTTCAATTAAATGGTACTATTTTAATAAATTTGTTTAGCGACCAATACCCTACTACTCTTGGTGAGTATTATAAAGGTAAACTCCCTTTTGCAAGGATATGGATTTTTGATTTAGGTTCAGTTAGTTTTGAAAGTCCATATATAACTGGTACAAATACTGTCATTTTGCAAAATGGTGCAGTTTTATCAAATGGATTTAATGATAATTTTATTAAAAATGAACCAGCATTTGTTGAAACAGATGAAGCAGTTGCTTTAAGAGTTATTCAATCTAGAGGGCTCAATTCATTATCAGGATCTGGTTCTGGTAAATATGCACTAAATATTTTAATGAAAAACTCGTATAATCGTGAAAAACCTACTATATCTTTTACTCCAAATGTTTCTAATTTTAAAATGCAGTTTTTTGGTCTTAACTCCTATGTTTGGTTGAATTATTATCTCAATAATTATGATTTTAATCAGCAGGATGAGAATACCATCTTTTATGAACGTGATCAAATAGTTTTTCTTTTAGATAATTCCGTTTTTGAGTATGCTCTTGGAGGGATAACTTGAAAAAATTTTTAAGAAATAAGTCTGCAGTCTCTCAGGTAATAGGTCTTGTTTTATCTCTTTCTTTGATGAGTGTTGTTGCTACATCTTCTATTTTGATCGTTAACAGTATTATCAATGATAAAACAGCTTCTGCTGCTGAAATTCATGCGCAGGATATAGCAAATAAGGTTGTTGATGCAGTAATTAATGTTTGTTTGATGAAGGATTTGTATCCTAATGTTAATTATTCGACTACTGTTGATATTCCTCTGCAACTTATCGATAAATATAGTTATTATATAGATTTTAACAATACTTTTGTTTTTGTTAACTCTACAGATGGATCAGTTTCTGTTAAAAATTCTCTTTACGACAGCTCAAGCAGGATTGGTTGGGATATCAAAGGAACTGTGATGGGGACAGATAAATTAATTATTGGTTGTAATCGTAGCGATTATGCCTATAAGTTTGATTTTGGAACTAATGATTCTTCTGGATCACCAGGATATACACGTGTTACTAATCAGTCTAATTCATTTTCTGGTTTTTATGATGACTGGCAATATAGAACACCAATTTTTATTTCAAATCCATTAGGTTATGGATTAACGAATTACGCTATTTTAATTCAATTGAATGAAAATAACTTTGATCATTCGCTTGTTAATGAAAATTTAAAAGATATTAGATTTACTGATAGTGATGGTAACGATCTATATTTTTGGATAGAGCAATGGTATTCAAAATCAACAAGAACTTCAAGGATATGGGTTAATGTAATAACAATACCTATCGACGGATGCACGATATATATGTATTATGGAAACCAAGATGCGCCCACAAGTATTTGTCATGATGGCACAAAGACATTTTTGTTTTTTGATAACTTTACAACTTCAAGTATGAGCAAATGGAATTTGTATTATTATGGGGATGAAGATGTCGGCTCAAGAATTAGTGTCGCTGATGGAAAACTAATTTTAAAAAATGGTGCAGCGGTTACTGCAAAAAACAGCTTTTATATTAATCCTTATACAACTCCTTATATGATAGAAACAAAGGTTAGATCAATAGGCGAAAGCTCAGATATCTATTATGCTGATCCATTGGAAGGAAGTATGTTTGTTAGAAAAACAAATAATTCATCTCCACCTTATGCGCCCTACAAACACGCATCGGTTTTTTCATCTGGGTGGTTTGAACGACCTTCTTATACTGGCCCTCATCAATACAATCTGGCTATAATATATTACGATAGTTCTGGTTGGATTAATTATACCGATTCTCTTGATAAACCACCGATCTCTGAAGATTGGTATCGATTAAAATATATCTTAAATAATACAAATGATGTCGCGGTTAGATATTTCTATGAAAATTTTACGGTTGATAACGTCCCTGCACCTGTGAATTATACTACCAAAAAGGACGGGATGTTTGGTCTTTGTATTGCTAATACTGAGTATATTAATGAAGGTGATAATATCACTGCGTTTTATGATTGGATTTTTGTAAGGAAGTTCATTTCAAATGCTCAGGGTGAACGAAAATACTCAGAGCCTTTTGCTTATATTGATGGTGTGGAATCTAAAAATTTTAATTGGAATTCTGGTGTTGTTTATTCTAAATCAGTAGATGATGGTAAATACATTGGAGATGATCTAGTTTTCAGCTCAGATACTGCTGTTTTTCAGGTTAAAAATCTTGAATCTTCTGAGATGTATAGTCTGCTGTTTACTATAGGAGATCCAGAAAATTATGTTACCCGGATGAAAGTTAGAATTTATAATAATGATGTTGATGAATCTATTTATTTTCCAAATTGTGATAACGTTAATCCTCATAGAACAGTATGGATTTCAAATATTCAATCAGACGATGATGGAAGCTTTGCTTTTGAATTTTCTTCCCAAGACGGCTACTGGGCTTTGAATGAATTAGCAATCATGAAAGGAGAAAGAATAATATGGTTAAAGGGACAGATTTGATTATTAAAGATTGCTCTGGTCAAATGCATGTTTTAGAGGTAGTAATTGCTGTAGCTATGATTTTTGCGGCTTTGTTTTTTATAAGCACCATGGAAGTTTCTAGTTATACTACAATTGAGAAAGAAAACAAGCTTCAGACACTGGGTGAAAGCATTCTTGAGAATCTTGAATCAAGAAGTTCTACTAATGAGGGATATGATAATTTTTTAAATTATTGTCTTACTTCTTTATATGGTAGTTCTACTCTTTATCGTGAACTTACTTTAAATTTACCGGAGGGTACTTTATTTCGCGTAAATCAGATAAATATGTCTAAATTGTTTCATAACAGTTCAGTTTCGGTTGAGGATTGTACTGAACTTGTTACAGGTAGTGCTATTTGGATTGATGAAGAAACTCGTGTTTCACGAATTGTAGTTATCGATGATTATATCTATGAAATAGTGTTAAGTATGTGGTTGAATGCTGGAGGGTAAACTAAATGACAATCAAGTTATTTAGAAAAAATTTATCTTTTTCAGATAACAAAGATGGGCAAATCTTTTTGTTAGGTGGGGTTGTTATTACAATTGCAATTCTTGTTTTTGGGGTTGTAATTACTAGCCTTAGTGATGTTACTGAATCTGTTAATAAGGAATCTTTTTTGTTAGATGATTATAACAATATTAGAAAAGAGTTTGGAATCATTTTAAATAACAATATTGGGGAGTATATAACAGGTGCTGATGAAAATATTAATATTATTAATTTTTATTTTAATGACTCCCGAGATGTTTTTGTTTTTATTGGAGCTACTCATGGCTATTATTTTAATTCAGAGTTTATTGGTTTAACTTACAAAGGTGATGATCCTGATGGTTTAATTGCAAGATTGACTCTTAGTAATGATTATGATTATATTTGCGAGGAGGTTTCTTATACTTTCTATTAGATTTAAAGTATATTGTTATTATATCATTAATGTGGTTTTTACTCAGTAAGTATAAATATATGTTGATATACAATATATAACAGATAAATATCTATAAGTTGAGGTGATATTGGGCTGACTCTGTGCAAATATGCTAAATTTTTAAATGCTATTTTTACATTTTGTCAAAATATTGCGGAATATTTAAATACAATGGATTTTAAGATATATCATATACTCTTTCGTTTAAATTTAAAAAACAAAAAAATTTGATATTTGGTGAGATAGGATGAGAAAACACACATATATAATAAAAAATAAATTTGGTATAACCCCTCAATTAGAAGCAATTTTTACTGTTGCGATAATTATTTCAGCAACAGCTGTTGCAGCTATTGCAGTAAAAAATTTTGTTTCTAGTGACACAGAAAATAAAAAAACAATTGAAACAATAGCATTAGAAGTATCTGCGCTTTTAACTAATACTGGTGGACAAAGTTCCGATGGTAGTCAAAATTGGTATGAAAATCCAGATACTGTTAAAAGCATTGGTCTAAAAGCAGATTTGGATGCTGAAACATTGCTTGATATTAGTTACGCTGTTGGACTAACTTCTGTTCAGGATGAAGAAGAGACAAACCATGCGCCTACAACACCAATTCTTACCGGTGAAAATGGTACGACCGGTGTTGAATTAACGTTTACTGCTGTATCTTCAGATGAAGATGAAAGTGATCAAATTAAATATATTTGGAATTGGGATGATTCAAATCCGGATGAGGAAACAGTATACTATGATTCAAATGTTGTATCAACTATAACTCATTCATTTTCTTTAATACAATGTTATAGCGTTAAAGTAATTGCTGAGGATACTCGTGGGAAACAAAGTGAGGCGGCAACAATACTTGTAAGTATTGGAGATGGCTTTCCTGATGTACCTGATACACCTACAGTAGATGGAGCACTTCAGGTAGGAGGTCAATATTATCTAGTAACTATAAATGGCACAGAATACTTATATGCAACCACAACTACTGACCCTAACGGCGATAAAATAGATTACGGCTGGGATTGGAATGCAGATGGAATAGTAAATGAATGGGATGATAAAGAAGGATTACATTTTAATTCAAATGAACCAGTTAAAACACCTCATACTTATACTGAACATGGATTATATAATGTACAAGTAAGAGCAAGAGATGTTGGTGGACTAATGAGTGGTTTTTCTGGTACTCTTGGAATATTTAATGATAATGCTCCGGATAAGCCTTCAGAACCTTTTTACTATCCTGCTGGTGGTGGAGGAAATGGTGGTGGTTACCAAGAGCTTCCCGCAGAAGGTTCTAATCAATATACTTTGTCTACAGTTACATCTGATGAAGATAACGATTGCATAATTTATAGGTATAAATATACAAATTTGAATACTGGGTTTATTGAAACTCTTCCATGGTCTATAATTCCAACGCCTAGTGGTGATACTTATTTAGATATAATAACTGTTTCAGAAGGGTATGTTCCTGGAGCAACAGTACAGTTTGAAGTTCAAGCTAGAAGCGTTTATATATTATACAGCGGCGGGAATGGGGCAGGTTCAGCAAGCTATATTTATGGTGCAATAAGTGAATGGTCTGATCCTCATATTCTTACTTTAAATGGAGGAGGCGGTTTAGGCGTTTGTTGTTTCCCTGCAGGTACTCTTATTGATATGGCTGATGGAACAAAGAAATGCATCGAACAAATAACTAGATGTGACATGGTTTTATCCTATGATCTAGAGAACAGTATGTATACAGTGGGCGAAGTAAACAAAACTATTCATGTTATTAAAAAAGGTATATACAATATTAATGATGGGCTAATAAATCCTTCAAATGATCACCCGCTATATATTCGAAAAACTGATGGATATATTGGATGGGCATCAGCTGTTCCTGAATCCTCAAAAAAGGCATACAGTAATATACCTGAAATTCGAAAATTAGAAGTTGGTGATGAATTGTTTACAACCAATGGATGGATTAAAATTGAGTCAATTGGGTATATACCGGGCACGATAGATGTTTATACATTTGCTCTTACAAGATACCATCATTACTTTGCAAATAGTATAATGGCACATAATGCATTTGATGAAATTTGTGGTGGCGCTAATGGTACCATGGATCCTTATTGTATATGCTATAACGCGGGAACTTGCTGCGGTAGAAATGCTAAAGGTAGTTGTATATGTATAGTTAAACAACTCGCATGTGGCTGTGGTAACGCACCAATGTCATCTTCTGGTCCGTGTTTCATTGCAGGAAGCAAGATACTTATGAACGATGGCTCTTTGAAAAACATTGAAGAAATACAAATCGGAGATATAATTACAAACTATGATATAGAGAACAAGACCTTTGCATTAGATACAGTTGTAGAAGTATTTCATCATACTCCTGAAGAGCTTATATCAAATTACTATCTTATTATAAACAAAGAACTAAAAGTTACTCCAAATCATCCATTATATATGAATAAAGAATGGATTAACGCAAGTGAATTACAAGTTGGAGACATGCTACCAAGCGGTAATCCGATAGAATCAATAGAAAGAGTCGATGGAAAAACTCCAACTTATCATATGCTAACAGAAACATATCATAATTATGTAGTAGCATTTGGAGAAGACTATGTAATTGCTAAAAATGGTAACCCTGCAGGAGTATACGTAGTTGGAGGCTATGATGAAGACACATCTGCAAACAGTGAAATGTCACAGCTTGACCAAGCAACAAAAATAGCATATAGCTCTGTGTTAAGTATGAACAAGGTTTTTTCACTTGGACAGATACAATATTCAAAATTCAAAGAAATTTTTAAATTAGAGGACTTTAGAGACATAAACATTCGAGTTACAAGAATAGGTCAAGAAGATCAAGTATATCTTGCATATGGCCCAGGAAGCGATGAAAGAACAATTGATAGCGTCGCGGGACAAGTAGCTGTAAAAACAGAAAACGTTATCCTTTATGCAAGGCAACAAACATCTGAATATTCGCAGGAATACATCGATATGTATATACCTTGTGAACTAACTGTGTTTGTTTACTAAAACTTTTACAAATTTTCTTTTTTTTCTTTCAGCCAACTTTAAATACCTCTTTTTTTCTTAATAATAAATACAAATGCCAAAGAAAATTGCAAGCAAAAAAAATCAAAAAGAAATTGCAAAAAAAAGAATCATTAAACTTTTTTTAATGGCAGAAAAAAAAGCTTTAGAAGAAAACATGCATCTAGCAAACCGCTATATTACAATAGCCAGAAAAATATCAATGAAACACTTAGTACCAATACCCGATGAATATAAAAGATATTTTTGTAAGCACTGTTATAGTTATTTATTACCAAGCGCAAATTCAACTGTTAGAATAAAAAACGGTAAAATTATAATTTTTTGTAAAAGCTGTAAAAAATATACACGCATACCATTTAAAAACAAAAAATAATGTTTCCGTTACGCTTATATATATTATCATTTATTAGCCTATCCTACTTCACCCTTTAATTATAGGAGTAAAAAAGTTATGACAACAGTATATGATGTACCGGCAAAGGAACTAATAAATGAAGTTTCAAAGAAACTTAAACAAGATAAAACAATTGCCATTCCAAAAGAAAATATCTATTCACGAACAGGTGTACACAAAGAAAACCCGCCAGAAAATAATGACTGGTGGCATAATCGATGTGCATCAATTCTTCGAAAGATATACATAAACAATGGCATTGGTGTGGAACACCTACGTGAAGAATACGGTGGCAGACGCGACCGAGGCAGCAAACCAAATAAAGCACGTAAAGGCAGTGGAACCATTGCAAGACGCGCGGTACAACAACTGGAGACTGCAGGCTACGTAAAAAAAGTTAAAGGCAAAGGCCGCATTTTAACACCAAAAGGACAAAAATTCATGGATAACACTGCATATGAAGTATTAAAACAGATAGAAGTAGCTTATCCTGAACTTAAAAAATACTAATAAATATTTAATTTAAATGTGTTAATATGGATGAAGAACTTGAAAGTCTAAGAAGAAAACGCCTTCAAGAGCTTCAACAACAAACAGCTCTTCAGGAAAATATGCAAGAAGAGCAACAAAAACAATTCGAAGAACAAAAAAAAATGGTTCTTAGAGGCATCTTAACAAACGATGCCCGTCAGCGACTTGGTCGAATAAAAGTTGCTCGTCCAGATGTCGCCCAAGCAATTGAAAACCAGTTGATAATGTTTGCTCAATCTGGTCAACTTAAAAACAAGATAGATGATAAGCAGCTGCAGATGCTGCTTAAAAAAATAATTCCTAAAAAACGTGATATAAAAATCAAAAGAGGATAGAAAAAATATGTCGACTCATAAATCACTTCCAAAAAAAATTCGTCTAAACAAAGCAGAAAAAAGTAACAGGCGTGTACCTGCTTGGATTATGATAAAAACCAATAGACGCTTCACACGTCATCCTAAGACGCGTAACTGGCGCAGGAACAGTCTTAAAAAAAGCTAAAAATAGAGGTTTGATTTTTATGGCAGAAGAAATTGAAAGAATATATGTTATACCACTTAAAAAAATAGGTTTTGTACATTCAAAAGCGGCACCAACCGCAATTAGACGCGTTAAAAAGTATCTTATGCATCATATGAAAGTCGAAGAAGAAAAAATCTGGATAGATGATTCACTTAATAATGCTTTATGGTCTCATGGTAAATTTAGTATGCCTACTAGAATACGTGTTAAAGCTGTAAAATTTGAAGATGGCGTAGTAGAAGCATATTTACCTGAGCTTGAATTTAAAAAATCTCGACGTGAGCTTTTACGTGAAGAGCGTGAAAAGAAAGAGCCGATTCTTAGAAAAGAAGAAATGGACGAAGGCGAAGAAGAAGCAGGTGGAACACAAGATTATGACATTGCACCAACATCTGAGGGCGATGTGAAAATCAAAAAGAAGAAACCTGCTAAAGAAAAAGAAGAAACAACTGCGAAAGAAACAGATAAAAAACCAGAAAAAGATAAAAAAGAAGATGAACCAAAACAAGACAAAAAAGAGGAAAATCAGGATAAAACAAAAGAAAAACCTAAAGAAACTAGCAAAAAGAAAGAAACTAAATCTTCAGATTCTAAGAAATCTTCTTCAAAACATAGTGCCAAGAAAAAAACTGCTAGCGACAAAAAATAAAAATATTTTTTCTAAAGGTATTATACCTTTTAATTCTTTTATTTTGCATTTTTCTTTACATTCTAATTTTTTAAGAGAGGAAAGAATATAAATAACGATTTATCAATATATAGATGTGGAAAAATGAAAAAATTACAGAAGAATGTAAATCAAAATCAACTTAATTCTGATTATGAATGGTTATTATTACAAGGTATCTCTCAATATAAAGGACAGTGGATTGCAGTTCTTGATAGAAATATAATTGCTCGAAACAAACTACTAAAAAATGTGTTAAAAACTGTTGCTAATAAGAATTTGGATAAAATCCCGTTATATTTACGAGTCCCTGAAGGATCTGTAACAACGTAGGTGTTCTTTTTGTCTAAATCTTTTTCTTACTCATTTACTCCCATTCAAATAAGAGAAGAAATTATATTACGTCCAGTATTGCAAGTTGTTTTAATGTATAAATCGGTAGAATTTCCAACAGGAGTTTTAATTGATTCTGGTGCTGATTATTCAATAATTCAAAGAGAAATAGTTGAAGATGCATTTAATATTGATATATCCAAACTCGAAAAATGTGGTGAAACTTGTGGTATTACTGGTAAAACAGATGTTGGCAAAATCGATATTGAAATGCGTTTTGGAACTGGACACGATACACTAATAGAAAAAATACCGTTTAGGGTCTCTCTTGACAAAAAAAAAGATCCACCTATTACCCTTTTAGGAAGAGACCCATTTTTTTATAAATATCGAGTTGATTTTAGAATGGGATATACCAATGACCCGGCATTAGGTAAATTTGTATTATATCCTGAAACGCATAAAAGAAAAGCAAATAATTTCAAAAAACCTTTAAAATATAAAAAATAGATTAGGTCATTTTTGTAGCCATTTTAACTAAAAAAATTTAGTGATAAGATTTATAACAGATAAGCAATTCATGGTTTAAAAATGCAGGAAGTCCTAATGACAACTAATAACACGATTTATATGTTAAGTTTATATGCTTGAAAAAAAGAGGCAAAAAATGACTGATGAAAAAATAAAATCCAGATTTTCAATACTTGATTTCAACGAAAACCCTAATGTTGGGGTTTTCTGCCGCGCAAATGACGATGTAATTTTTGTTCGTAAAGCTCTTGCTAAAAAAGTAAAAGCTAAAATTGTTGAAGCACTTGATGCAAAACTAGTGGAGCTTGGCATAGCAGATGCAACTATTGTTGGTTCTCTTCTAGCTTTTAACAGCACTGGTGCAGTTGTTACTGATTTTGTTGATATTAAGGCAATTAAAACAATTGAAAACGAAGGTTTTACTGTCTGTGTAATTGATGATAAACTAAATGCTGCTGGTAACGATATACTTGTAAATGATTCCGGATGCCTTGTTCATCCTGATATGAGGCAAAGATCGATTGATAAACTTAAAAATGTCTTTGGTGTACCTGTTCATCGCGGTACAATCGCTGAGTTAAACACGGTTGGCATGGCTGCAGTAGTTACAAATAAAGGTCTTTTATGTCACCCAAAAGTAACTGATGCAGAAAAACATGTTTTAGAAAAAGTCTTTGAGGTACCTGTAATGATTGGGACTGTTAATCATGGTAGCCCTATTATTGGTAGCGGACTTGTTGCAAATACCAAAGGTGCTATAATTGGTAATCTGACTACAGGTATTGAGATGGGGCGTATCGAAGAAGCGCTAGGTTTTCTATAATAATGTATATAATATTATTTAAATGAAAAGATTTATAAATGAATAATATATTATACACTTTGTAATTATAATAATAAGGTTGATAACATGATACAAAATAAAACTCATAAACTCGATTCTCAAGACGAAAAAATCATAAAAATATTTGCAGAGTTAGGAATGCCAAGAAACCTTGCAAAGACACTAATGTACATATCAAAAACAGAAGAATGCCGAAGCGCAGAAATAGAGCACCAAGCAAACCTACGACAACCAGAAGTATCAGTTGCAATGCAAGAATTACAAAATAGAGGATGGATAAACAAACGTGATCTTAAAAAGAAAGGTAAAGGAAGACCGGTTCATCTATATAGCTTAACTAGCAATCTAAATACAATAATTAAAAACTTTGAACAAGAAAAAATCAAAGAAATAGAAATTATAAAAAAAGATTTAGACGAACTAAAAAACTTAATAGAAAATAAGTAAACGACAAATTTATTTTTTTTACATTTTTTTTCTTCATATTTTTTAAATAGTTATTCTTTTATAACAAAAAACATATATCATATAAAAATTCACAAATGTTAATAGTTATTTGAGGATTGGTTGCACCAAATGGATAAAAAAATAATTATTTCAATTTGTATTGTTGCAATTTATTTAAGTTTATTAGCTTTTTTTATCATGCCGGAACATTCGGAATACCAAAAAACAGTATATGGAAATAAAGATGCGGATGTTACAATAAAAATCTTTGTATCCAATAGTGCTTGCCCATCCTGCGAAGAAGGAAAAGACAGACTATTTAATGACATATTTCCAGGCAATGAAAGCGTTTTATTTATAGAATTATATCCTGTTGATTCTTCAGATGAATTAAAAAATAATCTTGAATTATTCTATTCTTATCTTTTTACAAGCACTCCAGGAATTGTTATTTTAAATACATCACATCCAGAACTTAAAAATTATACAACTATTCTGCCATATAACGATATCATAAATACAAAAGATAAACTTCTTGAAAAAGCAGTTCAGTACCATCTAGACGGAAATTATTCAAAAGACCTAAATTTATCAAGTGATGAATATACTATATATACGTTCTTTGGAGAAATAGATTTATCTGATTTATCAATTCCGGTATTAACAGTAATCTTAGGGGCAATGGATAGCATAAACCCCTGCTCATTTTTCATACTGCTGTTTTTACTAAGCATACTGCTTTACACCAAATCAAGAAAAAGAATGATTCTTGTAGGCGGAATATTTATTTTTTGCTCAGGTTTAATTTATTTTTTAATTATGATATTTTTACTAAAGACATTTCAATTAACCGATGAACAAACAATCATAAATATACTAGCAGGAATAATTGGTATAATATTTGGAATTATCAACATAAAAGACTTCTTTTTCTTCAAAAAAGGTCCTTCAGCAAGTATTCCTGAAAGTCAAAAACCAAAACTATACAAACAGATGAGAAAAATTGTAAAAATCACCTCAATTCCTTCTCTTATTTTTGCAACTATAATACTTGCAATAAGTGCAAATACAGTAGAGCTTTTATGTTCACTAAATCTACCAGTAATCTACACTGCAATCTTAAACTCACACAGTCTAAACACTTTTGATAATTATATGTATATATTTTTCTACAATCTAATCTACATTATCCCCCTTCTAGTTATTACTGCAGTAGTGGTAATAACACTTGGGCGTAAAAAACTAAGTGAATTCCAAGGAAGAATGCTTAAGTTATTTTCAGGAATCATGATATTTTCTCTTGGAGAAATACTACTCATTAATTCAAACATACTATCAGATGTGTCAATAGCAATTCAAATATTATTACTAAGCTTAGTAATAACTTTTACAGTTTACCTTATTTCAAAGTTTTTAGAAAAACCAACCAAAAATGATTAACCATATAATTTATAAGTAAAAATTCTTTGACGCATAATAAAATCCTTTAATGATTTATGGTGAAATATAGTATGTCAGATTACGATCAGAAAAAACTTGAAAAAAAATGGCAAAAAAAATGGCTCGATGAAAAAATCTATCATTTTAACTTTGAATCAGATAAAAAACCTTATAGTATCGATGTACCACCAAGATACGCAAGCGGTCCACTACACGCGGGCCATGCAGTACATTACACGCATATTGATTTTGCAGCACGCTACAAACGTATGAGTGGATACGAAGTTTTTTTTCCTCTTTGTTTTGATGTAAATGGCATTCCAATAGAGGAGCGTGTTGAACGACAACTAGGAATAACACGCAAAGATATTGACCGACATAAATTTACAAAACTCTGCAGTGATTTTGCAAATAAAAACATCAAAACAATGACAGATCAATTTATAGTACTTGGGGAAAGCATGGATCCTAGTATTTATTATCAAACAGATGCAGAATACTACAGACGCCTCACACAGATTAGTTTTATTGAACTATATGATAAAGGTTTGATTTACAAAGGAAAATTTCCGGTTAACTGGTGCCCAAGATGCATGACTGCAATGGCAGATGCAGAAGTAACATATGCAGATAGGCAAACAAAACTAAACACAATTAAGTTTTATTTCAAAGAAAAACCATCTGAACAAATAACTAAATATCATGGAATTGGAAAAGATAAAAAAGGATTTTACGTAGAAATTGCAACAACACGCCCTGAAATGCTACCCTCCTGTCAAATAGTAGCAGTTCATCCAACAGATGAGCGGGCATCATGGCTTGTCGATCAAATACTAATTGTTCCTGTTTTTGAAAAAGAGGTAAAAATCGTTGAAGATGACGTTGTAGACCCTGATTTTGGAACAGGAATAGTGATGATCTGTACAATTGGTGACAAAGAAGACCTAAACTGGGTTTTCAAATACAAACTACCAATTGAGATGAGTATCGACGAATCAGGATGCATGACACAGATATGCGGTAAATACAAAGGTCTAAACATTAAAGAAGCACGAGAACAAATAATAAATGATATGAAAAACGAGGGTTTACTACTAAAATCAGAACCACTTGATCAAAATGTTGGAGTATGCTGGCGTTGTAAAACACCAGTTGAATTTGTAAACGCAGAACAATGGTTTTTAAAAACCACTGATTTTAAAGCCCTTGTACTTGAAAAAAGCGATGAAATGAACTGGTATCCAAAATTTATGAAAATAAGGCTTGAAGAATGGGTAAATAGCCTTGAATGGGACTGGGTTATATCTCGTCAACGCTATTTTGCAACACCAATACCACTCTGGGAATGCCAAAAATGCAAAAAAGTTATTCTTGCAAAAAAACAAGATTGTTATATTGATCCAACAACAGATAAACCACCAGTTGAAAAATGTCCAAAATGTG
>Ga0105099_10001649_pt1 | contig 13746 bp, 15 predicted proteins | sample PPLLak3cmMay2015_2_FD_79138 | JGI IMG/M metagenome (GOLD analysis project Ga0105099, IMG submission 79138) | Freshwater sediment microbial communities from Prairie Pothole Lake near Jamestown, North Dakota, USA - PPLs Lake P8 Core (1) Depth... | ecosystem: Environmental > Aquatic > Freshwater >...
CAGTACTCTTGGTACCGGAAGAAGAATTGAATATCGAGCAAGGATTTACGAATATCGAAGTACGAAAAAGGAAATGCCGTGCCCCGACTGTAAAGGAGGGGTTATAATAATTATTGCCAAATTCCAAATCTAACCCGGCCAAGCCGCAAAGTCCCCCGTAGCGAATGCGAAGGGGGAGACAAAAGCCTTTATGAGGGGAAACTTTTGTAAGATAATGTACGGTTTTGGGGCTTTAGTCCTACTTTATTCGGAATAAATTTTTCCGTAGCGTAGGATTAAAATTCTTTAACCTTATTAAGCAAAACAACAGAATAAGACCAACAAAAATTGTTGCAAACCTTTTGTTACATAATATATACTATAAACAATATATATATAGTAATAGTAACAAACCCTTATGAGAATCATTAAAGAAATACTCGCCCTGGAACTGGTTGCCCGCAATGGACTCGTTCGACCAAAAGAGCTTGAGGGGTATGGGATTGCTCGTGAGCACCTGCGGAGGCTGGAGAAAAAAGGGCTTTTAGTAAAGAGCGCCCGGGGGGTATATAGGGTAGCTAACGCACCTGTTAGCGGGCAATATGGTCTGGCGGAGGTGAGTAAAAGAGTTCCGGGGTGTGTTATTTGTCTTCTTTCGGCTCTTCAGTTTCATGAAATTGGAACGGAGCTTCCGGCTAAGACCTGGATTGCATTGCGAAGAGGTGCCTGGCATCCGCATATTGATTATCCACCGATAGAAATTGTCACATTTTCTCATAAACTGATAGAAGAAGGTATAACGATGAATGTTATCGATGGAGTAAATGTAAAAATAACATCCGTTGCCCGGACTGTCGCAGACTGTTTCAAATTCAGGAACAAAATCGGGATTGATGTGGCGCTTGAGAGTCTCAAAGAAGTTCTAAACAACAAACGATGCTCTGTTGATGAATTGTCGATTATGGCTCGCTTGTGTCGCGTAGGCAAGGTAATACGCCCCTATATGGAGGCGCTGCTGTGAGCAGAAAAATTCCCGTCAATCGAGCGGCGTCTATACGTCAGAAGTTATTAAATATTGCCCTCCGTGAAAAAGTAGATTTCCAGAGGATTCTGGGGGATTATGTCGCAGAACGGACTCTCTGGAGATTGTGGCAAATTGGCACACATAATGAGCTTATATTTAAGGGTGGCCGTTTGATCAGCGTGTGGCTTGGGAGGTTCAGAGGTACCAGAGATATTGATTTCTCGGCGCACAGAGCACTTGATGAAAAATGGCTTCTGGAGATTTTTAATCACATTGGACGGGTAGAGGCACAGGACGGTTTACGTTACGATCATCAAAGTATTAAAGTCCAGATTATCAGAAGTCGCAGTGAATTTCAGGGTTTGCGCTTGACAATGTACTGCTACATTGAGCAAGCTCGGATTCCGCTCCAGGTTGATGTAGGTTTTAGTCCTAATAAAGTACCGGGCGAACACCTGGAGAGAATAAAATCAATAATCGGCGGACCATCGATCAATATCAGGGCGTATTCGCCACAGGCGGTTATTGGTGAAAAATTATTGGCAGCCGTGGTTCATGGAGAATACAACAGCAGGATGAAGGATTTTTACGATATTGTTATGCTCAGCAGGAAAATGGAATTCAGCGGAACCGATTTGGCCGCAGGCATCAGAGCCGCTTTCTCGCTCGACTCCCGAAATCTGCCTCCTCATATAGAAATATCGTTAGAGAATGCAGAGGTGCGGTGGAAAGCTTTTATAAGAAAAAGCGGTGCGGAATCGCATGTTACATTTTTTCAAGTAAAAAAAGAAATTGAAGAGTTCATTAATCCTTGCCTTGAAGCTATGGAAGCGGGGTTGGAAAATAGGATTGTGTGGAAAAATCATTCTACCTGGATGACGGTTGTGTAAGAGTGTGAAAGTTATCGGTGAACAGTTAAGAGCAAGACGGGAAGAAGAATTGAATAGCGAGCAAGGATTTACGAATATCGAAGTACGAAAAAGGAAATGTTGTGCCCCGACTGTGAAGGAGGGGCGATAATAATTATTGCCAAATACCAAATCTGAAATCTAAAATTTAAAATTTAAAATAAAAACTATGCGTCTTAAAGTTGAAAAGCTTGTGTATGGCGGTCTGGGGTTGTGCCGGACGGATGAGGGCGTTGTATTTGTGGATCAGGTGCTGCCGGGAGAGGTTGTTGAGGCGGAGGTTGCGGGGAAGCGGGGCGGGGCAAGGGTTGCACGGATTCAAGAAATTCTCGAGAAGTCACCGGACAGAATAATGCCCCGGTGCGAATATTATACTGTTTGCGGCGGCTGTGACTGGCAGTATATCGACTATGCATATCAAACACGTGTGAAGCGTGATATTTTTATTGACTGTTTGCAGCGTATTGGAAAAATTGACGTTATCCCGGAAATCGAAGTTTTTACTTCGCCGGAGTGGCACTGCCGTATCCGGGCGCAATTTCAAGTGGATGCGGATAGAGGTTATCTTGGTTTTTTTAAAAAAGGGACACATGAGATCGTTCCTGTAAAAACCTGTCCGCTTCTTGATTCTGCGGTGGATAACATCCTGCAAAATCAGTCGCAATATTATCATGTTTTACCCCGGAACATAATGCAGATCAAGGTTATTGCCGGGTCGGACGGAGCTGTTGCGTCAAAGCCTGTTATAGAGGGCCTTACGCAGGATACAGTAAAAATATCTGTTGGGGATGCTGTTTTTTCCGTGAATGGCGACAGTTTTTTTCAGGGAAACGGGTTTCTTTTACAGGAACTTGGGGGCTGGGCAACGCAGCAGGTTTCGGGCAAATTTTTTATTGATATGTACGGCGGCCTCGGATTTTTTTCGGTTATGCTGGGAAGGAATTATTCAAAAGGCCTGATTGTGGAGAGCGTCAGGGAACAGGCTGTTCAGGCAAAGGCAAACCTGGTGACGAATGCAATGGAACATATTGCAGTCAAGGCTGTGTCGGCGGAAGAGTTTTTTCGTGATTCGAAGAATTTGAAAGCCAGGCCTGATTTGCTGGTTCTTGATCCGCCCCGCACCGGGTTGTCGAACATTGTCCGACAGGGGATATGCGATGATTTGAAGCCTGCAATGATTTTGTATGTATCGTGTGATCCCTCGACACAGGCCAGGGATGTCGGGCTTTTTACAAAAAAATACGGGTATTCAATAGGCTGTGCTGCGTTGTTTGATCTGTATCCGCAGACACATCATATTGAGACGGTATTACTTTTAAGGTATAATAATTGAAAATAGTCATTAGTTGGTTTTGTTGTCACGGATTAACAAACAAGCGGCGCATCAGACGTTCGGAAAGATCGTCTCATTTGTTACACTCATACAAAAGCTTTGTGTTTTTTTATCAGCACAGATTGAGCAGGCTCCGTATGCTTATCATGCTGGTTATGTCTGTTCTGATCGCTTCTATTGTTGCGGATGTCGGCTTTGGCAAACGCGACACACTTTTTTGTAAGGCTGCCGGCTACGGAATGGCGCTGTTATACAGCGGCGGTAAAGAGGTGAAGGGAGACGAAGGGGGATTTGTTCGTGCAGGGTACCGGCATGGATTTTCCGATGAAATTTATGCACGCATAGGGCTGCGCGCAGTGCGCGGTTTTGAAACACCGATGATTGAAGACTGCTATGCTGCGTGGCAGCGTTCTGCGATAACCGTCAGAGTCGGTCATATATATAATGCCGGAGGAGTATTGCGATACTACCGGCGCGGTATTGCAACCATGCCCTGGTTCATGAATCCTCTGCTGTACGAAAGCTACGGTTTCGGTGCGGGTGTGGAGTGGGGTTGCGCCGCAGGTCGCATCAGCGGCACCATCCTCCTGAATCAGCGTGAAAACGGTTCGGCGTACATAACCTGGCAGAGCGCATCAGGGGTGTTCACGCCGGCGCTGTTTTTGGGCTACGAAATCTGTACGATCAGGAATCAGGACAATATGGCAAACGGCGGTGGCGGCATCCATTTCACATTTGGAAATCTTTGCGGGCAGATTTGTGCGGCATACCGGTATTTTTTCGGTTACGGGCACAGCACAAACCAGACTATGGAGCCGGGGTATGAGACGATGTTTGCGGGAGAGCTCCAGATGCGCCTGTTCCGGCCGCTCACCGTATCTGTCATGGGCCTGCACAACCGGTTTTCCACCCTGTTTTCGGAGTCCGTTAACAGCGCCGGAATTGAAATCGAGATACTGCCCCTGCGCTGGGGCGGATGCACCGGCGTGTTCGAGTGGAATGAGCGGCAGCAAGTCTCAACCATGACACAGGAGCTGATGGCGCTGGTGAAACATCCTGCAGCAGGCATACGTTTCCAGGCAGGCTGGCGCCGCCTGCATACCGGGGATTCGGCGCCGGTCAACGCCGTGGCGGGGTACCTGTGGCTCGAACTCTGAAACAGTTTGCAGTAGTGGTTATGCTGTTGTATGGCTGCGAAATGCTGCAGCCGGGAAACGCTGTTGCTCCTCCCCTTGTCGTTATCACGTTTGATGACGCTCACCGGACAGTTTATGAGCGTGCGTGGCCGGTCATGCGCTCTTTTGACAGCACCTGGGCCGCAACCCATTTTTTTACCGTGCAGATGATCGGCTCCCCAGACCATACGACACTGAATCAGCTTCGTGAAATGGAGGCAGCAGGATGGGAGAGCGGCGGTCACGGCATAAGCCACACCAACCTTTCCGCGCTTCCGCTGGATGAAGCTGTGCACCAGATAGATTCAAGCTACGCATTTCTCAGAAACAACGGCCTTTCGACCCACAGCTTTGCCTATCCTTACGGCAACTACCGGCCGGAACTGCATGCCTATGTCAGGCAGCGGTTTAGCAATATCCGTACTTCCCACGATTTCCACTATGGTAATGGCATAAACCGGCAGGAGCTCGGGTATTTCGCCGTACGTAATTTCCATACGGCGGAGGACATTTTCGCACGGGTTGAGCAGGCGAGGGCAGGGGTGGAATCCCTTGTAATCATAGGCTTCCATGCCGTGATATCCGACACATCTCCCCCGATAGACATGGGTTACACCCGGGAGTATGTGTATCGCCGGTTTCTGGCTTTCATGAAAAAGGGTCGTTACCGGGTTCTGCCGGTGCACCGGGCCATGGAAGAGCTCGACTGCAGATAGCTTCAGATTGAATCCATTGTACTTTGAAAAAGTGACACTATTCCATAATTCTTCGTTTCTTCATTGAACAATTTCAACAAATCAACTATTTTTTGTACGGTTGTTAAAAAAGGTATACGCGAGGATGGCGGAACTGGGAGACGCGCTAGACTTAGGATCTAGTAGGGAAACCTGTGGGGGTTCGAGTCCCCCTTCTCGCAATGGTTGATATTGCGTTGAACGGAGGGGCGGGAGGTCTGCCGTGAAGGCGCAGTATTATCATATACTCATGGTAAAACATTAAATAAGGGGAAATGGCAATTGAAAGCTACAGTGGAAGAATTAAAATCGTGGCAGAAGGTGTTGAACGTTGAGATCACGGACGAGGAGTTTAAGCAGGAATTTCAGCAGAAGCTGGATAAATACCAGAAGGATATCAAGCTTCCGGGATTTCGGCAGGGGAGGGTGCCGGCAAAAATGATAGAGTCCAGGTTCGGCCCTACCATACGGGTCGAGACTGTTGATGAGCTGATCAATAAAACATATCGCGAGGCGTGCAAACAGAACAATATCGTTCCTTTGACCGAAGCGAAGATTTCCGATTTGAAGGTTGAAGAGCAGAAGCCGATTTCGTTCAAGGCGGAAATTGAGGTGGATCCGGCTATAGAGATCAAAGGATACAAAAAACTCAAAATCAAACCGGATCCCAAAAAGATCAAGGACTCCGACGTCGAGAACGCGATCGAGGAGCTGCGGGAGCGGATGGCTGAATTAAAGGCTGTGCAGCGCGTTTCTCAGAAAGGCGATATGATTTCCATAGAGTATCTGAGTGTTACCGTAGACGGCAAGCCGGTGGATGACCTGAAGTCGCCGCAGTACCCTATCGAGATAGGCAAAGGGACGCTTAAGGATTTTGACAAGGGTTTAGCCGGGCTTTCCGCAGCGGAGGAGGCGGAGCTGTCGGTGAAATTTCCCAAGGATTACCATATCAAAAACATGGCGGGCAAGACAGCGGAATTGAAGATCAAGGTTACAAGCGTTCAGGAGAAGATTCTGCCCGAGGTAAATGAGGAGTTCTGTAAAAAGGTCGGCGCATTCCAGAACCGGGAGGCTCTGACCGAGGGTGTGCGGAAAGATCTGGAGGCGCAGGAAAAGGATCGGGCGCGTAACGAGGCGCATGCGAAGGCGATAGATGTTCTTATAAAGGATAATGATTTTGAAGTACCCCCTTCGCGCGTTGAGTTTTATATTGACAAGGTGATAGAGGATCAGGCCCGGTACTATCCGCCCAACAAGGCGCCGGCAAGGGAAGAGGTCGCCAAACAGTTCACGGAATCGGGCATCAGGGCGATCAAGCGTTTCCGGATTGTCGAGTATATCGCGAGCGCCGAAAAGGTAAAGGCCGGCCAGGAAGAGGTTGATAAGCGGATTCAGTCTCTTGCGGACTACTATGGCAAGCCGTTTGAAGAAATGAAGGATGCGTTGAGAAAGAACGGCACCACCATGAGAATCCGTGAAGAGATCCGGGAGCAGAAAACGCTGGACAGCCTGATTGGCGAGATTCCGTGGGAAAAAGAATAATTTTCTATTGACGGTGAACAGAAGAAGTGTATTTTATGAGATAGAGAAAGGAAGAAATGCCTATGTCACTGATACCAATCGTTGTTGAAACCACCGGCAGGGGCGAGCGCTCCTACGATATTTATTCGCGGCTCCTCAAGGAACGGATCATATTTCTGGGGTCGGATATTACCGAGGCTGTGGCGGATGTGGTGATGGCGCAATTGATTTTTCTGGAATATGAGGACGCCGACAAGGATATTACTATTTATCTGAATTCCCCCGGCGGCTACATATCTTCCGGGCTGGCTATATACGATACCATGCAATTCATCAAACCGAACGTGAGCACCATCTGCATCGGCCAGGCTTCCAGCATGGCTGCCGTGCTTCTGGCTGCGGGCACAAAAGGGAAACGCTTCGCGCTGCCGCATTCCCGTATCATGCTGCATCAGCCCATCGGCGGGATCGCCGGCCAGGCGACGGATGTCGCGATTCATGCCAAAGAGATAATCCGCATTAAGGAGACCATCAACGAGATACTGGTCAAGCACACGGGGCAGGCAATCGATGTGATCAAGCGTGATACGGACCGTAATTTTTATATGGACGCGGAAGAGGCGTTGAAGTACGGCATTGTTGATGAAATTCTGACGAGCCGGGCGAAAATCGCATGACACAGAAACGGAACTATACCGCGATCAAGTGCTCGTTCTGCGGCAAGAGCGCCAGCACCGTCCAGAAGCTGATAACGGGTCCTTCGGTATATATCTGCAACGAATGTGTTGACATGTGCAATGTCATCCTGAAGGACGACCGCGCGAAAGTTCCCGACAGCATAACCATCGATACGCTGCCCACTCCCCGCGAGATGAAAGTGTTTCTGGATCAATATATCATCAGCCAGGACGACGTGAAGATCGGCGTGTGCGTGGCGGCCTATAATCACTACAAGCGGCTGCTCTCCCGCAATTCCTTCAAGGACGACGTCGAGATCGAGAAATCGAACATGCTTCTTGTCGGCCCCACGGGCACGGGCAAGACCCTGGTCGCCCAGACTCTCGCCAAGCTGCTGCGGGTTCCGTTTACCATTGTCGACGCAACGATTTATACCGAGGCCGGGTATGTGGGCGAAGATGTCGAAAACATGCTGGTGCGCCTTCTGCAGGCTGCGGAGTATGACGTGGCGAAAGCGGAAAAGGGAATAATTTATATCGATGAGTTTGACAAGATTTCGCGCAAGTCCGCGACCCCCACGATAACCCGGGACGTTTCGGGCGAGGGGGTTCAGCAGGCCATGCTCAAGATACTGGAAGGCACGGTTGCGAATATTCCGCCCAAGGGCGGCAGGAAGCATCCGGAGCAGAATCTCATTCAGATAAACACGCGGGATATTTTGTTCATCTGCGGCGGCGCGTTTGTGGGGCTTGAGGACAACATCGAAAAGCGCGTTGGCCTGAGCCGTATGGGTTTTACCGCCGAGGTTACGGCAAAAAAGAGAAGCAATGTCGGCGAGATACTGAAAAAAGTGGAGCCCGACGACCTCATACAGTACGGCATCATCCCCGAGCTTGTGGGCAGGCTGCCCATTGTATTTGCTCTTGACGAGTTGAAGGAGGATGCGTTGCTCCGGATATTGGTCGAGCCGAAGAACTCCCTTATCAGGCAGTATCAGAAGCTTTTTGCCATGGAGGATGTCCGCCTGATTTTCGCGCAGGAAGCCTTGCGTGAGACGGTCACCATCGCGGTCGAAAAGAAGACGGGAGCGCGCGGGCTGCGCAATGTTCTTGAAAACGCCCTGCTGCCGATCATGTTTGAAATTCCCTCCCGGAAGGATATCCAGGAGGTTCTTGTTACCAGGGATGTTGTCCGAAAAACGGCGGAACCGGTGTTTACGCTCCGGAGAGAGAAGAAAACCGCATAGGGGTGACCGTATGTACAAGGCACTTTTCTTCATGCTGGCACTATGCTGCGCGCTCGGTTTTTCACAGCATACATCCAAGGATACCCCATCAGCGGCAAAGATCCCGCTGCCACCCTTTGTTGATGGCGGACTGACGAGCCTCTGGTACAATGATCATAAACATATCCTCGATATCTACGGCGAATTTGAGCTTCTTAATTATACGAATGCGGGCTTCAAGGTCAGCAGCGATTCTTTGAACGCCTATGCATGGAAGCTTTTTGTCATGGGAGACTATGTCGAGAAGGAATTGTCGTATGCAACGGTTGCGCGCCTTAAAAACAGCGACAAAGGGGCGCTTTTGATATTCTTCCGCTGGTTTGACCCTGCTGATACGACAAAAAAGCACGGAGTTTATTATACCGCTTTTCTGGCAAAAGACAAATGTTTGCTCCGCACAAAACAGAGCCTCGGTGAGGGATTTGACACCCTTGAGATATCCTGCGGAGATGTGAAGCAGCGGTGCGGTGTGTGCTATTTTGATATGACACAGAAGCGGATGGTGTTGAAAATGAGCGGTAAAGAGTAATACCCGCCCCCATCCCGGCCTTCCCCCGATTACGGGGGAAGGAGATAGTCGTGCTTTGCAATAGTTTTTATTCCTGCCTGTACTTCACGATAACCAACCGCTACTGCCGGACAGCGTCGATACAATGCTTTAAACTCATTTCAACCGCCTGCTTACGTACCGCCGTTCTGTTGCCGGAAAACAGGTGTCTATATACCGTTGTGTTCCCGTTAATGCAGATGCCGATATAAACAAGGCCTGCCGGTTTTTCCGGAGTGCCGCCGTCCGGGCCTGCGATGCCGGACACCGAGATCGCGCAGTCGGTATGCAGGATGCGTGCCGCGCCCTGCGCCATTTCGGCCACGGTTGGTTCGCTCACTGCGCCGAAGGTGTCAAGCGTCTTTTGTAAAACGCCAAGCAGGGACGTTTTTATGGTATTGTCATAGGCGATGATGCCGCCTTTGAACCACGCTGAAGAGCCGGGAACCGAGGTGAGCGCTGCGCCGATCATGCCGCCGGTACAGGATTCGGCCGTGGAAACGGAGATGTTTTTGGATACGCATGCAACGCCGAGGGTTCGGGCGTGGTCAGAGCTGCGCTTTGATGGCATGGTAGGTCCAGATGATAATGAACAGCGACGCGTTTGCCAGCACGCCGGCGGCCACGTCGTCCATGACTATGCCGACGCCATCCTCAATCTCTTCAAATGTATACACCGGGAAAGGTTTGACAATATCATAAAATCTGAACAGCAGGAAGCCGAGGATCAGCACTGCCGGGGAGAGCGGGTGCAGATACAAGGTGATGAGCATGCCGGCGCATTCATCAACGATAATATGTTTGGAGTCAGCGGTGCCGAACGTCTCTTTCGAGTCGTTGGAAAGAAATATGCAGACCGCGCAGAAAATCAGGTAGTAGAGCCAGAATGAAACGGAAGCCGGGGCCTGGAAATAGGGACCCAGAAACCCCCGCCAGTACCAGACGCAACCGGCGGTGACCAGCGAACCGATCGTTCCCGGCATAAAGGGAATATAGCCGAGAAACAGCAGCGAGCCGAATATTTTTCTGATCCACTGCGCAATTGTTTTTTTCATTGTGTTTCCCTGCAGCCTGTTGAATACTGTATCTCTATTCTTTCGTTTAAAGCCTGGCTCAGCGTTACCTGGTCCACGTATTCGAGCTCAAGGCCGGCGGGCAGGCCGCGCGCAAAGCGTGTGACGCGCATGCCGCCGTTGCCAAAGAGCCGGTGCAGGTATAACGAGGTTGTTTCGGCATCCGCGCCGCCGCTGAGGCCGATGATCAGCTCCTGCGGTTTTTCCGTCTCGACGCGCGCCTTCAGCTCCGCAATCCGCAGTTTGTCGGAGGTGATCCCGTTTATCGGCGAAAGCACGCCACCCAGAACATGGTACAGACCCCGGTACCGCCCCGATTTTTCGACGGTGAACACGTCAAGGGGTTTTTCGACCACGCAGATGACCGACCGGTTCCTTGCGGCTGAAGCGCATACCGTGCAGGTGTCGGACTCGCTGTAGTTAAAGCAGGTCTTGCAGATGACGATTTTTTCTTTGAGCGCGTGAATGCACGCGGAAAGGTGGTATACATCCTCGTCGCTCTGCTCGAGCAGGTGAAGCGCCATACGCCAGGCGCTCTTCTTCCCGATCGTCGGGAGCCTGGAGAGTGCGGTAACGAGGTTTTCCAGCGGGTCGATCATATCAGCTTAAACCCGGTATGTTCAGGCCGGAACTGAGGTCTCCGAACGCGCTGTTTGAAAGCTCTTTCACCTTATCCTGTGCATTTTTGAACGCCGCGATGATAAGATCCTCCAGCATTTCGACGTCATCGGGATCCACCACTTCCGGATTGAGTTTGATGGACTGCAGCTCCTGCGCACCGTTAAGCTTTACCGTAACCATGCCGCCGCCCGCGGTCCCCTCGATCTCCTTTTTATTGAGGTCTTCCTGCGCTTTCATAAGCTGGGACTGCATCTTCTGCGCCTGTTTGATCAGTTTGTTGATGTTTTTCGCCATACGTCTTCCTTTGTTTATACTACTTCGCCGTCAAAAATATCCAGAACACTGGTAATGACGGGTTCGTTACTTGTTTCCTGCTCCAGAGAGGCGTGGGTTTTCTTTTTTGTCGAAAACGGCTCCAAAGCCGCCTGCTTCGGTGTATCGCCCGTATCCGCATCATTTTTTTCCAGCACTATATGTAAATCTACCGGTTTTCCCGCAAAGGAGGAGAGTTTTTTTATGATGGTATCCCGGTTGTTTGCCCTGGTCACCTCGGCAAATTGAAACCCGAACTGTTTCTTAAACCGCAGATCCAGGGAACTGCCCGTGCCTGCTGCGATCGCGGCCGGAGAGAGAAAGGTTCCCAGGTTGGGATGCTCGGTAGTCAACCTGTCGAGAAATGCGGGCCAGAGCGCTGCAAGATCCGCCTGTCCGCCGGTTTGCGGCGCAAGCACAAACGAACCCGGATCTTCCTGCGGCCGTATTGAGGTTACTGCTGCGTCGTATAGGGGCTGGATTTTTTCGGCGACACGGTTTTCTACCGGCTCAGGCGGGCCTGTTTTTTTTTTATCAGCACCCGGATAATCCGCTGTTTTTGGGGACGAAGCATCGGCGGCCGGTGCGCCCGGTCTGAGCGATGAGAGTATCTGTTCGACCGACACGCTGCTGTCCATATATACCAGTTTGAGAAGGGTGATTTCGATAAGGAAACGGGGGAACGAGCTCCACCGGAGGTCTGATTCGGCCCTGCGTATGATTTCGCTCATGCGCAGGATATCGGTTTCGGAGAAAGCGGCGGCAAGGTCTGTCTGCTGCCGTATTGTATCCGTGGACAGGTCAAGCCGCCGGTTGTCGGCAATGCCGGGAAGCCTGCTCAAAAGAAGGGTGCGCAGATACTCCAGAAAACCGGTCAGGAAGTCGAGCGTGTCGAATCCGCGGTTCTGCACCTCCTCAACGATGCGCAGCATGTTCTGCGGGGATTTTTGCATGACCGCCGCAAGGATGTTGTTGTAGGTTTCTGTCTCGACAAGCCCCAGCACCGACCGCACGTCGTGCTCCGATATATTTTCCTGGCAGAACGAGTATACCTGGTCCAGCAGGCTCAATGCGTCGCGCATGCTGCCGTCCGCCCGCCTGCCGATCAGTTCCAGCCCGCTTGTATCGCAGCCGATTTTTTCGTTTGAACATATTTTACCGAGCTGCGCCACGATCTGCTCCGTCGAGATGCGCCGGAAGTCGAAACGCTGGCAGCGGGAGTGTATGGTTTCGGGTATTTTCTGCGGCTCGGTCGTCGCAAAGATAAATATCACGTTTTTGGGCGGCTCTTCGAGTGTTTTGAGCAGGGCGTTGAACGCGCCTTTGGTAAGCATGTGCACCTCGTCGATGACGAAGATGCGGTATTTCCCGCCCATTGACGTATACGTAACGTTTTCGCGGAGCTCGCGGATGTGTTCAACGCCGTTATTGGACGCGCCGTCGATTTCGAGCACGTCGAAACTCGATCCGTTCATGATGTTTTTGCAGGATTCGCATACGCCGCACGGGTCGGGCGTCGGGCCTTTGTCGCAGTTGAGCGCGCGGGCGAGGATGCGGGCGGTCGTGGTTTTACCGACGCCCCTGGTGCCGGTAAACAGATACGCGTGAGCTACGCGGTTCTTTTCTATCGCCCGTTTCAGCGTGCCGGTTATATGCTCCTGACCGATAAGGTCGCCGAAAGTGAGCGGCCGCCATTTACGGGCAAACACTACATAGCTCATGAGGTCTCCGTGGTAACGGTTACGGTAACGAAGCCGGTCTCGTCAACGGGTTACGTGAGGCGTCTTTTATGCGTTTCGGCAAGGTGTCCGGATCACTACACAGGTGTTTCTTGCCGAGCCGGCGGTCATCGTCACCCTGACCGTAACCGTATTCTATGCCGGCAATGCCGGAAACTTTTGAATAAGTGATTATAGGCTTTCCGGCATAAGAGTCTGTACGCTGACATATCTACGCTTTGAATTTATCTACTCTTGTTGCGTAGATATGTCAGCTACAGACTCTAAAAGGGGGGCCAAGTTTACCTGCGGCACACGAAGCGATTGCTTACCGTTGCTCCCTTCCGGGCCTGGCGGGGTTCACAGACTTCAGTTGCGCAGGGCCTGACCCCTTATAATAATTTTAAATTTCAAATTTTATATTTGCACTTTAAACTTTACCATTATAATGGCGGAGAGGCAGGGATTCGAACCCTGGGTACCTTTCGGCACACACGATTTCCAATCGTGCTCCTTCGGCCAGCTCGGACACCTCTCCGTGTATTTCAACCTGCATATCAAACCGGGTTGCATTTTCCGATTATACTAAAAATAGTTTAAGTCGAGGCTAAAAAATAGTTTTGTAATCAGCTTATACGATAATTTTAATACTGCGATAATAGTAGCGGGCATTGTTCGGCTATAAAACAGAGCGTCGAATGGATGGAATATCGCCGACTCCAGCATCTGTTTTTTCCAGGTGGATGATGTCCAGTCTTCGCATGCAAGATATGTATTAAAAAAATCTTGTATTTCATAGCCAGGTAGTGTATATTGAAAATGGAGGTGACACGCATGA
>Ga0105099_10001651_pt1 | contig 13740 bp, 8 predicted proteins | sample PPLLak3cmMay2015_2_FD_79138 | JGI IMG/M metagenome (GOLD analysis project Ga0105099, IMG submission 79138) | Freshwater sediment microbial communities from Prairie Pothole Lake near Jamestown, North Dakota, USA - PPLs Lake P8 Core (1) Depth... | ecosystem: Environmental > Aquatic > Freshwater >...
AAAAAGTAACTAAAAAGGCCGATAAAAGTTTGCTGGGCAAGGCAAAAAAACTTTTTAACAAGGCAGATGATATCTTCGATGATTCAGTAGCCAAGGTTAAAAAGACCAAAGCCTTTGGGTCCGTTAAAAAAGCATATCAAAAGGCTGAAGATTTTGTTGAAGACAAAATGGATGACTTTGAAAAAAGTGGCCTGAAAGGGAAACTTGAATCCATGGCAGACAAAGCAGAAGATAAAGCCAGCGAAGCTTTCAGGAAGGCGAAGGTAATTGGTAAAAACCTTGCTGACAAGGCTGAAAATAAATTTGATGATTTTACCCGCAGTGGTAAGGATAAGCCAAAAGGATAGTTTTATTCTGCAGGTTTATTAATATGACAACATTCTTTGCGGATGATGTCTTGAAAAGAAAAATAATCGAATAATAACTGTCAGACCCCTCTCAGGGTGTCTGACAGTTTTTTTTTCTCCTGTTTTCAGGTAAGAACTTCAAACGTAATCTTTGCGTTGACACGAAATTCAACAATGCTGCTCTTTTTTACCACCGCGCTCATGTCCTTTATATAAACAGAACGGATTTCTTTAACCGTTTTCGCTGCTGTTTTAACAGCCATACGTGCCGCATCTTCCCAGCTTTTTTCTGAGGATGCTAAAATTTCTATCACTTTTAATACAGCGATAATTAAGATTTTTAGTTAAACCATGAATAAATAATATTGATATCAATGATATTGGTTTCTAATTTTATTAATTCCCTTCCAGTTTTGCATCAATCCATACGAGGTGAAGAAAACTGTTTTTTCCTGCGTTGCAATCTGCAATATATGATCTGCCAGTGAACACATTCTCCGCCATTATGGCTCGTCAGGTTTCCTTACTATAAATTTAGCATTTTTTATTGAAGAAAGACAGGAAAGAATAACGCAAAAAGAAATAACAAGATCGAATGATGCATTCGTGAAAGTTGCGCAGGGGAGAAATTATTTCAAAATCGCTTAATAATATTCATACCTGAAGTTGATTTCAATACTATCCTTATAATTGCTGTACCCTCCAAAGATACCCAGTAGGTTTTCAATGTTGGTATGTATCTGCACTCGCTCATTGAAATAATTACCCTCTGCCATGTTGTATTGCATCAGCGACCTAAGGTAGAGGTAATAATCGCTGGTAAGCGACCTGAGGCAGATATAATAGGTGCCCCGTTTATTCGTGAGACTCAAATTTCAGGAGTGAGCGAACCTGTCTGCCGGACAGGCAGGCTGAAATTTGTTAGTCGAACAATCCCGACACAGTCGGAGGTATAATATACCCCTCAGCTCTGCTGCGACATATGTTTCCAAAGCTTGCTTTTGGGTTTCATAACCGTGATTCCAGTTTTCCAGCGAGATCCTGAACGTAAACCTCATAGTTCGCAACATCTGCAGCGTCATTTAAACTTAATCAGGCATGCTGCAATGGATAATAAGGCATAACTTAATGGTTAACCATCGAACGATTTGGTATCTTTGTTCCTGATCCTATTGGCCGTGAATAATACCCGTCATAATGAGTTATATAGTGCAGGGGAAGATTTCTGGTATCCGCTTGACAATGCAGCTAAAATCTATCCTGCTGTCAAATCCCGTGAGCTGACTACGGTATTCAGGATATCTGCAGTATTGAAGCAAAGAGTGAAGATCTCCCATCTGCAGATTGCCATACGCGCCATGGAAGAACGATTTCCATATTTTAAAGTGAAACTTAAAAAAGGTTTTTTCTGGTTTTACCTTGAACACATCAATATGCCGATCTCCCTGGAGATTGATAACGGCATTCCCTGCAGGGAATTTAATCAAAATGACAAAAACAAATTAATGTTCAGAATTCTGGCCGTTAACAACAGGATCAGTATTGAATTCTCTCATATTATAACAGATGGCACCGCTGCTTTCTGCTTTTTGAGAACCCTTCTTAACCTGTATTTTGAACAGGACGGGATTGATATCTCAGCCGGTTGTGATGATATTCTTCCGGATTCTATATTGCTGAAAGAAGAGTTTGAGGATTCCTATAAACGCTATTTTAAGGAAGATATCCCCCTTAATCAAAGGCTTTCCAAAGCATTTCATTTACCGTATTCATTGCGTGACAAACCGCGGTTTGATGTACTGATCGCCATATTATCCCTGGATGAAATAAAAAACAGGGCCGGGGAGAAAGGTGTTAGCATTACAGTATACCTGATAGGAGTCTACATGCTTGTTCTTCAGGATATATACAGAAGCCTGAATAAATCAAGGCACTACAGAAAAAGCGAAAGATTGCGGATTCAGGTGCCGATCAATTTAAGAAATATATATCCTTCCAGGACCATGCGGAATTTTACTTTATTTGTAATTCCTGAAATTGACCTGAGGTTGGGTTTTTATGAGTTTGACGAGATATTAAAGATTGTATTTCATAAACTGGAGCTTGAAACAGAGGAGAAAGTGATCAATAAGATCATTGCCAGAAACGTGGGTAGTGAAAAAAAGCTGTTTGTAAGGGGAATCCCGCTGTTCATAAAAAGCATGATCCTTGCGTTTGAATATTATTCCATGGGGACGAGTCAGTACAGTGGTGTCATTACCAATCTGGGGAAGGCTCATTTTTCTCCGGAAATAGACAAAAGAATTGAGTATTGTATTTTTACACCTCCTCCTCCTGATGGAAACCTGAAGTTGAATTGCGGAGTGATCGGATGCAATGATAAGCTGGTATTAAGTTTTGGTAATATTACCAGCAGTAAGGAATTTGAAAGAAAGTTCCTACATTTTCTGAACCGGGAAGGAATTAATGTCAGATTAACCAAATATTGAAACATCATTATCATGACTTACTGCAAAAACTGCGGAGTAGAACTCGATGAGAACATGAGTTTTTGTCCCTTATGCGGAGAAACCGCCGGGGCAATTGCAGCAAAAAAGGATCAGCATATTGCTGTTGAGGCCAGAACTGATGAAAAATTATTATCGGATTACGGAAGCTTAACACAAAAACAAAGGCGAAAATTATTCTGGGAATTGTCGGGTATTGTTTTGATGTCCGGAATAGTGGTTACCCTGATCATAGATCTGATCCTGAATAACAGCATCACATGGTCCAAGTACAGCATCACGGTATGCCTCGTATTATTTGTAAATACAACCCTGATCACTTTTCTGCGCCACAGGTTGATATTATTGTTTGCAGGCAGTTTTGTGTCAACCTCCATACTGCTTGTGCTGCTTGACTTATTCAACAAAAACATCGGATGGGGAGTAAAATTCGGAATTCCGATTCTTTTCTCTTTTTATATTATTGCACTCTTGTTAACAGTTCTGATAAAGCATTGCAAACAGCAAGGATTTAATGTGCTGGCCTTCTCATTTCTGGCCGCCGGATTGTTCACCATTTGCATTGAAGCCATTATTTCCGTGAATTCCCAAAAATCCTTTTATCTGCACTGGAGCATTATTGTGATGGTTTGCATGATACCGATTTCGGCCATCTTGCTGTTTATTCACTACCGGCTAAAAAGAGGGAATGATCTGAAGCGGTTCTTTCATATTTAAAACCAGGCAAACAATTCTATCCAGAGGTCGCGTTTAAGCGCATAAAAGAGTAAAAAGGTAGCAATCCATCCGTGAGCCAGTCCCAATGCCCATAGGTTTCTCCACCTGAGATAAACCAAGGTAAAAACCAGTTGCATTACGAAAGTGAAGGCCATCAGGGATAGTCGAGGGTAATGCACCAAACCGAATATAAGAGAAGTGATAAAGATCACCTGGAAGGGCTTCAGTTGCGAATTTTTTATCGAAGCCAGATTTCCGGCGATCAGGCCAGCAGTCATGAACTGCTGTGCCAAACCCCATAACGGATATAATAAAAACACGGGTATGATATGCCAGTTCAGCATAAATATTTCATTGTACGCAGCATAAAATACAATGGCGATAATGCTCACCAGGGTGAAAGGCAGAAGAACCAATAATGATTTTCTGAAGTTTTCTTTTTTAAATCCCCAGTATTTTAAAATTGCATGATCCGATTTATAGGCTGTTAAAACATAAGCAAGCCAGAACAAGCAAGCTCCGCAGATGAAGAAAACCCTCATCTGAAGCCAGTCCATCATAACAAATTTCAATAAGCCCGTAATTGCTACGACCATAATTTCGATCCATTTTTTTCTTTCTGGCCTCAAGTTAATATTTTTTTAGGGCAACCATATTCATTCCAAATATAGTGTTTTAATCAGAGATATACCGTGGAATCGCCGGTTCTAAAAACATCTGGCAAGGCGGGAAACTTGAAATAGTATTAAATAATAAAGGATTATTCATTAATTTAATCTACTTTTGTTGTTTAATTATTAAAACAATATTATGAAACTAGGAAAAGTAAAATTCTTTAATAATGCCAAAGGTTTTGGTTTTATTAAGGATAATGAAACAAATGAAGAACATTTTGTTCATGTTAGTGGCCTTATTGATGAAATTAAGGAAGATGATGAAGTCAATTTTGAACTTCAGGAGGGAAGGAAAGGATTAAATGCTGTAAATGTTAAATTAGTATAATTACGAAAACGACATACATAATTTAATCTTGAGCTCCACCTGGTGTGGAGCTCTTTTTGTTTAAATTACAGGCTTGTATTAATTCAACAATTAAAATCTATGGCTAAGACACAGCAGACATGGAATAAAAAGGAAAAAGAAAAGAAAAGGCTTAAGAAGAGGGATGACAAGGCAAAGAAAATGGAAGCCAGAAAAGCAAATACCCCAGGGGGTAGTTTTGACAATATGATTGCTTATGTTGATGAGAATGGCAACATCACCTCAACGCCTCCGGACCCCACAAAAAAGGAAAAGGTCATAGCGGAGAATATAGAAATCGGCATTCCAAGAAAAGAAGAGTCAGAAACAAGGGACAAAACCAGAGAGGGAATAGTAACGTTCTTCAATGATTCTAAAGGATATGGGTTTATTAAAGACCTGATGACCCGGGAAAGCATTTTTGTGCATATCAATTCACTCGCAGAACCCATACGGGAAAATGATAAGGTCAGCTATCAGGTAGAGCAGGGTAAAAAGGGACTGGCTGCCACCAACGTACATCTGGTAAAAAAACAGTAAAGCCGCCTTTCACACTGCCTGAACTCCTTTCTGATCCATATCATGGCCATGGGATAAATCACTGCAATATTTTCCTTGCGATCTTTTCTACTATTACTTTTGTTGTAAATAAATAATTGAATTAAATTAGTATAATTATTTATTAAACAATTATTTAAGTAATATCAATTTATCTAATTTTAACGGCTGGTTGTTTTTATATATCCGGATAAAATACAGCCCGCAATCCAGATTTGTCAGGTTGATATTGCTGACGTTGCTGTTTAGCCAGACCTTCGGAGAGACGACCTTACCGCAAATATCAATCACCTCGGCTGAATACAAACCTTCGTACAGGTTAATTTCCTCGAGGGCAATGAAGATGTGCCCATCGGAAGGATTTGGATAAATCCTTATATCCAGGGGAGATTCATTGGTTTCCGGTAGGGATTCAAGCCGGTCAGGGTCATTTGGCTGGCCCGGTGTCATCTTCACCATATGCTGCCATTCACCCGTGCCATCCATATATTTCCCGAAAGAGTGATCCGGCACCAGCAGTGAAAATGTTGCCGAGTCAAGTATATTGATGGTTTCACCAACCTTTTGCGACAAATACATAGATTCTCCGTCCGTATCTGCCTTGAATGAGGCATGATATACACCTTGTTTGGCTTGTCCGTCAAGATAGAAGGTAATGAATCCATGGGCGGGTATCACGGTGGAATCGGGTATGGCATACCGCATAAGCTGGTCTGCATCATCCGATATAAAGAAGCTGAACAGCGCTGCATCTTCACCGGTAGTATTGTACAATTCCACAAAACCCGATTTCTCATCATATTCATCGCTGAATAAGGAGGTAGTCGGAGCAATTTCATTCAGCATGATCCCGCTGATTTCATCAATGGATTCGAATACCGGTTCGATTGCCAGATTATAACTGGTATCACTTTGTATCTGGTTTATTTCACTGTATGGCGCTGACATTCCCGAATAATTCCATCGTATGAACCGGTAGCCTTTGGCAGGGATAGCCATTACCGACAATGGCAGCTCTTTGTAAGTCTCCATGTTGAAAGGATACAACTGGATCAGGGCCTGGTTGACATTCACTTTGCCCTTCAGGAGATCAGGATTGGTCACGGATAAATTCACCCTGTCAGAGGAAAGATTAAAGTATGACTTCACATATCCTGGCATAAATAGATTTCTATTAGCAGCATATAGTCTTAATGAATTTAAGAATTGCAGCCATTGTTCTTTCGTCCGCCCGAATTTTGCCTGGTTATACGATATCTCTGAATCAATACGGCTTGAAAGGCTGTCAAGCACATAATTGCACCATTCAGGATCAAATGAAGAGTAAATGTGGGTAATATAGGTACTCAAAAACCGCTCTTTGAATCCTTCGTTTTCAAGCAGTTTTCTGAAAAGCAGGGTCGACCACGGGGGATTGGGATGATCGGGGCCGTCTGTGGCTGTGGCAAAATGAAATGTCTCATCGGTATAACCGTTTTCATCGAGCCTGAATCCAAAGCCATAATCAAGGTCGAATACGATCCACCGCCATTTGCCATGGGCTGATTTCCTCCATAATTTAAGGTTATTTCCGGGCCAGTCCCTGTTGGCGATATAGATCTGCAGGGTCATGTAATTGATATATTCCTGAAGGTCCAGTTGGGATGCCACCAGATTGTAGTTATTGTCATCGGTAAGGCTATTGGCTGAAATATAGGAGATCATATTTTTATAGTCAGTTGATGAACCCCGGATGACGGCGTAGCAGTTTTCAGCATCAGCACGAAGGACTCCTTCCAGAAAATCAACCTCATCACTGCCGATGGCATAGTTGGAGTAAAAATAATCCTCATCTGTCTTTTCCCTGAGGTTCATAATGCCCCGGTATTCATTGTTAAAATATACGATAGCAGGCTGATAGGACTGAAAGTCAATATCCATGGATTGGTTGACCAGTGACTGCAGAAATGCATCGCGTAGCAGGGTTTGATCCTGATCATTGCCTGAGTTCCTCAATAACAAGGATTTAAAGCTGTTTATTTCAGGCTTTTGTTCAAAGAAAGCATAATCAAAATCATTATTGCCATATTTGCTTCGGGCGTAGAGCGATAATGATTTCTGTTCCCGGCCACGGGTGCAGCCTCCGGCCACTTTTACACCGATGGGTTGCGAGATCTGCTTAATGCCATCAGCATCGAAATATTCGAGATAAGCAGCGCGCTCCCAATCCTGGTTCCAGTTGGCCACCGAGCCGCAGTTACCTGCAGTTCCGTTAGTCCCCCTGACATGGATTCCGATGACATCATCATAAAAATAATCCGGTGTAAAAGAAAGGGCAACAACGGGAAGGGTAAAAGGATGTTCATTGAGAAAATAGGTGTTGGCAAAAGTTTCACCGGGAAGATAATTTTCCTGAAAGATCTTTGACTTCACAGTCATTGTTTTGTTGATGTTTATCGGCTGAGAATAGGCGAGGGAAGTGCTTTTGGGTTCTGCACCCTGGATAGTATACCGAATGGAATTGCCTGAAAGGCTCAAATTTGAGGAAGAGGGCAGTCTTCCAGCTTCCAGGGAATAGCCCGCAAGGGGAGAAAGTTCGGTTGCAGCACTAACCACATTGATGGTTCCCGGTGTGGGAGTGGCACAATAGTGCCATTGCAGCAGGCCGGAAGGATCCCTGCCGTAAGAAACATCAGGATACTGCTTTCCAAAGGTTACCAGGTCAATGGGTGAACCGGTTTTATGGGTCAGATAAACCGTTTCGCCGTCGGCGCTTAATCCGAAATTTGCATGTCGGCCTGTGTTGTTCTTGTCGCAATAGATGAGGTAATATTGGCTGGCAGCCAGGGTGGCGGAAGGAAGGTTCCATTGCATGAGGTTATCCGGGTCATCTGACAGGAAATAATCAGCCAGGTTTATGCTGGTGTTGCCGGAGTTATAAAGTTCGACAAAATCAGGAAAGTTGTTAAAGTCAGTCTCGAGCAGCGAAGTAGCATTGGTGGCCATGATTTCATTGATGACCACCTGGGATCTGGATGAAAAGGGAAGAAGAAGAAAAACTGCCATCGATAACCTGCGAAGACTCATACGCCATATATTTGCGATACAATCAAGTCCTAAATATAATCATTTATATTGCAATTTATTTGCCCGCTAGCATAAAGCTATAGCCCGTCGGAGCATGGCAATATTATATAGTTAAGAACCAGCTTAGCAGCAAAAACAAAACTAAAATATATGTCCTATAATTAATATTATGTTAAATAGAAATAATGAATAATAAAGGGGAACTTTGCAGCTCCCCTTTTTTTGAGTCTTACATGAATTTAAGCATATTATTCACTTCTTCATATTTATCGTTCATTTGTAAACGATAATATAAAGTTTTGAGGGTTTCAAGGGGCTCCTTGCTGGTGGGTTCAATTTCGTGTGCCTTTTCCATAAACGGAATGGCTGCCTTGAACATATCGTCAGCATCTACTTTAGCCTTTTCATATTCCTGATTATCGGTAATATTGATCATGTCTTCATACATTTTAACGGCTTTATTGTAATGCAGTACACCAAGATTATAGGCTGCATTATAAAATTCCGGATCAATCTCCAGGCATTGCATATAGGTATTTTTCGCCTCTTCAAAGTAGCCCATTTTATCCCGTATGGTACCCTCGGCAAAGATATAGGATACATTCCGGGGATCATTCTGACGAGCAAGGGTAAGAAAATCAAGCGCCTGTTCAGACTGCTGTGTGACCAGGTAATAATTGATCAGCTCAATCATGATGGATTCATCATTGGGATATTTGTTGATTCCTTCCTTCAATTCATTGACACCGGCCAGGGTATCCCCTATTCCAAAATAACAGTTTTTCAGGAATACATGAAGGAATGACTCATTAAATCCAAGACTTTTAACCTCCTTAAAAAGGCGGATGGCATCATTGTAGTCTTTCATTTCATAGGCTGCACGGCCGCTGTTGTACATTATTATGGTGTCCTTCATGTTTTCCATAATGGGCAGCTTATTGATATCAAGAATTTGCGAGAAATTGCTGTATGCCAGCGCAAAGTCTTTTTTGTTGTAGGCAAATACGGCGTCTGTTTCAAAGGCCAGCTTAAGAATGCCAAGCTGTTCTTTAATATCACCGGCTTCTTTGCCATCTGTGTCAAGTTTAGCGGCTTCTTCGAGTGCTTTTCTGGCCTCCGGCAAGGGATTCTCATGAATTTTATTGGTTTCAACCCAGCTGTCCACCACTCCGTTTCTATACGTCACGGTAAGCCGTTCATAAATATGGTCTTCCATGGCATCTGCCTGATCCTGGTATTTCTTGACTTCTTTAGGCTCCTTAAAAAAGAGTTTTACGTTTGTAACAGACATGTCTTTCCGCAGAAACTGAAGATTGACATTGAAAATTTCATTCATCAAAGCTCCCCGGGTAAGCCAGGTCTTTGCCTTGGTATTCTTTTTCGGATCCTGTATATCATCGTTGCTTTTCTTCAACTTGTTCTCAAGCGCAGTATAATTAATCAGATTGGTCTGCGTTGCCGTTGGATCCGCCTGGGACTTGCCTGCCAGGTTAAAAAACAGGGCGAATAAAATCGCAATACTAATTTTTTTCATTTGTTATTGTTTTAATCCTAATGCTATTTAATCAAAAATGTTGCCAAATATAAATTCAAAAAATACATTGTACAAAAAAAAATAATAATTAATTCATTAAATGAATTTTATATAATGAATGCTCCTTGAATCATACCACATCCTCAGGATTTTCAGGTTGGTCATCCCCGGTATCCGGTTTTTCTGTTTCAGTCTCTGAAGAGCTTACAACGCTGGTTACAGCGGCTATAGAATCGCCCTGCCGCAAATTGATCAGCCTGACACCCTGGGTAGCTCGTCCCATCAACCGCAGAGATGATACTGCAAGACGGATGGTAAGGCCTGATTTGTTGATGATCATTAAATCATCTTTATCAGTCACCCCCTTAATCGCAATCAGATCACCCGTTTTTTCGGTAACGTTTATCGTTTTAACGCCTTTTCCGCCCCTGTTGGTCACCCTGTAATCTTCCAGTTCCGTCCGCTTCCCATATCCGTTTTCCGATACCACCAGAATGGTCGTTTCAGGATCCTGAATGCATACCATGCCGATCACCTTGTCAGCATTATCGGTGCCTGTTTTGATCCCTTTAACGCCGGATGCATTTCGTCCCATCGGCCTAACCTTTTTCTCGTTGAACCGAATAGCCTTGCCTGACCGAACAGCCAGCAGAATCTCATTATTTCCGTTGGTCAGCTTTGCCTGCAAAAGCCTGTCCCCTTCCCTGATATTGATGGCATTGATCCCTGACTGTCTTGGCCGTGAATAGGCCTCAAGCGACGTTTTTTTAATTATGCCATGCTGAGTGCAAAGCAGGATAAAGTTATTGTTGATATAGGTTTCATCGACCAGGCTTGTTACATTGATAAATGCACTCACCTTATCGCCCTGCTCAATATTGATAAGATTCTGGATGGCCCTGCCCTTGGAGGATTTAGTGCCTTCCGGGATGTCATATACCTTTAACCAGAAGCATCTGCCTTTTTCGGTGAAGAATAACAAGGTATTGTGCATGGTCGCATGGAACATATTCTCCAGAAAATCCTCATCACGGGTTTCACTTCCTTTAGACCCGATCCCTCCCCTTGCCTGCGTTCTGAATTCCGTCAGCGGGGTTCTTTTGATATAACCGAGATGGGAAATGGTAAGGATCATATCGTCATCGGCATAGAAGTCTTCAGGATTAAATTCTTCGGCATTCGGAACAATGATAGTCCGGCGTGCATCGCCATAATTATCAATGAGTTCCTGCAACTCATCCTTAATGATCTTCATCCGCAGACTTTCATTGGCAAGTATTTCCTTTAAATGGGCAATGAGTTTCTGAATCTCCTCGTATTCGAGTTTTATTTTTTCCCTTTCCAATCCTGTCAGTCTTTGAAGCCGCATTTCCAGAATTGCCTTAGCCTGTATTTCTGACAGTGCGAATGTACTTATGAGTCCGTTCTTGGCATCCTCAGGTGTTTTGGAGGCACGGATCAGACTGATCACTTCATCCAGGTGATCCAGGGCAATCAACAGGCCCTCCAGGATATGAGCCTTTTTCTCGGATTCTTCCAGGTCAAATTGAGTCCTTCTGATCACCACATCATGGCGGTGTTCCACAAAGAAACGTATGGTACTTTTCAGGGACAGGGTCCGGGGACGTCCATGAACCAGTGCAATATTGTTTACGTTGAACGAAGTCTGAAGCTGGGTCAGGTGGTAAAGGTTGTTAAGAACTACACCGGATTGGGCTTCCTTTTTCAGAATGATCACAATACGAAGTCCTGTCCTGTCCGATTCATCATTGATATAGGAGATCCCTTCCAGTTTTTTTTCGTCGATCAGTTCGGCAATTTTCCGGATCATCTCAGCCTTGTTGATCTGATAGGGAACTTCATTGACCACAATGACCTCCCTGCCGCTGGGTGTCAGTTCAATTTCAGTCTTGGCCCTGAGGATGATCTTTCCTCTTCCTGTTTCATAAGCCTCCTTCACCCCCTGATGCCCATAAATGATCCCCCCGGTAGGAAAATCAGGACCTTTGATATACACCATCAGTTCATCCGTGGTGATCTCGTTATTGTCGATATAGGCAATGGTGGCCTTACATACTTCAGCAAGGTTATGAGGAGGTATATTGGTGGCCATTCCGACCGCAATGCCTGAGGCTCCGTTAACCAGCAGGTTGGGTATGCGGGATGGCAAAACCGTAGGTTCCTGCAACGAATCATCAAAATTCAGCTGAAAATCAACGGTATTTTTTTCAATATCCGCCAGCATCTCTTCTGCTATCTTCCTGAGCCTTGCTTCTGTATATCGCATGGCAGCAGCACTATCACCGTCCATGGAACCAAAATTGCCCTGCCCTTCCACCAGCGGGTACCGCAATGACCAGTCCTGTGCCATTCTCACCATCGCATCATACACGGAAGTATCACCATGGGGATGATATTTACCCAGCACTTCTCCAACGATTCTTGCTGATTTTTTATAGGGACGGTTGGATAATACCCCCAAATCCTGCATACCAAACAATACACGGCGGTGAACCGGCTTTAGGCCATCCCTGACATCCGGCAGCGCGCGGGAAACAATAACCGACATCGAATAATCGATGTAGGCTGATTTCATTTCTTCTTCTATGTTGATCTTTACAATTCTTTCGTTTTCAGCCATACTGGCATTTTCATTTTAAAAGTTAAAAAAAATCACTATATTTAATATATAAAAGGCACCGGCATAACAAAACAACAGCAAATCCGTTTAACATGAGAAGATAAGCCTTGTGAACAGGGCTTAAAGGTAACTATTTATTCCTTGTTTTTCGGTGAATTTTATGACCAATTTGTAAACAAATCATGTTAAAAAAACGTTCTTATATAATTAGTATATTTGCATAAGAAATGCTTAATTGCTTACGGTGAATTATTGAATCGATATTTTATGGATGCTAAGTTTTCACAACGGATAAAGGATGTGCTTTCATACAGCAAGGAGGAGGCCATAAGGCTCGGAAATGCAGAAATTGCACCGGAGCATTTATTGCTGGGAATTTTGCGGGAAGGTGAAGGTGTTGCCATTGATGTCCTGGTATCTCTCGGAGCAAATCTCTTTCAGCTGAGAAAAGACATTGAAACTTCTCTAACCCCTACCGGACCGGTTAAGGTTACGGAATCCGATAATGTACCCTTACTGAAATCATCAGAAAGAATTCTAAAAATAGTCTACTTGGAAGCTAAATCACTTAAGAAAACAACCATTGATACAGGCCATTTGTTACTGGCTATTATCAAAGATGAAAGTTCTACCATATCCAGGGTTTTATTTGAACACAGCATTGATTACAATAAAGTGAGGCGGGAACTGGTAAGCGAGCATATGGGAGAAACGGAAGATGATGAGCCCAAGAATGAATTTCCACATGAGGACGATGAGCCCATGGGATCTTTTGGTTCAGGAAAGAGCGGGCCCTCCGAACCGGCCTCAAAATCAAATTCAGACACTCCGGTACTGGATAATTTTGGTATCGACCTGACAAAGGCTGCTGAAGAGGACCGTCTCGACCCGATCGTGGGCCGTGAAAAGGAAATTGAACGGCTGGCCCAGATATTAAGCCGTCGCAAAAAGAACAATCCTATCCTCATTGGTGAGCCGGGAGTTGGTAAATCGGCCATTGTTGAAGGACTTGCCTTGCGCATTATACAGAAAAAAGTATCGCGTGTGCTGTTTGGGAAACGGGTGGTCACACTCGATCTTGCAGCCATCGTAGCCGGTACAAAATACCGCGGACAGTTTGAAGAAAGAATGAAAGCCATTTTGAATGAATTATCCAAGACCAGCAATATCATCCTTTTCATTGATGAAATTCACACCATCGTGGGGGCCGGCGGCGCTACCGGCTCACTGGATGCCGCCAACATGCTGAAACCTGCTCTTGCACGGGGTGATATACAATGTGTGGGGGCAACAACACTGGATGAATACAGGCAGCATATTGAAAAGGACGGCGCGCTGGAAAGAAGATTC
>Ga0105099_10001652_pt1 | contig 13733 bp, 10 predicted proteins | sample PPLLak3cmMay2015_2_FD_79138 | JGI IMG/M metagenome (GOLD analysis project Ga0105099, IMG submission 79138) | Freshwater sediment microbial communities from Prairie Pothole Lake near Jamestown, North Dakota, USA - PPLs Lake P8 Core (1) Depth... | ecosystem: Environmental > Aquatic > Freshwater >...
GCATCGGATAAAATAGAAATTCTTCTTGGCGATGATGATTAATTTTATCTAGAAATTAAAAAAATCGGTTCTAAATGAAATTTGAATTGGGATATTATTAACTAAGTATTAATTTTGACAAACAATTAAATAATTGAGGCGAAAAAATGAAAAAGTTCATCTTGTTTCTGTTTGTTTTTTCAATTACAATAGCTGCTCAATCATTACCTACTTCTGGTAAATCATACACGATAAAATATGACCCATCTGAAAAAAATATTTTTAACACAAGTTCTAGGCTTACTTTAGTTTATACTTTTGATTATTGGGGCACAAAAGTAGCGGCTATACATGGAGCAGAAAAATTGTTTGAGAATGTACTTAGTCCTGACGAAGGAAGGATATCCAAGGTTCCAATGACTTTAAAAGGCAGTCTTTTCGAAGCAAATATATTTATATCTGATTCTGCTCAATTACTTTCATATTACTTTGCTGATGGAAATAACTTTGATTACAATGATAAAAAAACATATATAAGCTATATCTATGGACAAAGTGGAAAGCCAGTTAAGGGTGCAAGATTTAGGAATATAGATTTTTTAGTAATGTCTGGTGCTGATAATAGAATGTGTATCGAGGAAATTGAAAATGAGCTTAAAGACTATCCTGATTATCATTTGGCAAGATATGTACTTTGGAACAAAAAATATGAGAATGAGAAAGATTTTAACGGGCTGCTTTCTTTAAGAGATGATTTTGAAAAAGAGTTTGCTGAACTGAAAATAAGATATCCAAATGATTATGAACTTCTTAATTCGGAAGGTAAAGGATATTATGCATTTCAAATGGCATTAAATAATACAATGATGCCATATTATAGATCCGCTTCTGAAAAGATTTTAGAAATTGCAAAACAAATTCCTGAAGGTAAAAGGGCTTCCATCATTCAACGAGTTTATGAATCAGACTTGCAACAAAAAAAATCTATTGAGTTTAATGAGGGAATTGTGGGTAAACCTTCTATTAATTTTGAGTTTAAATCAATAAAAGGGGAACAGAAAAAATTAATTGACTTTAAAGGGAAAGTTGTACTCCTAGATTTTTGGGGAACGTGGTGCGGACCCTGTGTTGGTGAAATTCCTAACCTTGTAAATGCTTACGAAAAATTTAAAGAAAAAGGATTTGAAATTATCAGCATAAGCAGTGATTTAATGATGCAGACGAAAACTGAAGAAGAGTTCAAATCGTTTACTCAAGAAAAAAATATGAGTTGGACTCACGTTTTAGATGACAAGAATAAAACTATTCATACTCTGTACAATATTGCACATTGGCCGACTCTATATCTTTTAGATCAGAATGGTACCATAATAAAAAATGAAAAAGTTTTAAGAGGCGCTGAACTCGAAAAAACACTAAATGAAGTTTTTGGTATGAATTAAAAAGAGTTTGATTCTTAATTAATATTAGATAGATTTTCAAACAATATTAAAACTTTAATAAAATTCGATATTTTTACGCTTTGATAATAATGAAAAACGAAATACAAAAAGCGCTAAACAGCGTAAGACCATATTTGCAAGCAGATAATGGTGATGTTGAATTAGTCGAAGTTACAGACGATGGTATAGTAAAAGTGAGGTTACTCGGTGCTTGCGAAATTTGTCCGCTATCAATTATGACATTAAGAGCCGGAATTGAAAGAGCAATTATGCGCGAAGTGCCTGCCGTTAAAAGAATAGAAGCAGTAATCTGATTTTTATGGATTTACTAAATAAAAAAAATATAAGAATTTTTCTTTTTTTAATTGGGGTTGTATTGTTTTTTTATTTCGCATTATTACTTATTAATGTTTTAGTATTAGTTGCACTTTCAGTCCTTCTTGGTTTTATATTTGCGCCATTTGTTAGAATTCTTGAAGGAAAAGGATTTACTAGAACGATTTCAACATTAATTGTATTTACAATTTTTGGTTTTTTATTATATCTCGGTCTCTCCTTTGTAATACCAAAACTATTTTACCAGATGGATCTGGTAATAATTTCTTTGAAGGATTTTTCACTTAATGAAGAACTTAATGTCATTGAAAAAAAGATTTTAAGTGTATTCCCTCTTTTCCATAAAGGTGAGCTTTCCCTTAAAGTGCAGGGAATAATTTCAACATCGTTTAATGATGCAATAAATCATATAACCCAATATGTAACTGGTATCGTGTCGGTTGCTGCTTTTTTAGTCATTGTTCCTTTTATTACTTTTTATCTTCTTAAAGACAGTGCTGTTATACAAAAAGGATTAATTCACATAGTTCCTAATAAATATTTTGAAATGTCCTACTGGATTTTGAAACGTGTTAGTCTTCAGCTCGGCAGATTTGTTAGGGGCTGGATTTTTGATGCAACGTTTGTTGGCATAGCAATAGGTTTTGGATTTTACTTTATTGGATTGCCAAATGCTCTTCCATTAGGAGTGATAGCTGGTATTGGTCATCTGATTCCCTACTTTGGACCAGTAATTGGCGGCATTCCTGCAATTGTGCTTTCTATAATGCAAACGGGAGATTTATCACAGGTTCCATTAATTATGACGATAGTTGCCCTGACGTATACTCTTGATAATGGATTTGTTCAGCCGTATGTTTTTTCCAAAAGTGTTGATATGCATCCCATTATTATAATTCTACTAATAATCATAGGTGGTGAATTGTTTGGATTGATAGGAATGCTGCTTGCGGTTCCAACAGCAACAGTTATTAAAACTGCCGCTACTGAAATTTATTTCGCATATAAGAATTACTCGATTGCAAAATTATAGATAAGTAATTGTATTAAGCTTCCGCTTCAACTCTTTTTATCACATCAATAGAAGATATCCCTTCTGCTTCAGCACTAAAGTTTGTTATAATTCTATGTCGTAAAACCGGAAGCATTGATGCCTTTATGTCATCAATATTAGGTGTAAATCTTCCCTGAATAATCGAACGAGTTTTTGCAGCCATAACTAAATACTGTGATGCTCTTGGACCAGCACCCCAGGTAACCCAATCTTTAACATATTTTGGTGCATTTCCATTTATTGGTCTGGTCATATTAGAAACCTTAACAGCAAACTCAATTACATTTGGTGCAACAGGTACTTTTCTAACAAGATCCTGGAATACAATTAATTCATCAGAAGAAACAACTTTATTTAAAGACGGTTTATATTCACTTGTAGTTGTTTGCACAACTTTAATTTCCTCTGCAACAGAAGGATACTCTAACCAAAGATTAAACATAAATCTATCCAACTGAGCTTCCGGAAGCGGATATGTTCCTTCCTGTTCAATAGGGTTCTGTGTTGCAAGAACAAAAAATGGTTCAGGTAATTGATATGTTTGTCCGGCAGCAGTTACCTTGTGTTCCTGCATCGCTTCTAACAATGCTGCCTGAGTTTTAGGCGGAGTTCTGTTAATCTCATCAGCAAGAATAATATTTGCGAAGATTGGTCCAGAAATAAATCTAAAGTTCCTTTTTTTGGTTGCAAGATCTTCTTCCAGAATTTCTGTTCCAGTAATATCACTTGGCATTAGATCGGGCGTAAACTGAATTCTGTTGAACTTCAAATCCATTACTTCTGCAAGAGTTTTAATTAGTAAAGTTTTTGCTAATCCCGGCACCCCAACTAATAAACAATGCCCACGGGATAAAAGTGAAATTATCAGCTGGTTAATAATCTCTTCCTGCCCAACAATTACTTTAGCAATTTCGGTTTTTATTTCTGCTACTTTTTTATTTAGTTGTTCTACCAATTGAACATCATTATTGTCTGAACCTAATTTGTTCACCTAAAATCCTATCTATTTAAATTCTTACTTCCCAAAATATTTTGCTCTTTATTGTCTCAATCCATTTAGTATATTCTTTTTGCTTTTTATTTTCATCAGCAAGTTTTTTAACTTCTGTATAATCATCCGTTAAGCTTGCTTTATGCTGCGGAACTCTCGATTGAAGCCACACTATGTGATAACCATAGGTACCACCTGGTGCATATTCTAATCTTCGTGGAAAACCAACATCACCTTGTTTTAGCTTTCCAACAGCATCAAGTAAAGCCTTATCTAACTGGTTTATGTAAAAGTTACCCAACTCACCACCAAATGGGGCAGTCTCTTTATCTTCACTATATTTTTTAGCAAAGTCCTGAAACGTCCCATACCCTTTTTGAATGCTATCTCTTAAACTTGAAAGAAAATCAATTGTTTGGATATCCGCATTTTCATCAGCTTTTATCTTTATAAGGATATGCCTGGTATTAATAGATTCACCCCTTCTTTCAATCAATTGAATTATATGAAAACCAACTGGTGATTCTACTACAGTTGATAGTTCCCCAACATTTAATTTAAATGCTGCTTCTTCAAACTCCGGATAGAATACTCCTTTTTTTACAAATCCAAGATCTCCTCCTTGTGCTGCACTACCGGGATCATCAGAATATTTTTTTGCAAGTTCAGAAAAATCTGCCCCCGCTTTAATTGAATCCAATAGGGAGACAGCTTTTTCAAGAAATTTCTTTTTTAACTTTTCACTTGCTTTGGGATTTTGGAATATATGAAAAATCGTCAATTTTTCTGGAATGGTGCCAATGCTGTCTTTGTAGGTATTATAAAATTCTTCAACTTCTCTTCTGCTTGCTTGAACTCTACCAAAGTTTTTTTCCTGAAGTCTTTGAGACATTAAACTTTTACGAACTTCGTCACGTAATTCTCTTTTTATTCTATCAATGCTCATCCCATAGATTTTTTCTATGTTTGCAACGGAACCGTACTGTTGTACAAAAGAGTTAATCTGATATTCTATTCTCTGATTTATTTCATCTTCAGTAACAGTGATTGAATCCAGATCAGCTTGAGCATAGATAAGCTTTTCCTCTATCATGTTATTGAGTAATTGTTGTTTTAAGCCAGGTGTATTTGGGTCGATTTGTCTTTGAGAAGCAAAGATTCCAACTTGAAAATCCAGCTCACTTTGTAAAATTATTTCATTATCAACAACGGCTACAATCTTATCAAGTGTTTCTTGAGCAAACACCCCGGTAGTTAATAATAAAACAAGTACAGCAATTTTTATTTTCATTTTTTAATCTCAATTTCGTTCTGGGAATAAAGGTCTTTAAGATACTCTTCTACTAATAGCTTCTTCTTTTCGGCTAAAAATCTTTTTTCAACCTTTGATTTTATAATTTCAAATGGCGGAATAGACTGTTTATCCAATTTACTTAACAATTGTACAACAGAATAATATCCAGGTTTTGCTGGAATTACAATACTAATTTCTTCAGGGTAAAAATCTTTTATGATTCTGGATAATTGAACAGGATAGATATTATTTTCCTCAACTAAATCAGATACTATATTCTCAACCATCGATGAATCATTTACAAAAACACTAACGGCTTTTCTCCAGTCACTATCTAAAACAAGTAATCTAAATCCGATTGCATTCTCTTCGCTGTTAAAAGTAACTTTGTTTATCAAGTACGAATTTGAATTCAGCCGGAAATTTTTATTGTTGGACTTAAAATAATTAATGATATCATCATCAGAATATTTTATTGTTTCACCAGCTAAATAATCATTTATCAGCATAGTCGCAGAGAGTTCATGAGATGATTTTTTTATTATACTCAAATAATCTTCACGTTTCGTTATCCCCTCTTTAACTGCAGACTGAAATAAAACTTCTTGATATATCCAATTTTTTATCAGTTGTTCTTTCTGCAAAGAGTTAAGCTTGGCAGTATCTGCCAGGGAAGCGAAAACTTCCCTGGTAAGATAAGATTCGTTAACGCGAGCAACAAAATCATCCTTCTTTCGCTCATTTGAACATGATGCAAATGCAAGAACTCCAAAAAGAAAAAGTATATTAGTTAACGTTTTGTTTAAATGCTTTTCGTAATTCATCATAATTAATAACCGGAGAATACTTTTTCTTCAACGTATCAATATATTCATTTTCAAGTCTTTTACTTTCAAATTCTTGAAAACCACCAGACACTTCCGGTTTAGCTTCTTCAAATGTTTTTAATCTTGCAGAATCCTTAATATCTAATCTTAGAATTGAGAAGCCTCCGGGATTAGGGACAGGTTCAGTATAATCACCAATTTCATTTAAGTTATTTACAATTTTAGAAAACTCAGTTGAGCCTACCACTTGTAAATCATACTTGCCATTTTTGTCTTTAACTTGAGATCGTTCTGTTTTAGCGGCTAATGAATCAAAATTTTCACCCGCTTTAAGCAAACTATAATAGTGTTTTATAACAGAATCGTTTTTCGCATAAATCTCAGTGTATCCAACCCTATCCTGCCAGGAATATTTTTGCATATTCTTTTGATAGTAATTATAAAGTTTTACACTATCGATACTTACTTTATTCCAGACTTCTTCTTCCTGTAATTTGAAGATAAAAATTCCATTTTGATAATCTTTCATAAGGTCTGCAAATTGTAAATCAGTTTTATCAAGTGATAGTGCTTTTTCTTCAAGAAGTGCTTCTTCAGAATACTTATTTATACCTTTTTTTAACAGATCTTCAGCGAACTTTTTACCACTGAATTCGGTATCTGTTCTTAATCTAGAATAAAATTCGTTGACAGTTACCTTATTAGAAGCAAAGCTATAAATTGTATTATTGCCTATTTCATCCGCACCCTTCATATCACCGCCAATAACTGTAGAGTCATTATATCCAATCATTTGCTGGATTGCACTCTCATTTATGTTGTAATTATATTCTTTTTTATAACTATTAATCAATTCTGCGTACAGTTCAGGGTATCGAGAACGTTTTAAAAGATTTTTTAGATTATCTCTATCAGCCTCAAAAGATGGATAAGTTTCCTTTTCAGTAACTTTAATTACGTGCAAACCAAAATTGGTTTTAACAACATTTGACATTTGACCAACTTCCAGATTAAAAGCTGCTTCATCAAATTCCTGAACCATCATTCTTCGTTCGAAAAATCCTAAATCACCACCATTTTCTTTTGTGCCGGTATCATCAGAATATAATTTTGCAACTTCAGCAAAATCTTTTCCGGCTTTTAATTCAGTTAAAACGCTATCCATTGTAAGCATAGCTGCAGCAGTGTCTATTTCACCAGCGGCATGCATATAGCTTATTAGAGTATGGCTGGCTTTAATTTTGGGAACTCTTGGTTTTTTATCAGTTACTTTAATTATATGATACCCGAACTTTGTTTTTACAACATCAGGATAAACTTTTCCCTTTTCTGTTTTATAGCAAGCATCCTCAAATTCAAAAGGCAGTTGACCCGCTGTAAAATAAAAAATATCGCCTTCTTTAGGTTTAGAAAACTGATCTTGTGAATACTTTAAAACCATATCTTCAAACCTAGCACCTTTTTTAATACTATCAAGTAAAGATTGGGCGTATTTGCTTGCAGCGGCTTCACCTGCGGAATCAACTCTGATCATAAGATGACTGGCACGGATTTCTGTTTTTCTTTTTTCATACCAATCTTTAATGTTAGGTTCAACCAGATGTTTTTCAAGTATATAGGATGATCCAACTTTCTTTTTATAATCCATCAATTCCTGATTGAGAGCAGGATCATTTTGGTATCCGCGTGATTTAGCATCCTCCAATTTCATTTTAAAATTTGTATACAGATCAGCAAAATTTTTGAAATTCTCAAAGCTATCATCTGTGGCGGCTTCAAAGCTGCCAACATTTTTTGCATATGCTTTTTCAAATTCATCCATTGTAATTTTTGAATTATCATATTCTGCAATTACAATTTTAGAATGTTCGGGTGAACATCCAGCAATTATTAATACTATTAAAGCAGTGGATAAAAAAGAAATCCTTAAAGACATTATTATCTCCTTTATAATTTTACAAATTTAACTTTTAATTTTATTGATAGAGGGTTAGAAAATCAAGGTAATTTAAGGCTGACATAATAAAAAATTTAGTATATCAGCCTTATAAAATACTATTTAATCAAAGAGATCTTTAAAGTTCTCTGAATATTCTCTGAACTCAATCTAACAAAATACATTCCGCTTGAAAGATCAGAACCACTTAGAGTAATTTCATAAGTTCCAGGCTGAACAGTTTCATTAACTAATGTTTTTATTTCACTGCCTAAAATATCGTGTAAAGTTATCTTAACAAAGCTATTTTGTGGAATAGAGTATTTTATTTTTGTAGTTGGATTGAACGGGTTTGGATAATTTTGATATAGCTGAAAATCATTCAAATCGTTAATATCTACTTGAATTTCATTTGAGTATTCAAATGATCCATCGAAATCTAACTGTTTTAATCTGTAATAATATCTGTTATTTGATAGATTATTATCTTCAAAATTATAAGTAACTCTATTTGTAGAAGTTCCTTTTCCATCTACAAAACCTATGGAATTATAATTTGAATAGTCATCTCTTCTTTCAATTTCAAATCCAAAATTATTTAGCTCTGTCGCAGTGATCCATCTAAGGTTCACTGTGACGCCAGCATAAACCGCATTAAACGAGGTCAGTTCTACTGGAACAGTTATTAAATTTATTGCATTTAAGGCATTAATAATTCCCCATCCAAATAAATTATCAGGATTATTATTTTGCGTGGCTGTTGACCTTAAAAGCTGCAAAACTTCCATTGGTGTTAACGCAGGATTCTTTTGTAAAATAAGGGCACATACACCAGCAACTAAAGGACAACTAAATGATGTTCCACCGCCATTTGAATATTGATTTCCAAACGTAGAAGCATAATAATTGTTGGAACCCATTGCCATTAAATCTGGTTTAATTCTTCCATCAGTAGTTGGACCGACACTACTAAAACTTGCTCTAGTTCCTGAGCTAGTTACGGCACCAACTGTTATTACACTATCACCATCAGCGGGTGCACCAAGTGTATTGTGCGTTGGATCAAATCCATTATTACCAGCAGAATTCACGACAGTAATTCCAAGACTAACTGCATAATCAGCAGCAATTGTAATTCTTGCTGTATTTCCGTCCATATCTTCCCAGGTATAACTTGTAAATGGAGGATCAAAATCTAAATATCCTAATGATGTTGAAGTTACATCAACACCTAAGCTATCAGCCCATTCCATGGCAGCAATCCAGTTATCTTCTTCCTGGGGAGTTTCAGTTGGGTCAACTTCAGTTCTTGCCAATAAATAAGTTGCGCCAAAAGCAGGACCAATAAGTTGCCCTTGTTTAAATCCTCCAATTAATGAAAGTGTTGCGGTTCCATGTGAGTGTCCGGTTAGGTTAGGACTACCAGTAGAAAAATCATAAGTAGCAGCAATGTTCATACTGGAGAAAGCTTCGTGTGTTAAATTTGAAAATCCGGCATCCATTACACAAATTGTTACTCCGGTTCCATTATAACCGGAATCATGCACTGCAGGTACATTAATCTGACTAAGCTGTGTAAATGAATTTCCATAATTAAGGGCATGCAAGCCTTCAGGCTGAAGTGGATTATCATTGTTTGGTTCCATATGCTCAAACTCAATATCATTTTTTCTTACGGCATAAGTACCAACAATATCTAACTGTTTTACAAACTGAATTTGAGCGATTTGATTAATCAGGTTCTGATTTGCATACCCACTTACTGCATTAAACCATTTTGATTTATGTTTTACAATAAAACCAATTTGAACAAGTTGATCAATGTAACCCTGATTTACAGGAAGATCCATAACATCTATAAGATTTGATTGATCTAAAACTTTGGATCTTCTGTCCAAGGATTTTTGAGTGACTACATTTAATGGATTAGAAAAATATGAATCAATATTATTTCCTTTATCTTTTAGAAAAACCCAGACTAAGATTTGATCAGTTTGGGCATCAGATTGCATTTTCAATTGAAGTTTTGGTGAAATTTTTTCGAGTGGATTTTGTGCAAATACACTAATGAATCCAATACAAACAAAGGAAATAATAAGTCTTTTCATCTATCTTCCTATAATTATTATTTTACTCTAGTTCCATTATTAACCGATTCAGGGACATTGACAACTTGTAAACTACCATCCTTATTTTCAACAGCTAAAATCATGCCCTTGGATTCTAATCCCATTAACTTTGCTGGCTGAAGGTTTGCAACTATAACAACTTTTTTACCGATAATAGTTTCCGGGGTATAACTTTTTGCAATACCAGCAATAACCTGTCTTTCTTCATTATCTAACTTTACTTTTAACTTTAAAAGTTTTTCACTCTTTGGGACTTTTTCGGCTTCGATAACTTCAGCAGTGCGAAGTTGAATTTTCATAAAATCATCATAAGTAATCAATTCAACTTTTTCTTTTTCAATTTCAGGTTTTGGAAGTTTACTTACCTGTGCTTCAATCTTTTCATCTTCAATTTTTGGGAAAAGAATTTCACTTTCGTTCAATGGATGTCCCTCCTTTAGTTGTGGTTTACCGCAGTCTTTCCAATCAACTGATTTTGCATTTAACATTGTAAATAATTTTTCTGTTGAGAATGGAAGTACCGGAGAAAACAATTCTGCCAATGTATAAATAGTCTGCAAGCAAACATTTAGAGCTGTCCCGCATCGTTCTCTATCTGATTTAACAGTTTTCCATGGTTCGGTGTCATTAAAATATTTGTTACCATCACGAGCAAGATTCATAATTTCATTTACGCCGTCACGGATTTTATATTTTTCAAAAAGATCAGCAACTCGTTTTGGATATTCTGAAATCTCTTTCAACATATCTTCATCAATTTTTTCAAGTTTTCCAAGAGCAGGAACTTTTCCGTCAAAATGCTTGAACACAAAAGTAAAAGTACGATTGATAAAATTGCCAAGAATATCTGCAAGCTCGCTGTTATTTCTTAATTGAAATTCTTTCCAGTAAAAATCTGTATCGCGGGTTTCTGGTAAATTTGCAGCAAGCGTATAGCGAAGCAAATCCGGATCAAACAAATTTAAAAACTCATCAACATCAATACCCCAATTTCTGCTTTTGGAAAATTTCTTTCCTTCAAAATTTAGGAATTCATTTGCTGGAACATTTTGCGGCAAACAGTATTGTTCTTTTACACCCTCATTCCACGCCATTAAGATTGCGGGAAAGATAATTGTGTGAAATACAACATTATCTTTACCAATAAATGCTATATATTTTGTTTTTGGATCCTGCCAATATTTTTTCCAAAAATCAGGCTCATTTTTTTGCTGTGATAATTCTTTTGTTGATGAAATGTAACCAAGCACTGCTTCAAACCAAACATAAATTACTTTTCCGGCAGCAGAATCAACTGGAACTTTTATTCCCCAATCCAAATCTCTGGTAATCGCACGATCTTTTAATCCATCCTTAAACCAACCACGGCAATATTGAAGTACATTTTCTTTCCAGCCATACTTTGCGTTCATCTCATCAACATACTTTTCTAAAGCTGGTTGATATTTACCAAGCGGAAAATAATAATGTGATGTTTCTTTTAGTTTTGGAGTTCCGCCAGAAATTTTACTTTTAGGATTTTTTAATTCTGATGGATCGTAGAGCGAACCGCAATTTTCACATTCATCACTTCTAGCTTCTTCGTTACCACATTTTGGACAGGTACCTTCAACATATCTATCCGGTAAAAACATATTTGCTTTGTCATCAAAAAATTGAAGCGACTTTTTCTCAACAAATAAACCGCGATTATAAAATTCTAAAAAGAATTCTTTAGCAGTTTCGTGATGAATAGGTAGACTTGTTCGAGAGTAGTTATCGAAACTCATTCCAAATCTTGCAAAAGCATTTTTATTTTGTTCGTGGTAACTATCTATGATTACTTGCGGAGAGACTTTTTCTTTATCAGCACTAATTGTAATTGGCACCCCATGTTCATCGGAACCACAGATGTAAATAACATCATCTCCATTTAATCTTTTATATCTAACATAAATATCTGCAGGAAGATAGGCTCCGCTAAGATGTCCAAGATGAATCGGTCCGTTTGCATAAGGAAGCGCAGATGTAACTAGTATTTTTTCTTTAGCCAAGATTATAACCGAATTAATGTTTTACAGATTTTGAGGGTGAAATATAAGGAATTTGGTCACTAAAATGGATTTGAAAATCAAGTAAAATTTGTGATAAATGGAGAATTAGCTTCTGAAATTTTTCTTAGTTTTACACATCAATCTTATAGGAATAATCATGAAAAAGTTTATTTCAACATTGCTTTTTATTCTCATCTCGAATCTAACTGTTTTTACTCAGGATATTCCATCTTTCATAACAGATAGCCTTGATATTTATGTTAATCGCGGACTTGAGCGATGGCTAATTCCCGGCGCTGCGGTTTTAGTAGTTAAAGATGGAAAAATTGTTGTTGCAAAAGGATATGGGGTTAAAGAACTTGGAACAAATGATAAAGTCGATGAGAATACTTTATTTATGATTGGATCAAACACCAAATCATTTACAGGGACTGCACTAGCTATACTTGAACATGATGAAAAATTAAAACTCGATGACAAAGTAATAAAGTATCTTCCAGATTTTAAAATGAAAGATGAATGGATAACAAAAAATTTGAATTTGCTGGATATCGTTTCTCATCGAATGGGACTTGATACTTACCAAGGTGATTTTATGTACTGGACTTCCGATCTTACCCACGATGAGGTACTTGAAAAATTCGGAATGTTGACTCCAAAATTTGATTTTAGAACCAAATATGGTTATACAAATGCTGGTTATGCTATTGCCGGAAAGATTATTGAAAAAGTATCTGGGTCGAAATGGGAGGATTATCTTAAAGAAAAAATATTTGAACCACTTAAAATGAAAAATACAATTTCTTTATATAAGGAATATTCGTTGGCCAAAAATATTTCAAAACCACATACATTAATTGATTCTAAAATATCAAAAATACCTTTTCCAAATCTAGATAATCTTGCTCCAGCTGGAGGTATCGCCTCCTCAATCATTGATATTAGTAATTGGATAATAGCTCAACTTGATAGTGGAAGATTTGAAAATGAGTGTGCTATACCAATTGAGGTAATTTATAGAATTAGGCAGCCCCTGACTATCGATGCAGTTAGTGCAGAATATTATCCGTTCAATAGAAATAATTTTTCTCTTTATGGTATGGGATGGTGGTTAGATGATTATGAAGGGAAAGAAATAGTTTATCATACGGGTGGTGTCAATGGTTTTTTGAGTTCAATAACGTTAATTCCTGAAGAAAAATTAGGAATTGCTATATTAACAAATAACGATCAAAATAGATTTTATTGGACTTTGAAAGCAGAAATAGCTGATGCATTTCTTGGATTGCCTTACAGAAATTATTCAGATCATTATTTTAAAGTATTCAATAAGAAAAAGGAAGACGGAATAAAAGATTTTCAAATCTTGAGGGATTCAGTTATTATGAACATAAAAACTGAAATTTATCTTGCTGATTTTGTTGGAAAATATAAGAATGATCTATATGGATTTGCAGAGATAAAGCAAATTGAAAACTATCTTGAACTTTATTTTGAACATCATCCTAAGTTGACTGCAAAACTTGAATATATCGATAATAAAAGATTTTTATGTACTTTTTCTGATCCGATATTCGGAGTGAATGTCATTCCTTTTAACTTTGAAAACGATAGTGTTAAGGATTTTACTCTTTTCGTAGATGCCTGGATTGATTCAATGAATTACAAGTTTATTAAACAATAAATTTCCGCTCAATATTATATGGAATGGA
>Ga0105099_10001654_pt1 | contig 13720 bp, 12 predicted proteins | sample PPLLak3cmMay2015_2_FD_79138 | JGI IMG/M metagenome (GOLD analysis project Ga0105099, IMG submission 79138) | Freshwater sediment microbial communities from Prairie Pothole Lake near Jamestown, North Dakota, USA - PPLs Lake P8 Core (1) Depth... | ecosystem: Environmental > Aquatic > Freshwater >...
GCCTACTATCGGGGCTATACCGAAAAGACGGTGCTGCGGATTTTTTGTGAAACGCTCCAAAGCAAAACAAAAGAACTTCAAGTTGCGATCCTTCCCCATCCGAGAGAAAATGCAAAAGAACTCGATGACTTTTGGCAAACGGTCCGCGGAAATTTGGAGGGGGGTATTCTAAAAATTGAAAAAGGGAGAAATGCGCTGTTTTTAGCGGATGGGATAGCCGGGATGGCTTCCATCCTTTTATATGAAGCCTGGCTGCTCGGCAAACCGGTGATCAGTTTACAGCCTGAAATCCGGCTGGAAGCTCTTAAAATGTTTCAAAAGCGGGAAGGAGTGGTCTTTGTCGACTCCTCTCCAACATTCAAAAATAAAATGAACGATTGGCTGAGAGATATCCATCGCCAAAGGCATTATGAGCCAAGGCAGGAAATATATCTTCATAAAAACGCCGCGAATGAGATCTATAAGCTCATTTTAAACTGCATGAATACTCCACAATCAAATGAAAGGAAAATGTAATTTTCTTATGAATATCGCCATTATTCCCGCCCGAGGGGGGAGCAAAAGAATTCCGGATAAAAATATAAGGCTTTTTGCCGGGAAGCCGATTATTTATTATTCCATCAAAGCGGCACAAGAAACCGGAATTTTCAACCAAATCATCGTTTCAACGGATTCGGAAGTGATCGCGGAAACAGCACGTCGATTTGGGGCGACTGTCCCATTTATGCGGCCCAAAGAGTTATCCGATGATCATACTCCTACGGCCCCGGTCATTATGCATGCGCTTGAGTTCTTGAAAAACACGAATCAACCGGCCGATTATGCTTGTTGCATCTACCCGACGGCGCCTTTTATCCTTCCGAAATACCTCAAGGAGGGTTATGATCTTTTAGTCAAGCATCAGGTGACTTCGGTCTTTTCGATTACGACTTTCCCGTTTAGCATCTTCAGGGCCCTCAAAATAACGGAAAAAGGAACCGTGGAAATGTTCTGGCCCGAATACGAAAAAACAAGGTCCCAGGATTTACCGGCCGCATACCATGACGCCGGTCAATTCTATTGGATGAACAACGACCGGTTTATGCGAATAAAAAAACTCTATAGTCCGGACGCCATGCCGGTCGTCATACCGAGGTATCTCGTACAGGATATCGACACTCCCGAGGATTGGGAAACAGCCGAACGGATGTTTCAGGCCCAATTCCGTAAGACGGGTTAAAACCAAAAACAAATCGTCAAGACGGATAAGATGCTATATCCGGTTTTATAACCTCGAGCAGCCACATTAGGTTAAGATCAAAACAGGTTATGAAACTACTTCTGTGAAAAAAATTTATACAGAATTTTTTCTTATAATCAATCACCGGGGAGTTCTATGAAGCTTGCAATCAACGGCGGCAAGCCCGTACGGGAAAAACCATTTCCGGCCCACATCACCATCGGTTCGGAAGAAAAGAAGGAAGTCATGAAGGTGCTTGACAGCGGCATCCTTTCGCGTTATCTCGGCAGCTGGCATGAATATTTTTACGGGGGGCCCCAAGTCAGGGCGCTTGAAGAAGAATGGGCCGAATTTTTCAGAGTCAAGCATGCCGTCGCGGTTAATTCATGCACATCTGGATTGATCTGCGCGGTGGGCGCCACGGGCGTGGAACCAGGCGAAGAGATCATCGTTCCTCCCTATACGATGTCGGCGACGGCTACGGCTCCAATCATATTCAACGCCGTTCCGGTATTTGCAGACATTGATGAAGATTATTTTTGCATAAATCTGGATTCGATCGAGAAACACATCACTTCCCGGACGCGGGCCATCATCGTCGTCAATCTTTTCGGACAATCTTATGATGCGGAACGGATAAACGCTTTGGCCGCCAAACACGGACTTTACGTCATTGAGGACGCCGCTCAGGCTCCGGCAGCGACCAACGGCGGTCGATTCGTCGGAACGCTCGGATCCATAGGCGTTTACTCCCTTAATTTTCATAAGCATATTCATTGCGGCGAAGGCGGCATTATTGTAACCAACGACGACCATCTGGCCGATCGCGTGCGCTTGATCCGGAATCATGCCGAAGCCGTGGTGGAAGCCAAAGGTTCGGCCGCTGAAGTGAACATGATCGGATTTAACTTCCGAATGCAAGAGATTGAAGCGGCTATTGCGCGCTGCCAATTGAAGAAGCTGCCAGGATTTCTTGAAAAGCGCTTGGCCCATGTTTCCTATCTGGAAAAGGCACTCTCCGACATTCCGGCGATCATTGCGCCTAAAGTGCGAGAGGGATGCAAGCACGTTTATTACGTCCATGCTTGCAAATTCCGAGAGGAAATCGCCGGCGTTTCAAGGAATCAATTCGTCAAGGCGGTCGCAGCCGAATTACCGCCTTTTGAATTGCGCGAGTCGGAGGGAGCCAAGATCAGTTCCGGATACGTGAAACCTTTGTATCTGCAACCCTTATTTCAAAATAAAAGAGCGTACGGGACTCAGGGATGCCCTTTTACGCGCCCTTGGTATGAAGGGCAAGTCGATTATTCCAAAGGCATCTGCCCAGTAACTGAAAGGATGCATGAAAAGGAATTATTTATGCACGAATTTATGGTTCCCTCGCTTCGGAAAGCAGACTTGGACGACGTGGCGGCTGCCTTTCATAAAGTCTGGGAAAACCGGAATGAACTAAAACCCGGTGTCTGAATTGAATTCTTCCAACGAAATCAAAACCGATCGCCTGTTGATCACGCCTTTTTGGGAAAAGCACCTCACCGACACCTATGTTGCTTGGCTCAACGACCCTGAGGTGGTGCGCTACAGCCAAAACCGATTTAAGAAGCATTCGTTGGAGTCCTGCCGCCAATATTGGAAATCCTTTGAAGGAACGAGCAATTTTTTTTGGGCGCTCGAAGAAATTCAGAATGGTTATAAACATATCGGAAATCTGAACGCCTATGTAGATCCTTGGAATCAAACGGCGGACGTCGGTATTCTGATCGGCGAAAAAAATACATGGGGATATGGGTATGGATTGGAAGCCTTTGAGGCGGTTGTTCATTTTCTTTTCTCAAAAATTAAAATAAGGAAAGTCGCGGCCGGTTCAATGTCGAATAATACAGCTATGGTTAAAATCATGAAACGTCTAAAGATGAAAAAGGATGGCCGACGGATCCGACAATGCCTTTTTGAAAATCGGGAAGTCGATATCGTTCATTACGCCATATTTAACGGTGCATGAATTAAAAATTTCAACCGCATTGCCTTAAAGAATTCTTTAAAAGAAGATTATGAAGTAGGTTTTGTTTGATCGTCGGGGTTTTTGCATGAAAGAAAATATCACAAGCAGGATCATAGAATTGGAATCGCCAGGACTGATAAAAACAGTTGAAACCGAGATTGTTCCTGAAAAGTTGAAATCAACCGCAATAATCGCTGAAACTATTTATACTGCTGTTTCACCGGGAACCGAATTGGGTGCTTACAAAGGAAATCCCCCTCTTCGTCCAGGCAAAGCATATCCTCGTTTACTTGGCTATTGCAATTTGGCTGAAGTTATTCATGTCGGTGATCAAGTGCAGCGATTTAAAAAAGGAGATAAAATCCTGACTCTTGAATCTCATCGCAGTCATTTTGTGATGGACGAAACCGATTTTGCGATTCTGATACGAAATGAAATTGGATTGAAAAAGATCACGACAGCATATCTGTTCCACATTGCTTATAATGCATTATTAAAAGGAGAAGCCAAGAACGGCAGTAATATAGCGATTGTAGGGATAGGCACATTGGGAATGACTGCTTTGTTGTTGTCCGATCATTTCGGTTATAATACATTTGCTTTTACAAATCTTGATGTTTATAAGCCAGAAGATAGGCTTTGGAAATCCGTTAAGCTTTTCAGGAAAGATGAAAAGAGCCTGATGCAAAGATTGTATGAGGTTTCCGGTGACGTCGGTATGGATTTAGTCGTCTCAACTTCCAATGATTGGAATGATTGGCTTTTGGCCTTACAAATTTGCCGGAAAGGCGGAACTATCCTTGTAATTGGTTTTCCGGGTCGTTCGAGTCTGCCGAACTTTAATCCGTTGGATTCTCAATATTTCTATGATAAGCAGATAACCATCAAAGCCTGCGGTTATTCTCCTCATGTTGAAGTTCCGGCCTGGGATATCCGGTATACTAAAAAAAGAAATATGGAACTCTTGGTGCGCTTGATACAAGAAAATAAATTGCCTGCCGAGCGGCTTATTTCTTTTGAAGATTCCTGGATAAACATCGAGAAGGTGTATGCAAAATACATGGATCGGAAATCGCCGCTTTTTACATGTCTGTTACACTGGAGATAGATTTCTGAAGCAAGAACATCCATTAGACGCTGTCGTGATCGGATGCGGGAGAATGGGCGCGTTTACAGATAAATCTATGAAGAGATATTCGCCGCCCGGATGGAATCCGTTAAGTCATGTTGATGCGTTGGTTTCATTGCGAAGATATTATTCTCTCAAAGCATTATGCGATGCGGATGAGAATAAATTGATTAAGGCGGGGAAGAAATACGGCGTTGACAACCTTTCAACCGATTATGAAACAATCATCAGAAGGATAAGGCCGGATGTTGTGTCAATCGCCACTAGGACTGATATCCGCAATGAGATTATGGCGTTTGCCATAAAATTGGGCGTCAAAGGCATACATGGTGAGAAACCATTTGCACAAAGCATAAAAGAAGCAAAAAAGATGATCGGTTTGTTTAAGAAGCATCATATCCAATTCACTTTCGGTACCTATAGGAGATATCACGGCATTTATCGAGCAGCCAAAAAAATGCTTCAATCAGGCGAAATAGGAAATATCGTTCAAATAAACGTTGAACACGGCCGATCAACCCTCATGTGGACCCATCCGCATTCAATTGATTTATGCCTCTATTTTTCGGATTGTGAAGAAATAGCGACCGTACAGGGAAATTGCATCATCTCAAAATTCGACAAGGCCAACAATACGATTATAGATGATCCCGTTGTTCTGGGAGGAATGATTCGATTCTCAAATGGGATCATAGGGGTCATCGGTACGGGTGGTGGAATGAACACGAGAATTCACGGTGAAAAAGGGATTTTAACCATTTCTGCCAATGGAAGCAAAATTGTTATTGAGAAAAAAGGAAAAGGTGGAAGCCCTTACTTCACGAAAACAAAAACAATCCAGTCGACTAAACCAATGAAAAGCGGCACGCAAAATGCGCTGTTGGAATTGTATTCAGCAGTAACTCGCAACTTCGAAACCCATTATGACTCTATTGTTCAAAACCAAAAAATCCTGATGGCACTTGCTTATTCTTCCTTAATGGGTGGGAGAATCATCGATTGCCGCGCAGTACCCGAAGATTTCAGGATTTTGGGAAAATTCGGAAATCTGCCCGCTTAATTTAAACGTGATCAAGCGCAATATTTTTTGCAATAGAATTAAAAGCAAGATTTTTTTGAGGAGAAGACATCGTGCCACGAGATCCCAAGCCCTTATTTGAAGGCAAAATGCAATATTGTATTCGATGTTGCATGCCGGAATCCAACGAAGGAAACCGGTTTGATTCCATGGGTATTTGCAGAGCCTGCAGATCTTCCGAGCAAAAAATGCATATCAATTGGGTGGAACGGGAAAAGGACCTTCGCACTATATTGGAAGAAGCGAAATCCAAGGCCGGCAATAATTATGATTGTATTCTGCCGATCAGCGGTGGAAAAGACAGCACTTTTCAAATGCACGTCCTTTGCAAGGTTTATCATATGAAACCGTTGGCTGTCACTTTCTGCCATAATTGGTTCAGCGAAACCGGTTGGTTTAATCTCTTGAATGCCCTCGAAGTATTTAATGTGGATCATATCATGTTCACACCCAACCGGGGTCTCGTTAATCGGCTGGCCAAAAAATCGTTATATGAAATCGGCGACACCTGCTGGCATTGTCACGCCGGTTGCGGATCTTTTCCTCTGCAAATCGCAGTCAAGTTCAAGATACCGCTCATCGTATACGGAGAGGGAGCTCAAGAAGGGTACGGATTTGGGTCTTATAACAAACCAATTTTATACGATCGGGAATACTTTTTAAAAATTTCGGCAAAAAAAGCCCCTGAAGACATGGTATGCGATACAATCAGTGATAGGGATATTTTTCCGTTCCATCTCCCTACCAGCGAAGAATGCGAACAAGCCGGAATCAAAGGTATTCATCTTGGCAATTATATTTTTTGGGACGATGAACGCCAGACCGAATTCGTGAAGAATCATTATGATTGGCGTGAGACTGAAATAGAACAGACTTATAAGCGGTATAAAAGCGCTGAATGCATCATGCCTGGGATGCATGACTTTACCTGTTATCTTAAAAGAGGGTTCGGGCGAGCTTCATTTCACGCCACAATCGATATCCGAAACGGACTGCTCTCCCGTGATGAGGGGCTCGAATTGGCCGGTAAAATCGATCCAATTCGACCGGAAGCATTGGATTATTTTTTACAAATTACCGGTATGACGGAAGAAGAATTTTACGAAGTCATGAAGAAGTTGAAAGTGGAACGATTGAAAGATGTGGATATACCGATTGCTTTAAAGCAAAATGTTAATTCCGAGCGTATTCTGCCTTTTTCACAACAATTAATCGAACGGTTGCGACCGAATAGGCCCAATCCGTTTATCATTGACGATCTCGAATTTTTTCAGGATTCACATCCTACCCTAAAGAAACAGGATTCCTTTTTTTCATTAAGCATCCGGGATATTTTGAAAGCTTATCAAAGAAAGGACCTTGACCCAAAGGACGTGGCAAAAATCTGCATTCGACAGGTCGAAAAATTAGAAAAACAGGTACAGGCCTGGGAGATATTTGATGGGGAAGCGTTATTACATCAAGCTGGGATAATTCAGGAAAGGCTGCAAAAACAAGAAGCTATTCGAAGCTTGGAAGGGATCCCGATCGGTATAAAAGATGTTTTTAATACGTGTGATTTCCCGACTCAAATGGGGAGCGAATTGTGGAAAGGATTCAAGCCGGGTAATGACGCTCGCGTCGTATTTAATCTCCGGGAAGCCGGTGCCTTGATTCCGGGAAAGACGGTTACAGCCGAGTTCGCAGTCCATGCATTGAATAAAACGAATAATCCCCATCATCCGCTGCATACTCCGGGAACCTCATCTAGCGGTTCAGCGGCGGCAGTGGCGATGGGGATGGTTCCTTTTGCGCTCGGGACCCAGACCGGGGGTTCTATCGTCAGGCCCGCAAGTTTTTGCGGCGTTTACGGAAGCAAGCCGTCTTTTGGATTAATTCCGAGAACGGGCGTTCTTAAAACGACCGACAGCCTGGATACCATCGGTTTTTTTACCATTCATTTTGAAGACGTAAAGCACGTTTTCAATGCACTTATCGTCAAAGGAGAAAATCATCCTTTCAGTCATGCGGCTTTGAATAATCCTGCAAGACAGTTCAAGCCGAAGGGAAGGCCTTGGCGGGTTGCCTTTGTCAAAACGCACACCTGGAAAGAAGCAGAGAATTACGCAAAGAGCGCTATTACCGATTGGACAGAAAAAATAGCAAAAGTCGGAGGCGTAGAAATATTCCCGGTTGATTTACCCGGACCCATGGAACATTCGCACGATATCCATCTCAAAATCTACGATAAAACCTTGTCCTATTATTTTCAAGAAGAGTATAATCAATCGAGCCATATTTCCGATATCATGAAAGAAATAATCGAACGCGGCAAGCATATCACCACGGAGGAATATCAAAAGGCTCTCATCGAGCAGATAAACTTGGCTCGCCTCATGGACCGGTTCATGGAAAAATACGATGCGCTTGTCTCTCTTAGCACAGCCGGAGACGCCCCTTTAAGGGAAATCCCCGAGAAAGCCGACCCGGCTTTGATGTGGACCATGACGTTTTTGCCGGTTGTTAGCGTTCCCGCTTTTATTTCCCCTCGAAACTTGCCTTTCGGAATACAAGTAGCAGGCCGAAGATACAGTGATTATCTGTTGTTCGGATTTCTCGAAGACCTGCATGCCAAAAACCTGATTCCGTCGACTGGAAACCCGATCCCGGCCATTTTAAAGGAAGGCAGCAAGTGAAGAAGCATAGAATCGTTTTGCACGCCATGACATTGAGAAGGGATTTCCCTTCCTGGTATATATTAAAGGGGCTATTAGAAAATCTTGGAGCGGCAGTGGTCATAACGAGCGTCAGAAACTATATCCGCACCATCCGCTATTGGCGGCCGCATATTGTCGTTTATCCCAACGCATCAAAAACCACTCCCATTATAGAAGCATTTCCGCGAAGCAAATTCATTATGTACTCAGGTGAAGGAGGAGAGTCAAAAACCACTTTAAATGAAAGTTATTTTATTAACCATCCCGATCATTATCGGCGCATGGATAAGATCCTATTGTGGGGACAAAATACGTTTAATCTTATGCTTGAGATTGCTAAGGAAAAAGGACAAGAGGATCTTAGCCGGGAATTTTCAAGTGATGGAAGGATCGAAATCGTCGGGCATCCACGTTTGGACGTCTGCCGGTTTTGGCCGACGACACAAAAAGGAAACAACCGTTCGATCGGGCTTGCCGGTCATTTCTTTACGCTTAACTGCTTTGACGGCCGATCGGCCTTGCATTTCGCGTTTCAAGGCAAACGTCATTACGAGAATATGGATGCGGAAGTCAGGACCTTGGGTTTATATCTCGATCTGATTGATTTCATCGTAAAAGAAACCAATTTTAATGTATCCATTCGTCCTTATCCTTTGGAAGCTCCTAAACAGTACTTTGCGGCGAAAGGGTCCCCAAAGGGGGAATTCGTGAATCCCGATTTCCGGGGAAGAATCAATATCGATTCTTCCCTGGACTTTGCCAGTTGGGCCTCGAAACAGGATTTGATCGTCACTAGCGTTTCGACCCTCGTTACGGAAGCATATTTATTGAACGTTCCGGTGGTTTATATCGACCGCTTGAGTGGTAATTATTCCCTGTTTTGTTCAAGGAACGATGTCAACCGAATTCTTTCCGAAATAGTACCGCAAGCTGGCAGCTTTGAAGAACTCTGTACATTTGTCAGGGAGCCCTTTAAGGTCCCCCTCAATAAATCAAAAATAAATCCTTTTTGGGAAAACTACTATGATCTCAAGCATACCGAATCCTTTTTGATGAAAGCCGCATATATCATCCATCATGAGGCTGAAAAAGGGCATCATGATTCTCTCCCGATTATCCCCCTATCTTTTTTAAAACGAATCGACGACTTGCATTTTTATATGGCCTGCTTAAGGAATCCTCATCATCCAAACTTTAATTATAAAGAAGGATATCACAATCTACCTTTTCAGTATAATGAAGTCATTAAAAAAATATTTTGCGAATCCATCAATAGTATCTAATGCTTGGTTTGCCTTATAATAGACGTGAGTAAGAGTAAAAAATGAATCCCTCATCCTGCCCCCTTTGTAAGAAAGACAATCCCACATTATATTGGAGTAAGGTGTGGCATGATGATCGGGCCTGTGTGTATCAATGTGACACATGCGGGGTCTATTTCGTTTGGCCTACTTGGGAAGAAAGTGAGACAGTCGAATATTATTCTTCTTACACCGATCATTTGCACCAGCGGGGAGTCGCACAAAATGAAACCCCGAATCAGACGTATCATCGAAGAAAATCCCTTAATCAATATAGAATGCAAGCCGTCAAAAAATACATTAGGTTCGACGATCGAGTTATGGAAATCGGCGGAGGTTGTGGCAATTTTTTAGTAGATTTAATTGAAAATAAAATCACAAAAGATCCGGTTTTAATCGAATCTTGTTCAGACCATCTTGAATATGCAAAAACCCGATTCAACATCGAAGGATATCAAGAAATATCAAAGGTTAAATATAATTTTAACAAAATTTTCATGTTTCATGTGCTTGAACATTTGATTATGCCGGGTTCCTTATTAAGGAATTGTAGTCCTTTTTTAAATGATAAAGGCCTTATTGTCGTTGAAGTCCCCAGCTCGGATGATCCTTTGATTTCACTTTACGATTGCGCGGCTTACAAGGATTTCTATTTTCAACCCATGCACCCCTACATTTACAATAAAAAGTCACTCGAATTTCTTTTCCGGCAATGCGGTTACAGGGTTGTGGAGTTCATAGGGGTTCAAAGATATTCCCTGTCCAATCATTTACAATGGCTGGTCAAAGGAATTCCCGGTGGGAACGCCGATTTAGCCGAAGCCTTGGGAGAAGAATGCGAGACGGCTTATAAGAACCGGATGCAATCCCGGGGAACAACAGACACCCTTTTCGGGATTTTCCAAAAGGGATAGAGTATTTTTAGCTGGATATCTTCATGAACCGGATTAAAAGTATCGGCATCATCCCTGCCCGGGGGGGGTCGAAAGGGATCAAGAAAAAAAACCTGGCATTGTTGAAGGGAAAACCCCTGATCGAATATGCCATCCGAGCCGGATTGAAATGTACCGCTTTGGACCGGGTCATCGTGAGCACGGATGATCCCGAGATTGCAGATATCGCCCGGAACTTGGGGGCGGAAGTTCCCTTTATGAGACCGGAGGCATTAGCTCAGGATTCCACGCCGGACCGCCCGGTGTTTTTACATTGTGTGGATTGGCTGGCCCAAAACGAGGGTTATCATTTCGATGCTTTTGTCAACTTGCGTTGTACGACCCCTCTTAAAAAAGCGGAACACATCGAGGCCGCCCTTCAAATGTTGGAGCAGCAGGAATGCGATTCGGTCCGCTCGGTCGACCGGATTCACGGTAAACATCATCCCTATTGGGTTTTAAAGGCCGATGCGCAGGGATATGGGGTTTCCTTTATCGAAGGTATCGACCGGCGGCAATATCATCAGAGGCAACTGCTACCGCCGGCTTTCGCCATCAACGCAGTCGTCGATGCCGTCAAGGTTATAACTTTGTTGAAGTATGAAAATTTATACGGCGAAAAAATGGGATTATTGGAAATCGACCCAATTTTTGCGATCGATATTGACCAGGAGAAAGATTTAATCCTTTGCGAAGCGGTAATGGAGAAAATGGATGAATTGGTTTGAAAAGAACATTTTATTACAAAAAGGCGCTTTCCTGATCGCGGAAGCCGGGATCAATCATAACGGGCATTTCGATCTCGCATTGGAACTCGTGAAAAAGGCAAAAGAAGCGGGAGCCGACTGTGTCAAGTTCCAGACGTTCCGGACTTCGGCCAGCGAATCCAAACATTCCGGGAAGCCGGGTTATTTCGCGGGCCGGATTGAAGGTATGACCAAGCACGAGTGGTCCCGGTCCCTGGAATTCAGCGAGGAGCAGTTTAGGTCCCTGAAGGAATATTGCCAGGAACTGAATATCGCTTTTCTTTCAACGGCCTGCGATATTGAAGGGCTACGTATCCTGGAGCGGATCGGAATCGAATGCATCAAAATCGCCTCGTCAGACACAAATAACGATTACCTTCTGGCCGAAATCGGAAAGACAGGACTGCCCGTGATCCTTTCCACCGGCATGTCAACCATGGAAGAGGTTTCGCATGCCCTGGGAGTACTTGAAAAAAACGGCAGCCGCGATATCGCCCTAATGCAATGCACTTCCCAATATCCGACCCCTTTTGATCAAATCAACCTGAGGGTGATGGAAAGTTTCAGGGAGGCTTTTAATCGTCCGGTCGGCTTTTCCGATCACAGCGAAGGCATTCATATCGCTGTCGCCGCAGTGATGCTTGGTGCCAAGATGATCGAGAAACATTTCACGCTCAGCAGGGTCCTACCGGGAGTGGACCATGCCGCTTCTCTGGAGCCTGCCGAGTTCGCGGAGTTGGTCCGAACCGTTCGTCAGGCGGAAGCCGCCCTGGGTAGCCTCGAAAAAGAAGTCCAGCCGGATGAGAAAGGGAACTCCGGCAGCATGCGGCGCAGCCTCATGGCGGCGAGACCCTTAAAAGCCGGAGCCGTCCTGACCCGTGAAGATATCACCGCGAAACGGCCCGGCACGGGGGTACCGCCGACCGAAATTGAGAAATTCATCGGCTGGCGACTTAAAAAAGACCTTGAAAACGAAGACTTGCTATCCTTCGGCGATATTGAATAACGACGGAATGGCGCCTTTAAAACGGTTTCGTGCCTGCACTGGTCTGGATTTCATGGTTGACCAGCACATCCATTCGGAATGGACGGACGGCAAAGGCAGCATTGATCAAATACAACAATGCGCAAAAGAAGCAGGATTGAACCGGATCGCCATCACGGATCATGTCCGTCGGACCTCCACTTATTGGGAAGCCTATCTGCGGGCCACCCACGCGTTAACCGATCAGAGCGGCTTGAGCGTTCTCGCAGGATTTGAAGCGAAAATCGTCGATTATGACGGTAATTTAGATATTGCGGCCGATTGCGCCCGGGAAGCCGATTTTTTGATCGGCAGTGTTCATAGCCTGCCGGGGCCGCAAGGTTTCATGCAACCCCATCAAGTGCCGCATGAAATTCTCGAAAAAAAAGAATATGAATTAAGCCTTGCTTTAATCCGGTCGCGGCAGGCTCCCGTGCTCGGCCATCCGGGAGGAATGAGCCTGGCCGTTCTGGGAAAATTTAACAAGGATTATATGGAAGAGATCATCCAGACATGCGCTTCTCAGGATGTGGCCTTTGAAATCAATGCCAAATATCACGAGCCGTTATTGGAGTGGCTTTTGGAAAAATTATTTCAGTATAATCCTCCGGTATCGCTCGGCTCCGATGCACACGATCCTATTGAAATCGGAAAATGCGCCGCGTTAATGAAAAAGAGGTGGAAAAATCATGAAAAAGCTTAGAGTCGGCATTACTTGCGTGGGGTCGCTGATCGCGCAGGGAATCATCAAATCAATCCGGAAAAGCGATCTCAGTCAAGATATCGAAATGATCGGGTTTGAATATTTTCCGGGCATGATCGGATCGTATTGGGTGGATCAAACCTATTTGATGCCCGATATTTTGAAGGAAAATATTTCCGAGGAGGATTATCTGGGTGTTCTAATCAAACATATTTTGGACCAACAAATCCGATTCCTGTTTGTCGGAATGGATTTCGAGTTGCCTATGATGTCCAGAAACAAGAAGCGGATCCTATCGGAAACCGGTTGCGATATCATCGTCAGCCCGATCGAGGTCATCCGGATCGCCGATGATAAATATCTTACTTTTGAGTTTTTGAAGCAGCACGATCTTCCGCACCCCAAAACGCGGCTGCCGGACCAGGCGGATGACATCGCCTTTCCCGTGATTGTAAAGCCGAGAATCGGAGAAAGAAGCAGAAATGTATTTGTGGTCCGGAATGAAGAGGAGCTGCGGGATCGATTGGCGCGCGTACCCCGGCCCGTCATTCAGGAGGTCGTCGGCACCCAGGATGAAGAATATACCTGTGGTGTTCTCTTTCTGGGAGGCGAAGTGAAAACCAAAATTTTTCTCCGAAGATATCTGCGCGACGGCAACACCAATCTCGCCTTTCATTCATCGAAGATTCCCCGGCCAATCCAGGATTATGTCGCTAAGATTTCCCAAAAGCTCCAACCATACGGACCGTGCAATTTTCAACTGCGGCTGGGCCAGGACGGAGTGCCGAAGTTATTTGAAATCAACGCCCGTTTTTCGGGCACGACCTATATGAGAACGCTCTTCGGTTTGAACGAAGTCGCGTATCTTTTGTATTTGCTCTCAGGAGAAA
>Ga0105099_10001657_pt1 | contig 13712 bp, 17 predicted proteins | sample PPLLak3cmMay2015_2_FD_79138 | JGI IMG/M metagenome (GOLD analysis project Ga0105099, IMG submission 79138) | Freshwater sediment microbial communities from Prairie Pothole Lake near Jamestown, North Dakota, USA - PPLs Lake P8 Core (1) Depth... | ecosystem: Environmental > Aquatic > Freshwater >...
GAACCAGCATAAGAAGAAGCCTGCTCCGAACGATTTTGTAGCGGTCATGCTTGACTTGTGCATGAAAGGCGCTTTGAAGCTCGAGGTCGTGAAGAAGAAAAAGATACTTGGCATCTTCGGCTCTGATACTGATTACAAGTTGATATTCCAGAAGAAGAAAGTCAGGCTCACGAAGCAGGAACAGCTGGTTCTTGATATCTTGAAGGAATATTCTGATGGAGAATCGACGACATTCAGCAGTTTCCAAAGTGAGGTGCAGTCCAGGAATTTCAGTTTCAGGACGAAGTTCAAGGAGTGGCAGGATGAGGTGAAGAAAGAGGCCATAGCTGAGGAGTTCTTTGCGAAAGGCAATCTTTTTATGATATTCAACATAGTATCTATAGTGTTCCTCGTCATAGGTTTCATCCCTCCGTTCATCTTCATAGGTTTCATGTTTGCAGGCATCATCGGCCTGATAGTGAACAATGTCTTCAGGCAGGCACTTCCCAGGCGGTCGGATAAGGGCGCTTTGCATTACAAGAAATGGATGAATCTCAGGCGTTTCCTGAAGGATTTCTCGAGGATGAAGGAGAAGCCTCCTGAATCCATGATACTCTGGGAGCACTTCTTGGTGTATGCTGTGACTTTAGGTGTCGCAGATAAGGTCGAGAGTGCGATGAAGATGGTCCTTCCTGACAGGAATGCGCATTCAGGGATATTCGTGGGAGCAGTCAATAATCATGCTTTCAACACAGCTCACTTCATGAGTTCAGTCAACAGTTTCAGCTCTTCATTCGCCACAGCATCAGGCACAGGCGGCAGCGGTGGTTTTGGCGGCGGTGGTGGAGGAGGAGGCGGTGGTGGAGGCGGCGGAGCAGGGTAAAAATATAGAATTTAGTATGAAATGATAATAAATCAAAAGATTATTTCGCCAATCCTTTGTGTTTCTCGGCTATCTGTTGCGCAAGTCTTTCTATCTCTTTGAAATCTGCATCTTTAGGGAATCCTTTCACTATGACTGGAGGTATGATCTCCACTTTCAGGTTCTTTATCATGGGGACTATCTCGTCGACTATCCTTCCCCCCCAGCCGAAAGATGCTATCACTGAAGCGAATCTTGTCTTGGGCCGTAATGCATTGACGAGATAGACTGCATGGACTGCAGTCGGATGTATAGCTCCGAGTAGGCAGGGTGTTCCTACGACAATTGTTGCCGCATCGACTAGGTCTATCGCAAGTTCTCCTATGTCTGCGCCTGTGAGGTCGTACTTGTGTGCATTGACTCCTTTCTTTGTGAGATCTTCGCAAAGCCTGTCTGCTATCTCCTTTGTCGAGCCGTGCATCGATACGTATGCGACGATAGCAAGGTTCTTGACATCGTCAGATATCCATTCTTTGTACCAATCGATCGCGGTTTTAGGATCTTCATATACTGGTCCATGTGAAGGTGCTATCAGTTTTATATCATATCCTGAAAGCGTCTCTATGTTCCGTTTTATCATCACCCTAAACGGCATCATTATCTCTGCGAAGTATCTCTTTGCAGCCTTGTACAGTCTCTCCGGGTCATATTTGAAAAGGTCTTCTGCGGCGAAGTGTGAGCCGAAGAAGTCGCAGCTGAAAAGTATCTTGTCCTCGTGGAGGTATGTGCACATGGTCTCAGGCCAGTGGACCCAGGGAGTATAGATGAATTCGAGCGTCTTGTCACCGAGGACTAGCTTCTCCTTATCATTCACGACCATTATCTGTTCTTCGCTTATGCACAATAGTTCCATGAGCATAGGTTTGCACTTGTCTGTGCAGACTATCTTCGCTTTCGGGTTCTTGTCTAGGACTGCCTTTAGCGACCCTGAATGGTCCTGCTCTGCGTGGTTCGCTATGATATAATCTATTTTAGCTCCTAGCTCTTTTAGGTTCTTTAGGAGTATCTCTGTCTTTGTCGGGTCTACTGTGTCTATTAGCGCAGTCTTTTCGCTGCCTTTGATAAGGTAAGAATTATAGCTCGTCCCATCAGGTAAAGGTATCAATGCATCGAATAGTTCTCTTTTTGGATCGGTCGCTCCTACTGAGAATATGTTCTGTTTTATATTTTGGATCATATTTTACCTCTTTACATTTGCAATTACGCATTTCCGTATTTAGCTCTTTCGATTATGGGGCTAATATGAAATCCTGCGCTGTCGACCGTTTCCGAGCCTCAACAGGATAACCCATATCGTAGGGTAGGGGGATGCCTCCAACCGAAGGGAGCGAGGTGCCACAAATAGGTAAGATTTGGGTGCACCCATACGGGGATGCCCGACCCTCGAGGGTATTCTTCCTGGTGGTGAGGCTGCCGACAGCCTGCGAAGCAGAAGGATTTCATATTGGCTGATTTATGGCTTATACCTATGACTTCTATCTGATTTGCAGCTACAATTATGTTTATATACAGGTTTAGCTGTAGAATCTGTGTGATCAATATGAAGACAAATATTATGATGATTATTTTTGCTGTTGCTGCTCTGCTTATCGCAGGCTGTAGCGATGGTGACAGGCAGGTTCCTGTTGACGACATTGAGGCCCGGCCGCAGATGGCGAACCCCGCATCTACAAATTGTATAGATAAGGGCGGTTCGCTGGAACTGGTGACAGATGAGTCTGGAGGCCAGAAAGGCATGTGTACATTGAAAGATGGCACTGTCTGCGAGGAATGGGCATATTTCAGGGGAGAATGCAAAGAAGATTCTCCTGATAGAGATGAGTGTGGAGAATGTCCTATACTTTCTCCACCAAGTCCTTCTTTCTGTACTGACGGGAATATAGTTTCAGGCGGGACAGATGAGTGCGGATGCAACAGTCCTCCTAAGTGCGAGAGATCAGCACAGGATGATGTTGCCGTCGCCTGCACAGAAGAAGCAAAGCTCTGCCCTGATGGTACCGCAGTAGGACGAACAGGTCCGAATTGCGAATTCGCTCCATGCGGTTCTGAAACCAAAGTCGAGGAGAAACAGTATTGCGCTCCAGAATCGAGGAATGTCGACGCCTGCACTATGGACTATAATCCTGTCTGCGGCTGGTTCAACAGCAATGTGAACTGCGTAAAATATCCTTGCGCAATCACAGCATCGAATGTCTGCGGAGCATGCAGGAACCCTGACGTAGAATACTGGACGCCCGGCGAATGTCCTAAATAGTTTTATTCTTTTTTTATCTTTATTTTTCACAGGTCAAAAATGGATTTCAGACAAAAATGCAAAGTATGTAAGAAAGATGTACACTGCTGTATCTTCAAGGGTGATTCGGGCTTCGTTTTTGTAGGCATAAAAGATGCAAGAAGGATCAGGAAGGCAATAGATAAAGATTATGATTATTTCCTTGACTTCTCGCCGCTTCCAAAAAGACTCTTTGATTCTATAAAAAGTGAGGCCGACCCTGCTCTTGAAGGATATTTGAGGTGTTATCAGCTCGACAAGGACAGAAGGATACTGAGACTAAAGACGAAGAAGGGTGGCAGGTGCATATTCCTTGATGACTCCGGGCTATGCAGCATCTACGATATTCGTCCGAATATATGCAGGATATTTCCCTTCTGGGCATTACGGCTCAACAGTGGAAGGTTGAAGATCCTATTCCATGATGATTACTTAGGATGTGCGACTCCGAAGAAGAGTCTTGCCCGTGATGATGACGCTGAGACTGTTCTCTCTAAGAAAGAGATTGCACAGATAAAGAAGGTATTCAAAGATATAGAGAAAGAATCTGTTTTCTACAGGAAAGACATAAAGCGTTTCATAGGTCATGTCCATGGCTAAACGATTCAAGCGCATCTACATCGAAATAACCAATGTATGCAATCTAGATTGCAGTTTCTGCCCTAAGACGAAGCGTAAGCAGGAGTCAATGAGCGTCGAGACCTTTGAACATATTGCAGACAAGATAAAAGACTTCACAGACTTTGTCTATTTCCACGTCAAGGGCGAACCATTGTTCCACCCTGACCTAGGAAAGTTCTTGGATATCTGTCAGAACAAGAATTTGAACGTCAATCTGGTCACAAATGGTACGAATGTATCAAAAGTAAAAGATGTGTTGCTGAAAAAGCCTGCTCTGAGGCAGGTCAGTTTCTCGCTCCATGCATTAGACGAAAAATCCGTAGATGACATCCTCGCATTCGCACATTCCACTGAGAAGATTTTCATCTCTCTGCGTCTCTGGAACAAAGGAGCAGGCATAGATAACTCTAAAATCCTCGAAAAGATAAAGAAATCCTTCGATCTGGACGTCATCCCTGATGAGGATCATTTCAAGCTCGCAAAAAATGTCTTCCTCGACCGTGCAGAGCTGTTCGACTGGCCATCTCTAGATAGTCCGCTCGTCAGCACGACAGGTTTCTGTCTTGCACTGCGCGACCAGATAGCGATACTTGTGGAAGGCACAGTAGTTCCCTGTTGCCTCGATGGAGAAGGTATCATCAACCTAGGCAACATCAAGACTTCAGATATGAACAGCATCCTAGATAGCCCGCGTTCAAAAGAGATATACGACAATTTCTCGAATCGTGTCGTAAAAGAAGAGCTCTGCAGGCATTGTTCTTACCGGAAGAGGTTTGATTGAGGGGGCAGGTCATCAAATCAATAAGTTAAAATAATAATTGAATATGGTGAATCACATGATAAAAGTAAATCCGGATAAATGCCCACAGGACCACGTATGCCCTATGATGCGGAGATGTCCTAAGAATGCTATTTCACAGGCTGGTTTTAAGGCACCTGTTGTTGATGTAGATAAATGTATCGAGTGCATGTATTGCGTCAATCACTGTCCGCACAAGGCATTTGAGAAAAAGTAGTGTTTTCTTAAATCGCTGTTTTCGAAGAGACTTGAGGATGTTTTTGGAATATTCGGAACACATCCCCACTTCTGTAGAAATACCATGCATTTTTCAGATTTTACATAGTTCTTTCCTGATATTTATGAAATCTTCCGGAGTATATTCATAAATATTAATCAATGATAAGACTACTCGGTAGTTCATGCCAAATCTGAAAAGCTCGTATGGTTCATTCAAAGGTATTGTGGGAGAATGTATGTTCAAGGAAACAAGAAAGCACGTGGTGATAACTAAATTCTTCAAACAATACAAGTATATGAGCATATTTGGGAAATATTTTGACGCAGCACAGTCTGATTTCTTGAAGCGTAACTGGTATTCTATAGATGCTATTGAAATCTCGTTCCAGCCACAAAAGACCATCACCTTTTACGAAGTTAAGACCAAAAACAGTTATAATCTGCATTTAGGCTTTAAGCTAAAGGTGACGTACGCAACACACGTTATGTATTCAGAAGCAAAGCAACTAGGCTTTGTAGTGAAGCTTGCAATGGTTGTTTTTGAGGATGACTGGAATTATTCAGTGGAACTGAAAGAGTTTGATCCTTCTGAGTATTGCATTGACAAGCCTAAAAAATATGACTGTTCGAATTGGCGTGAGAATCCAGGCGGGAATCAGTAGTAGGATAGATGATAGAATCAGATGAAAAGATTTGATAGCCCCGCCCGGATTCGAACCGAGGTCACAGCCTTTATCCGAAAAAAAGATTCGTTCTTCTTTCTCCAGAGGGCTATATGATTGGCCAAAAACGAAGTTTTTGGTCTTCAAAATCTTCGATTTTGATTGGCCACTACACTACGGGGCTGCGTAGCAGCCCTTTGGAAAAGGCAGTTATTTATAAAAGCTGCGGTGAGTCTCCCTGAAAAGTTTTAAATACAGATAAGTGTGCCTATTGGCTATGAAGCTTACCTATATCTACAGTTTAAAGGACCTTAACCAGAAGAGTGCTGAAATCGAAAGCACGCCTATAGCAAGGGATATGCGTACTAAGCTCAAGTTCCCCGTGACTTATGAGATCATGGATATGATACTTTCTCCTTACTTCATCTCAGACAAGGAATGGTCATTGATGAATGATTGTTTTGACTCTATAAGTCCTCTGATAAAAGATATCTCAGCAGTCCCGCTTGATAAGCCATTGCTTGAGCCTGTCAATGTACAGCGTGCGATAAGCATGCTCTCATCCATAGAGCCCAATCTTTCAAATAACATAGGTTATGCTATAGGGCTTAGGCAGAACAAGGAGAAGATGCTAAGAGATTTTGTGGCGGCGCTAAATATGCTAAGGACACAGGTTCATCCATATTCTTTGGCAGAGGCGAACAAGGCATTCAATGATGTGTTCACTAGCATCCTGAGGTCAGATAATTTTCTTTTCAATGCAGAAGGCCTCGTAGATGAAGGCCAGGTGAAGACCATCGTCTCCCTGCATGAGAGCATGACATTGGGCTATTTCTTCCACAAGACTTTGGAGGATGAACTGAAAAAGCTTGAGTTCTCGAAGATAAAGCACAAGTTCCCTGATGACCTGGTTAAGCAGTCAGATGATTTCACTAAGAGGATAGCGTCTATAAAATCAGGTTTTGAGGCAGCGTACATCCACAACATGAGGATGCTTGAGATGGCATTGATACTCTATGCATGCCTGAAAGTCGCGAGAGGATGATCATTCTTTTCTTATCTTAGCTACGAAGAAACCCTCTGTGTCATTATCCTGCGGCCAGATGCGCAGGCATTTCTTGACTTCGTCAGAATATGTTTTACCCTCAAACTCGACGACAGCAGGGCTTCTCTTGATTTCAAGCGTTATCTCTTCGACTTTTGCGTTAGGGAATTCTTTCAGGAGATGATCTATGACCCCTTCATCCTCTTCAGGTTCAAGTGTGCACGTAGAATATACTAATGTCCCTCCCGGTTTTAGCGCATTGAATCCTGCTTTTATCAGAAGTCTTTGTGTCTTTGAGAGGTGATATGCAAGTTTCGGGTTCCAGCTGTCTATTGTCTTAAGTGATTTCCTTATCGTGCCTGTGCCTGAGCATGGAGCGTCGACAAGGACCCTGTCGAATTCTATCTCTTTGAATCTTGCGCCGTCCATCTGCGTGATTATCGTATTCATCACTCCGCATCTCTGGAGGTTTATCCCTAGTGCGGCTATCCTCATCCCTGTGAGTTCATTTGCAACAAGCACTCCGCTGTTCTGCATATACTGCGATATCTGTGTTGTCTTTGACCCTGGCGCTGCGCACATATCAAGCACCCTGTCTCCTGGCTGCGGGTCAAGTACTATCGGCGGTATCATCGAAGCCGCTTCCTGTATGTACACGTATCCTAGTGTGTGCTCTATTATGTTCCCTACATCCCATCTCTTATCTTCACCTATGCCTCGGTGCTCTATCCAGAATCCTTCTTTGCACCAGGGTATTGGCTCAAGCTTCCACTCTTTTGACACCCGTTCAGTCAATGATTTTATGTCCATCTTCAGCGTGTTGACTCTTATAGATTTCCTTAGGTAAGAGAATGAGTATTCCTTGAACTTCTCTATATCTGTCAGTGCAGCATATCTCTTGACGAACTTCTCCTTGAACTCAAGTTCAGCTGTCTTTGGTATCGTTGTTGGCATATCTGTTGTGTTTTGCTGGGTTCTTTATTATACTTTTTGCTATTCTGGTCAGCCTTACCACTCCGTACTCCTCACCAAACCTTAAATATGCTCATTGGATTCATATGCCTATCATGAAGCATGAAAAGCTCAAGATGTTAAGGGAGAAGGTGCTTTCAGACTGCCCTCCGGACAAGGCTTTTTGGACCTGCAATGGTACGGTAGTCAGGAACCTCTATGAGCTGAAGAACACGATAACTGGTATGAATGAGTACGGTTTCAAGTATCATGTCAACAATGACAATGAGAAGAATGACTTTGCCAGGTGGATCTTTGATGTCCTTGAGGATGCAGACCTTTCGAAGAGCCTGCACACGATAGTGGACAGGTCTAAGTATGTCTCTATAATAGAGAAAAGGATAAAGCAGTTAGAGTCTGCGTAAGTTCTACTTCTAGTAGCGTTGCTAGTGACAACTTGTTTTGCACTAAAATCGGTACGCGTATAGCTGGCAATTATTTGTTCAGTTTCAGGAGATTCCTGAATCCTGGAGTCCATTCATCTGTTATCATCAATACAGAATCGACAGTTCTTATTACATAGGGGAATTCTTTTTTGAGATTCTCTATGATCTCGTAATATTCTTGATAGCTGCTCACCACTATTTCGGGCTCTAATTGCCATATGTTCCGGATGTAATAATGTATGTTCGGGATGTTTGACATGTATGTGAGGAGCTTCGCTTCGTCCTCTTTCGTGTACTTGTCGAGCTTGATGATCGCTTTATAGAGCTCTAATCCCAGCCCGTTCAGGTCGACTCCTATCCTGTATTGGATGATGATCCCTTTCTGCTCGAGTCTCTTCAATTTCCCTCTCACTATTGTTGCTGTTGAATTCACTTTTTTCGCGAGTTCGATGATAGGTATTCTTGCATTGTTGACTATCTCTCCCAGGATGGAGTAATCAAGCTCATCCAGCTCGTTGTTGACTATCTCACCGGCGAACATCGTCGGTTCAGCTATCTCGTTCGTGAAGTACATCTTCGGGTATTGCTTGACATCTATCAATATGTCTCCGTATTCCTGCGTTATTATCTTTTGGAACTCTGACAACAAGTCATTCTTCAGCTTGTAGAAGTCATAGTCGTTCTTTGAGAAGACTCCGAATATCAGGTCCCATGAGCCAGAACATTCTCCCATCCAATATACGCTGCCAGAAGATTTCAGGTAATAGAAAAGTTTTTTCTTCTCTTCAGGTATATTTCTTAGTTTAAGATATACTTTGTATATTTTGTACCCCATCTTATGGGGATTGAAAGAAGCATTGAAACTGACTATTACGCCGCTCTTCACCAGCTGGTTTATCCTGTATTCTACTGTCTGCCTGGACCTCATGACTTTCTTGGCGAGGACTGTGGTAGGTATCCTGCAGTTCTTGTCCAGCTCAGCCAGTATCTTCCTGTCTGTCTTATCCAGCTTTATCTTAGATATTTCTACCATTCATTAGCATATATTATATTTAATATATAAATTTTATCAATTATGCTTAATTTTTGGTAAAAACTTTGTTATATTAGTTAATATCTACTAAACAGTAACAAACAAACAAAAGCCGTGCGGGCTCAAAACGCAAACAGATGGGGTGAAAGAAAATGGAAAACGAAACAAAACTTGAAATTTTAGTTATAGAAGATAAGCCAGAACATCTTGAACAGGTTCAAAAGATGCTGGAAAGGAGGGTCAAAGAAGGGTGTGGGATTAACCCGACGTATGTCAGTACATATGAGGAAGCAGAGCAGGTCATAAGAGAAAAGAATATTGATGGGATAATATCTGATGTGTTCTTCCCTTCCAAGGAAGGTCAAGGAGCTGAAAACCAGGCTTATAAGATGTTTGATCTGGCATTGAGCTCAAAGACGCCTATCGTGTACTGCACGGATGGATATCACCACGCAAGCCATCTTTCACCAGTAAATAGGTGGTGCCGTGAAATAAAGAGCCGTGCTGGCGACAGTAATGAAGCAAAATGCTTGGTTGAATACAAGACCTTGGTCGGTCTCGTAGATATTTACAATGATGAAACTAATACTGATAGGGATAGGAGCAAAATTGGTGAAGCAAAAATGAAAAACTGGCCAAAGGCCTATTTTGAGTTATTGAACAGAATCGGCGGATACGGCGATAGAGTCATCACAGCAGAAGACTTAGATAAATATGAACGTGCGCGCAATAGTGGTTATAAAGTAGGTGATGCGTGGGGTTCATATGCAAAAACTCCAGAGAAAGCCAAGCTTGCGAGGGATGAGAAGGATTCATTCAAAAAACACGCAGATAAGATAAAATCTGAAGTTGGCTGTGAGTATGACTTCAGCACAGACTATAACTTTTTAAGTAAAGTCATGGAATAAAAATATTTTTTTCTTTTTAATTTTTTTGTAGAATATGTTTTCTTATCAATAGTTTCAATGCTTCTTCTTTTTCTGGAAGAACAATAGATACACTATCGGCAGTATGCCTGCCGTGCTCAAAATAAGTATCGGTATGAACCACCATAATTGGTTGTTCCTGCCGCATTTCCACATCGCTATCCCTTTCCAGATTATCTCCCAGCCTACTACGACCAGGAATAGTGCTGTGCTTACGCTTCCGATGAAAGGCAGTGCTGCATCCATGTTCTCACTCCGGATCCTCTGATGCTGCTCCGGCAGGAGCGTTCTCTTCCATGAATTTCTTGACTTTCTCTATCATGGGTAATATCGCTGTGGCTTCTTCAAGCGTCAGTCGTCCAAGCTTTGCGAACGTGGCTTCACCTTCCTTGTTCATCCGTTCCCTCGATATCTGCATCTTGGGCGCACCGTCGTTGTATGACATGACTGAGACCTTGAACCTGAATTGTCCTAGTGTCAACTCTTCTGAGAATATCTCTTTGTCTAGTGCTGGGTCGAATCCTGGCATTTTGTATTCCTCCTTGTATATGAAACAAGTAAAACTCAGCAGGCATTATAAAAATGTTTGGGTGAGTTATATGCAAAAGATTAATAAACCGTCTCCTGTATTTATCAAAGCATGGACAAGCTTGAAAGACTATCTGCTCTTCTAAAAGAGGTGCCTGAACTCATCAATCTTGCTTTAGATTCTGGTGCAGAGTTCAATGCTTCTCTTAATTCTATAGAGCGGATACTAAAAGAAGAGCTTCACATTGATAAGGCAAAGACACAGGATGATCTCGACGCGTTTGAGGGTTCGATAAGGCGTAAGTGCATCACGATATTGAAGCAGGCAGGAAGGCATCTGAAGAAGATGCTGTCTCGTGGCAAGGATTTATTGAAATGCCTAAAAGAGATATCAGGGATTGTCGGTCCTAAGTATTCTAAGGATATTGATGCATTCATGCTTGTGCTTTCTGATTCTTTCATCAACCTGAAATCATCGTTTGGCAAAGGCCGTGCGATAAAGAAGAACCTGACCTATCTTGACAGGAGTGTTGCGATGTCAGAGATATCTAATGTCTGGCCGAATATCGCTGCTATGAAGCAGGAGTATTTAGCCATAGCTGACTACTTCAAGAAGAATAGCAGTCAGCTGGTAATAGATGTCGAAGACAACATGAAGCTCACTATCGATTTCAGCAGCGGATTTCAGGTCAGGAACGTAAGATATGTCATAATCGATGCGCAGTTCGCAAGGAGCCTCTTCGAGGCCAAGAAGGCAGCGAAGAAAGAGCGTTATGCTATCATCAATCTTCCGAAAGCTGAGTTCGTCGTGCCTAAGGAAGTCGTTTCTGAGATGGAGAAAAAGTCTTATAGTGGCTTTGGCACTCCTCTTGTGCCAGATGACTTGAGGAATTATCTTTTCCGGATTCTTGGCGCTAAAGTGATAGATGTCCATCCTACAGATAGCGAGCGGCAGCAGGTCGTTAGCAACTGGTGGGGCACTTCAAAGGCGCGGCATGCTTCCGAGTACGAGGCCAACAAGTTCCACAGGCATTCAGGTGACATGGCCATACTTTCTTTCTGTGTGCGGAATGAGAACCGTGGAGTTGCGATACTTTCTGGTGACAGTGAGATACGTCATGTTGTAGAGCGTTTCAGGCGCAATGAGGACCGTATGAAGAACGTGTCTGTGTTTGCGCTTAAGTCTGGTAATATAGAAAGGTTGACTTGATTGTTACGGATGAATACATCAGCATTCATGCCCGGGTTTTTGACTCAACGGTGCTTTAGCTTCTCGACAAGCCGCTCTATCCTCCTAGAGAGTATCTTTCCATGCGCTCCTGCTTTGCCATTAAGGAAGCTTAAGTCCGTCGTCATATATGGTGTGAAGCTCTGTTCTATCAAAGGGTCTAGGTAAGTGTCTACGAGGTATGTGTCACTCTTCTTGTCAGGGGTCCTTACAAACACCCTATTCTTGCCGTATCTTATGAATTGTTCCAGGCATATCTTCAATACCTCTACGTCATTGTCTGAATCATGCTTTATTACTGGTACGCTGTAGAATCCTTCGACATCTTTTTCATGCTTTGCGTATTTTATCGCTATATCAAACTGTTCATCATTTATTGTGGCTGCGTCTCTGGATACCATGACAAAACCATTAGTCAAGTCATCTATGTTGACCAGGTCTTCTATGATCATCATCTTGTTGTTTTTAGGTGTGGATTCTATGCTTGACTGGTACACTAGCTGGGTAAGGAGTTGCTGCGCAGATATTCGCTGTTCTGTATCTGCATTGTGATGTCTTTTGTTGTATGGTGCCATCGGTTATCCCACGACGTAACTATGAGTCCAATCCGTTTGAAATTGTTCTGCTTGGATGATTTATAAACCTTTCGGAAATACACCACTGTTTGGTGGTTATAATTTGCCTGTTAACTATCGCAGAAAACTATTTAAATGGTATTTTGTGCGCTATTGCATAAGGTGGTATGAATATGGCAGCAGCAGGAGAACTCGATCGTGGGATGGTCATCCTTGTCAACAAGGAACTGTTCAAGATCCTCAGGAAAGAGAACGTGACTTGCGGTACGCATTGTCATTCTAAGACCAAGCTCATCTGCCAGAACCTATTGGGTGGCGGAGAGAAAGTATTCACTTATTCCCATCAGGACAAGGTAGATGTCCCGGATATAGAGAACCGCGCAGGCCAGGTCATCAGTAAGAATGAGTCATCATTGACTGTCATGGACACGAAGTCCTATGAGACTCTCGATGTCGAGGCATCGCAGGACATAATCGAGCGTGCGCATGAAGGCAGTCTTCTTTTCTTCTTCGTACATGAAGGCAAAGCGACAGCGACAAAAGTGGATAAGGAATAAACAGTTAAAAGCGTCACCAACACAGACTTGCGAGCCTTGAGTTACAAACTTCTTATCATACTAAACTCGATATGCTATGTTGATTAGACAGGTAGTGCGAGACGGTCGTGGTGGTGGCGCTAAACTTTAAATACTCATTGATGATGGATTCAACCATGGCTGAAGAATCCCTTAGGGAATACGCAAGAGTGATGAGGACGCTCATTGACAGGGCAAGTCAGGCAGTCCATGTCAAGGAAAGGGCAGAGAGACATAGGCGTAAGCACATCAAGCTTCTTACAGGCGCTTTCTCTGATATCGATGAGGATGGGTGCATGAAGAATGTTCAGGTTCTTGATGAGTTGACTGCAAAGCAGCTTAAGCCAGCAGTCAGTATATTCTGTTCGATAATAGAGAATGAGGTCGCTATCGGTTCTAGAGTTCTGGCATCTTTTCCTCGTGATGAGTATCGTGATGAGTCACAGAAGCTCCTTGACATGTATTCTGGCATTGCAAGAGATATGCGGTCCAGGGTGCTTCCTATGGTGGATCAGGAACTTGCACTTATTTCAAAGCTGCGTGATACACTCGACTTGAGGTCGCTTAAGAGGTATGTCGAAGTCCATGCTGAAGAAGAGAAAGTTTTTGCAGAGATTTATGGGAAGGCAGAGATAGAGCTGAAGAGGTCTATGAAGATATCTAATTCTGTCAGGACAGCTATAAAGAAAATAAATATGTTCAAGAAGGAGAATCCCAAGACGATGCTTGCTTTCGAGATAAGCCTGTGCATGCTGATGACAATAACTGCATTCACTACTGCTGCAAGCAAGTCTTTTCGGCTTCTTGGCCTTTTCGGGAAGGCACTGGATAGGACCCAGGTAAGCTATGACATCCTGAACTGGTCAACAGACATCATGGATACATTGCATTTCGCTTGAATCTATTCCCTGAACTCAACCGCATCCACTAC
>Ga0105099_10001658_pt1 | contig 13711 bp, 5 predicted proteins | sample PPLLak3cmMay2015_2_FD_79138 | JGI IMG/M metagenome (GOLD analysis project Ga0105099, IMG submission 79138) | Freshwater sediment microbial communities from Prairie Pothole Lake near Jamestown, North Dakota, USA - PPLs Lake P8 Core (1) Depth... | ecosystem: Environmental > Aquatic > Freshwater >...
ATAGTCAGGCATACAATGATAAAGTTCTTCCGTAAAGCCCTGGAAACTCTTAAATGTACCAAAGACCTCCTGGTCGGAAATGATTGCTTCGGGCGACTTGTCCAGATAGTCTTCGCATGATACCATCACGATGCCTATTGCGACAGTGCATGCCCGTAATAAAATACCTATGTTTTTATTATTTATCATGACTGAATGGTTTTTACAGAATAACATTTACTCCACGGTTAATGCGCCGGACAGTTGCATATGCACCTCCACCGCCACTGCCCCCAATATTTGATTCGCGGTCATCGGGCATTTTTGTCCACAACAGCAGGTTGTTGCCATTCAGGAATATCCGCAATGACTTTATTCCAATCCTGTTTATCATGCCTGAACTGAAGGTGTAAGCTATTTCTGCATTCTTTAAGCGCAAATACGATCCGTCATAAGCATAAAAGTTTCCGTACCGGTCAAATTTCTCCACATACCTTGGCACAAACGATTCTGCATCCTGATTGTCTTTGGTCCAGTAATCCCCCTGTTCGTATACTACATTTACCTGCTTGTTGAAATTGCCGAAACCTACAAACCGGGTCACGTTGCTTACCCCGTAAAACTGTACAAAGAAGCTGAATCCCTTAAAATCGAAACCAAGGCTCGAATTGTAAGTGTTTTGCGGCCTTTCCGGGTAGCCGTATGGTGCATTATCATAAACGTCTATTACACCGTCGGCATTAAAATCGATAATATTGAATTCGCCGGGTAATTTCCGGTCGTCATTCGCTTCCCATACTGTACTGCCATAAACTTCGTCCCAGGTATTCATAAAATCACCCAGTAACTGCGACCTGGGCTGTCCGATCTGGTATCCTTCACTTTTCTGATATGCTGGCAGCAATTCGGGATCATCGGCAAAAATGATCTCATCTTTTGCATGGGTCATCGATACATTGGCCCACAATCTTAACCCGCTGGTAAAACGATGATTCAGTTTTGTTTCAATCTCATATCCTCTGACTTTCACTTCGCCAAGGTTAGCTGCCGGAGGAGTACCGCCTAAATATACAACGACGGCCCTGTCAACACCTTGTATAAGAACTTCTTTATTATAATCACTAAAAACATCAACACTGCCTTCAATCAGCCCGTGCAGGAATGAATATTCAATTCCCAGGTTTTTCTTAACTGCCGTTTCCCAGTGTACATCAGGATTGCCAATAACACCTTCTCTATACCATGTGTAAGGGCTCCGGGATCCCGAACTCCTGCCCATCAGGGCCTGACCTCCATAGGCCCAGTCTGTGCTGTATAACCAACGAAAATCCGGGTCGTATTCATTCATGGATAATCTGTCGTTTCCGACAAGACCGTAGGACCCGCGGATTTTGAACCTGTTGAGCCAGGTAATGTCTTTCATAAAGCTTTCATTGCTCAGCATCCATCCAAGCGCTGCGGACGGGAAAAAATCAAACCGGTAATCCGGTCCGAATTTTTCAGAACCGTTGTATGCCCCGTTAAATTCGACAAAATATCTTTCACTATAATTATAGGTAGCCCTGAAAACCCAGTCTTCGCGATAAAGCGGGAATATACTGCCCAATGCTTTTTTGTCACGGCTAAAAAGCCCCATGGCAGTAAAGTTGTTCTTGCCTATCTTTCTCTCGTAATTAAGCTGAATCTGGTAGTAGGTTTTCCGGTATGTTTGCTCGTTATCCATTTCATCACTGCGGACCGACCATTCAGGAGTCACGTAATCATATTTGTTGGTGCCTGATTCCTGGTTCCAGGATACCTGCCCTTCAGGGGAAATCCACTTCTCGATAACGCTGCCCCAGTTATTCCAGACACCTCCGTCCGACAAAAAAGTATTGTCCATGGAGAAAGTTCCTTTTACCATAAGCCCTTTCAACAGCATACCCAGGTCCTGGGTAAGGGTGAAGTCGGTATTGATAATGGACGTCTTTCTGTTCCTTATCCCCGAGGTTGATACGTTTTTCACGGAATTCTGCACGTCAACCTCATTAGCAGGCCAGTATCCCCAGGTTCCGTCACTGTATTGAACCGGAAAAGCATCCGGCGGGTTACCATAGGCAGCCTGCCACATGGTATATTCGAACCCTGACCAGGTCTCCTTTTTGACGGCATGAGAACCGGAAAGATTGGTTGAGAGGGTTGTTGTTTTCGTTATGTTAAAGTCGAGGTTACTTCTGAAATTCAGCCTGTCGTATCCATATCCGGGTGTATAACCCTGGCCGTTATCACGGACCTTCATAAGATCTCCTTCATGCAGATAATCCATTGAGGTAAAATACCTGACAAATGGTGTTCCACCGGTAATACTGATATTATTGGTATACGACATGGCATAGTCCTTGAAAGACTCTTCCTGCCAGTCAACATTGGGATATCTTTCAGCTTCTTCCAGGCTGGATGGGTGACGGTACTTATCCAGTTCTGCTATAGGAGTATATGCCTGAAATAAGGAAGGTTCTATGTTAACTTCCCGTTCTATGGCCATATTGCGCACTTTCAGAGCGTCATAGGCGTCATACTTTCCGGGCAACTTCGAAGGTATCTTCATGGTTACATCTGAGGATACCTTTATACTTACCTTGCCTTCCGACCCGCGCTTTGTGGTAATCAGTATGACCCCGTTAGCCCCTTTCACACCAAAAACCGCCGTAGCGGAGGCATCTTTCAATACCGATATGTTTTCCACGGATTTAAAGTCAATCTCCTCCATGGAACGCTCAATCCCATCGACCAAAATCAGCGGGCCCCCATAGTTCCAGGAACCCTGTCCCCTTATATATATGACAGGATCCTCGTCACCGGGCTCCCCTGTACCCTGCATGGTAATCAAACCCGGGATATTGCCGGTAAGGGCCGCACCGATATTGGACACGCCGCCTGCCTTTTCCAGCACTGCGCCGGTTGTCTGTGATATGGCACCCACCACGCTCTCTTTCTTCTGTCTTCCGTAACCCACGACTACAACTTCTCCCAACTCAATTTCAGATGGTTTCAGAACCACCGTGATATTATCATTCCCTTCCACGGCAATTTCCTGGGGTTCCATTCCAACGAATGATATCACAAGAACCTGATTTCCTCCGGGGATACTCAATGTGAATGCACCGTTAACATCGGTAATGGTGCCTATTGTATTGTCTGCTTTCAGTATCACTGTGGCACCGATAACAGGCTCCTGTGTTTCATCCAGCACGGTCCCTTTCACATTTTGACCATTTTGTGCAAATGCTGATGCATTGCAAAGCATTGTAAGCAGGAATATGATTCCCGCCGGCCACAATTTCCAACTTGTATTGTACAACAAGGAAATGGGTTGCTTTCTTTTGTTTTTTCTTTCCATTATGCCTTTTTAATTAGTTTGTTTTACACCCTTCTTTGATTAGCCGTTATTTGCAAAAAAAAAATGTGAAATCGTATGAGCAAAAGATATTCAGATGAGTTCTGCTGCTGAGAAGAATTGGTTTACATGACAGGTGCTTACGTGTCATTAATAGCCGTCATATTTTCAGGTTCAGGTTAAGGGCTTATACTTTCTATCCAGGTAGCTAAAGATATTTACACGCTGAGAACCGGACTATAAAATATCAGCCAATCACTTGGAAAATTGATGCAATACCTGTTTTCAGCGCTGGCACGGGTAAAGCATATGCATTATATAAGCTGATCGGGTTATCTTAAGCGATTTAAAATTATCCTGTATGGAAGGTGCCTGATTATCGGGGAAAAAATTTCCGAATCATTAATTCAATTGATATTCTTTCTGCTCAGGTATTCAGAAGGCGGTTTACCGTATTGTTTTTTAAAACATTTCGTAAAATAGGAGGGTGATGTGAACCCGGTCAGATAGGCAATTTCAGCCAAAGAGTATTGACTGGTTTCCATCATTTTAATAGATTGTTTCAACCGGATCAGTGTGATAAATTCGATGATGGACTGTCCGGTCAGGGCTTTGATTTTCCTGTAAACATTACTGCGGCTAAGCTTTAAATGTTCAGCCAGGCCTTCAACATTCAGTGAATTATCCGTGATGTTTTGAACAATATAATTAATGGTATCATTCAGAAATTTCTGATCCAGTTCACGTTCTGATAACTTGTTAGGCATGATGTATACCTCCTGGCTGAAATAGGCATACAAGGCACGGCGCGACCGGATAAGCTGATTTATCTGCGCACCAAGAAATTGAATATTAAAGGGTTTTGTAATATAGGCATCGGCACCGGTTTCGATTCCCTCAATCTGTTCATTAATACTCGTTTTAGCTGTAAGCAATATGACCGGAATATGACAGGTCCTGACATCTGATTTTATGGTCTTGCATAATTCGATTCCGTTGATGTTTGGCATTATTATATCACTGACAATCAGATCAGGAATATCCGACTGGGCCAGCTCAATTCCGGCTCTTCCGTCATGAGCCTGGGCAACCATGAATTTTGTGCTCAGTTCTTTCACTAAAAATGCCCTTAGCTCCTCATTATCCTCAACAATTAAAATCTCAGGCTTTTCTTCATCCTGCTCTGTCCCTGCTGCTGATTCACTTATTATCGGTTCCGGCGCGGGATCTGTAATAATATTTCTTTTCAGGGTACCAACTGATTCCGGCACCAGATCCTTTTCTTCATATGCACCGGGATCAATCGGCAGAATAAAGGAAAAACGGGTTTCAATACCCGGTATACTATCAGCCCGGATATAACCATGATGAATTTCAACCAGCCCTTTGGTTAATGTCAATCCTATTCCTGTTCCCTGATTTCTCCTTATTTCACTGGATTTTCCGCGGTAAAACTTATCAAAGATGCTGGGCAGTTCTTCCGGTGATATACCTTCTCCATTGTCAGTGACAATAATCTCAACGAGCCTTCCGTTTGTCTGAATGTCCCTGATGCCGTCACTATATTTGTCAACCAGCGCCGCTTTACTTTTAATATTGGCAGTAATCCTGATCCTACCTTTGTCCGGGGTATGCTGGTATGCATTGGACAACAGGTTTAATAAAATGGTTTCGAGTTTCTCAGGATCAAACCTGCCAATAATTGAAGTCTCATCTGTTTCAATGGCAAAGTCAATTTGGCGGCTCTTCGAGATTATTCTGAAATAGATCGATATTTCTTTAATGTATTGCAGCAAATCGCCATGCTGAACTTTAAGCTTCGTTCTTCCTTCCTCCAGCTTCCTGAAGTCCATCAAATTGTTTGTCAGGTGGAGCAAACGATTGGCATTCCTGTAAATCACCAGCAAATGCTCTTTAACTTTTAATTCAGCTTTTGATATCAGACCATCAAGCGGCGCCAGAATTAAATTCAAAGGGGTCCGGAACTCGTGTGCTATATTGGTAAAGAAATGAATGTTCGCTTCGTTGAGCTCATGTTCTTTTTCTCTTGCCAGATGCTCCAGTTTCAGCTTGTTCTTGATACTGATCCTTTCATTTCTTATTTTTATGACCACTAACACGGCCGCCGAAATAAGCAACACATAAAAAAGCTTTGCCCACCAGGTTTCCCAATATGGCGGCCTGATGGTAATTTTCAATTCGGTTGGTTGTTCGTTCCAGAAACCATCATTGTTTGAACCTTTTACCTTAAAAACGTATTTTCCGGATTTAATTTTCGTGTAATTTGCTGTCCTTTGTGTACCGATACAATTCCACTCTTCATCGAATCCTTCCAGTTTGTAGCAGAACTGATTTCTCGAAGAATGTGTATAATTCAGCGCTACAAAATCAATGGAAAAGGAAGTCTGCCTGTAGTTAAGGGTAATTTCCTTCGTTTCCATAATATGGTTCTTCAAAGGAGAATCCTTTGCACCAATTACGGCCGGCTTATTATTGATCCTCAGTTCAGATAGGTAAACCGCAGGAACTGAATTGTTTTCCGTAATCCTTCCGGGATAAAAAACATTGAACCCGTTTTCGCTGCCGAAATAAAACGCTCCGTTTCCGGCGCGTAAACAAGATCTTACATTGAATTCATTGGAATTAAGCCCGTCCTCACTGCTGAAATTTCTATAGCTGTTTTTTTCGTAGTCAAATCTGCAGATACCTTTGCTTGTGCTGATCCATAAAAAGCCTTCATCATCTTCCAGCAGACCTTTAATGGTATTGGAAGGCAGACCGTCCTCTTTTTCAAAAACGGTAAATGAGCTGTCCTTTTCATTGAACAGATTTAATCCTTTATCGGTAGTCCCTATCCAAAGCCGGCCTTTGCTGTCTTCAAAAATAGATTCCACCACATTGCTGCTCAGGCTTGCGGGATCATTTGAATGCAGGAAATTTCGACAATAAGCCGGCTGGTTGTTTTGCTGCTTCACCATGACCAGACCATAAATGGTCCCGATCCAGAAATTCCGATCGCTGTCTGTGAGCATGTCCGTAACATAGGATATATTGGATATCATTTCCGGATCATTTCCGCAGACAAAGGAGTAGAACTCATCGGCCTTCCTGTCGTAAAGAAACAAACCGTTCCCTGCGGTACCTGCCCAGATATTTCCATTGGGATCCTCGTACAAGGTGAAAACATTATTGTTTTCCGTGCCCGCGCTGTTGATCAGCCTGTAATTCCGGATCTTTCTCCCCGCATTGTTCAGCCGTTCAATTCCGCCTGCCCAGGTCCCTAGCCAGAGATTATCATCCGGGTCACAGAGTATATCCAGCACATCGTTGCTGGCAACAGAGGACGGGCTGTTATTATCAACAAACCGGTCGAAACGGCGTCCAGCAGGATCAAACCTGCAAATCCCGCCTCCGTTGGTGGCGATCCAAACATTGCCCCGGCTGTCCTCAGTAAATCCCCTGACATCATTATTGATAAGTCTTTTTTCAGGTGTTCTTATTTTTTCAAATGACTCAAATTTGCTGAACTTATCGTCGATAACACTGATCCCCTTGTTATAGGTTCCTATCCAAAGCCTGTTTTCTTCATCGACATAAAGGCTCCATATTGAATTGCTGGTAATGCTGTATTCGTTTCCCTCTTCTGTTTTGAAGTGTTTTACCGAGCCAGTCACCACATTCAAACGGTTTAAGCCTCCGTTATCCGTTCCGATCCATATAATCCCCCTTTTATCAGCAAACAGCGAAAGGATATAATTATTGGATAACCTGCCCTGGCGGGTATCAGAATCGTAACGTTCTATATTAAAACCATTGCTTCCTTCAGCGACCTTGTTAACCCCACCTCCTCTGGTCCCGGCCCAGATGTACCCGTCCCTGTCAAGGGTAAGGGAAGTAATATGATTGTTACTAATACTATTGAGATTGCCGGGTTCATTGAAAAAGCGTTTAAATCCTTTTGCCGGCATAAACAAATTAAGCCCGTATTGCGTTCCGACCCATATTCTGCCTTTAAGGTCCGTTATGATGCAGGTAATCCGGTCTGAACTGATCGATCCCGGATCATTGACATCATGTGCATAACGGGTTGCTTTTTTATTCTTATGGTCGTAAGCGAATAATCCGTTTATATAAGTGCCCGCCCACAACAGGGACCTGTTATCAGGATGAAGGACGGTAATAAGGATCTGGTTTAAAGCATTGATCGTATCATCATTGCCGGGCACATCGCTGAAATTATCCTTCTCCCTGTTATACAGGTTCAAACCACCTGAGGTCCCAATCCACAGATTGTGGTTTTGATCCTCCGTTATGGCATTTACCGCATTATTTTTAAGACTGGTGGCAGAGCCGGTTACATTCTCATAAACGTAAAAATTGATGCCGTCATACCGCACCAGCCCCGACTCGGTACCAAACCACATGAAGCCTTTATGATCCTTAAAAATACATCTGACCGCATTGTATTCAAAATCGGGAGACAGGGATTGAAATACAGGCTCATAGTCAATACCGGGAAGCATTGCCCCTGTTTCATTTACGCTGATGCCTGCGACCGGTCTTTGCACCACAGCCTGAGAAAAGCACAGGTCAGCATGATAGGAAATAGCCAATTGTATGAATAATACAATATGAACTATTCTAATGCTCATGTTTTTTGATCATTATTTAACTCATCAAAATTAAGACAAAATCACACTTTGTAACAATATCAACAGCAAAATGCCAATTTGTTCTATGAACTAAGAAATGATTGCTGTATTTTTGCAATCTTGAATTTCTCGGGGAAGTTTTAGTATTAACAATAAAAAATAGGTTATGAGACTTTCAACTTTTTTAACCTCCGTTTTTTTTATGGTGAGTGTCAACGTGGTTGCCCAGCATGTACCTGTTATCGTGGAAGCTGAGGCCGGAACACTCGGGTCGGATTTTGCCGTTTTAACGGATGGAGATGTTACCTATATCGCGCCGAAAACCAACTTTATCAATGCCACCAATCCCGGTAATGCCAGTAAAGTGGCTTCTTATACCGTGACCTTCGCTGATTCCGGAACCTACAAACTTTTCGTGAGGGTCAGGATCGGTCCGGCAGGTGCAGATGATGACAGTTATTTCTATGGTAACGGATTTGGTACGAAAGATCCGGTATCCGATAATGACTGGATCATTTGCAATAATCTGCATACCGCCGGATTTGTTATCAATTCAGATGTTGTCGGAAATCAGGGAGATGCCCCTGCCGGTGTCTGGAAATGGGTGTCATTTTCTGATTATACCGGTTATGAAACACCCATCACCTTTAGGGTAGAGCAGGGTGAATTAACCAAGACTTTTGAGATCGGAACCCGTGAAAACGGATTTGATATCGATAAAATTGCATTCGGCAGGAGCGGGATATATTACACGGTAGATAATCTCAACAAAGGCGAAGCCGGTTCTTTGTTTCCCCCGGGAGAAGAACCCATCGGGCCTCCACTTGCCGAAGGTCTTGATAAGTTTCTGGGATGTGGTTTTGGTCCGGATTCAAGGCGTGATTTTGCCGGTTACTGGAACCAGATAACCCCGGGCAATGCCGGAAAATGGGGTTGGGTAGAGGGGACCCGTGACAATATGGTATGGACCGATTATGATGAAGCATACAAACTGGCTATGGACAGCGGATTTCTTTTTAAACACCATGTTCTTGTGTGGGGTTCCCAGCAGCCATCATGGGTGGCAGCCCTTGATTCTGCTGAACAGCATGCCGAACTGCAAGAATGGTTTGAAGCAGTTGCTGACCGTTATCCCGGAATCAGGCAGGTTGAGGTAGTGAATGAGCCTTTGCATCAACCTCCTGACGCTACTCACCAGGGCAATTATATCGGAGCCCTTGGCGGATCGGGTGTGACAGGCTGGGACTGGATCATAGAGGCATTCCGGATGGCGCGTGCCGTATTTGCTGATACCGTCGCACTGATGATCAACGAGTACGGTATTATGAACAGCACCACCAATACCGACGAATACCTTAAGATCATAAAATTGCTTCAGGCCGAAAACCTGATCGATGCCATCGGGTTTCAGGGTCATGGCTTTTCGCATAATGCTTCCAATGAAACTTACCTTAGAAATATTGATACCCTGGCCAGCACGGGATTACCGATATATGTGACCGAGCTTGACATTGACGGTTTAACGGATCTGCAGCAGGTAAGGGGTTACATGAATCTTTTCTCCTTGTTCTGGGAACATCCGGCCATAAAGGGCATTACGCTGTGGGGATTCAGGCCCGGGATGTGGCGCTCGGACGCGGGAGCATACCTGATTGATCTGGATGGCAATGAACGTCCTGCCATGTTATGGCTTCGGGCATACCTGAAAGGGGAATTTGTGGCGGGCACATCCATTGAGGTTTCCACCTCAACCGGTCAGTCTAATATTGATACCGATGACGGCACCCTGCAGATGGTCGCCACGGTTTTGCCGGAAAATGCCACGCTGAAAACGGTTTATTGGAAAGTAAACAACACCAGCGTTGCAACCATTGACCAGAATGGATTACTGACAGCGAAAACCAATGGCACGGTTACGGTTACGGGAAGTTCACTTGAACTGAATTCCACCGTTAAGGATGAAATGATCATTACTGTGAGCGGACAGACAGGAATTGCAAACTTTTCAGGAAGCGGAAAAATGATGATTTATCCAAATCCTTCCGAAGGAGCATTATTCACGGTGGAAGGACTGGAGGATATGTCCTGGCTTGTCATATTGAATATGAACGGAGAACAGGTCTTTGCGACCGGTTTGTCTGGCCGGCCATCATTTGAAATGGATCTGGATGTGCCTGCAGGGGTTTATATTGTAAGAATTTCCAATGGAGTTAATCAATATCATGCCAAAATAATCGTCAGATAATCTTATACGGATTTTCAGGACGATTTTTCCGATTCATGAACACTTTCTTGAAACCCAGGTTTGGCCTGGGTTTTTATATTCCAATCATAAAGCATTTGCTATCGATGTGAAAATAGCAATAGTTTATTCAGGCATCGGATTAATATGCGTACCCAGTGCAGCAGGGAATTTATTGCGGTGGAACCGGGAGGCTTAAATAAACCCAGTCATTTGAAATCCCTGCCAGTTCATCAGGCACAAACCCATCCCCTCCCTGAATAACACCATGCCATTCTCCTTCAGGGTCAACCCATAAAGCAATATCCAGCCGTTCCTCCAGGTTGATCTCAAAATCACCGTTCCTGAATGATTTCAGGCTTCCGGCGGCCAGAGCCTGCAATTTTCCTTTCTCATCCACACGGATAGCGAACACACCGACAGCATCCACGGAAGCAGTATAATCTCCGATGTTAAGATCTCCCTTAATAGTATCTCCGCTGATATTCCGGGTACCTGCAGCATGAATAACCGTGCCGTCGATCAGCCGGCAAAACCCTGTAGTGGGCGGAGAGCAGGATGAATGCTCAAAATCACGAAGGCCGAAATTACGATTATCGATTATCCCGGTAGCGGGTGTCTGTATGGGGACCCCCTGTTTCTTCAGCGATTCAAGAACGTTATGCAGGGTATTGGGAATATCATCTGAACCCATCATCGATTCAGGCAGCAGATTGCAGCCGTCAACCGGAACAGCGTTAAAATCCTTTGTCCATGACCCTGTCCGGAACAATTCGGTCTTCCCCCGGTCCGCCCTGGAAAAGAAATCCGCTGTCGATCTTTTCTCATATTCGGGGTGATACAGGACCACTGCCCTGTAACGCTGATCGCCATAAACAATATAGCCGTCAGCATTTATAGCCAGGCTGCCATTTTCAATTTCGCTGGTGGGGATCAGGTCAGTCCTGTAGCCTTTCTTCCAAAGACTGTCAACCAGTTCCATCCCGACATCATTATAACCAGGCCCGGCCCAGTTCATGGCAGCAGCATGACCGAAGATCACTGCAACGGGGCAATCCAAAGGACTGTTGCTGATATAATTCAGCAGCCTGACACGGCATTCAGCCCGCATTATCTGGCTGTCAAGCAATGACTGAAACGGAAGGTAATTAATCCGGCCTCCGGCCAGCACAGAGCTCCATACCTGTTCGGGCAGATCCTTTTTGTAATACATGTTATACCAGACCGGGCTTCCCCATTTTTTGCACAGCGCAGTGCGGACAGCAAAGGGAGTTATTTCATCCGTCTGGGCCCAGTCCCTTCTGGATGCCCACCAGTCAAGGCCATTTTTTCTAAACTCACTCAGATCAGGATAAGGCCACCAGGTAGCATGAACAGTAACAGCAGCTTCGGGCCCGAATACCTCTTTAACGGTATTATAGAAATCCGATTCCAGTTGGGTATTTCTATGCAGCGACATCTCCATAAAGTGATTGATGGCCATCTGCCGTTCCGCTTCTTTACCCTTAAATCCTTTTGCCATGAGCAGACAATCGTTCAGCAGGTCGCGCCCTCCGGTTTTTTCAGCATAGGCAAGGGCACATTGTCGTGAATACCAGAAATCATTTATCCCTGACCTATAGAACCGCGGGTAATAGGGTGGAAATCCCCATTCGTCTTTGCATACACCGGCCAGGCGGACATCAGCATATTGCCGTATGATGTCACGCTGGAATTCCATCAGGTGGGGAGCATAAATGTCGGGATACAGATGGGTAAATGAAACTATGATGCAGGCATGGGTTTGTCTCTGCTCTTTCAACCTGACCGCGGGTATGTTCACTTTAACAGAATCCTTTGACAGGTAAACCAGTTTGCATGCTGGTGTAATATCCCTGATGGTTTCCTGAATAATGCCTTCGGTTGTATTCTGGTAGGAACAGACACGCAAAAGCGAGGCGGACAGGGGAACATGATGCGTTATTCTCCCATCGGTATAGTGGTCATTCAGATCAAGACTGGGGACAACCGCTTCAACGGAATCGCTTCCGGTCAGCAATACTTCCTTAATCCTTAACATTTGCTGCAATTCATCGGGATATTTATTGCTGAATGCACGACGGGCCGAACGGATGTCAAGGTCAGCAACCAGCGCAATATTCCGTTCCACAGCATAATCCGCTGCCAGCTTTACCTGGTCATGTACTTTCTCCTCCACCACCTCCTGATCAGGAAACCTGAGAAAAGGGATCAGCAGGTTGAAGGGTGAATGGTTGCACGCCTGGTCTATGAAAAGTTTATATCCGTCCTGCTGAAGCTCTTGCTGAGTCCATACCCAGACTCCGATAACAGGCATATATTGGCTGGTCAGCTTTTTCGGTATTTCATCATGGTTTCCGGATGCAGATAAAACCGGGTACCTGGATTGTGCATAATTACCGGTCACCTGAGCAAATAACAGGTATAGCAAACCCAAAGGAAATATTTGTTTCATCTTAATCTTTTTGATTCGTTTTGTAAATATATATAAGTCTCATCAGATTCGGGCATTTACCTAAGCAGCTGCTATTTTCTTCAAATGCTCCTCTATGTTATAAGTGTCCCATATATAGACAGGTATTATGTGCAGAATGTATTCAAAAAGCAATTGATATCGTATTTCATTTATTATCTTTAAGGTAAATAAGCATAATCTTACCATGATTGACAGTTACCAGTTGCCGGCGCTTCTTGTCGAGAATCTCGGCAGGGAAAGCCGTGATTTTGCCGTGAAAGCAAGCCGAAGCCAGCCCGTTAAGACGTCCATGGGGTTGGTTATTTTCGGAGCTGCCTGGCTGGCCTTTACCAGCATATTTGTGGTGGCCTTTCTGGGACCGCTTTTTGCCGGCAGGGAAGTGCATTTCCTGTCCAATGATGTGCCGACGGTTGCCAGTCCCGATAACCTGAAACCCATAATATTCCCCGCCCTTATCATTGGGATTTTTGTGCTGATAGGTTTGGGCATGTTGGGTTTTGGCCTTTATTCTTTATTTAAGAAGGGAGGCTATTTTGCCGGAACTCCGACAAGGCTGGTACATTATCACGACAATACAATCCGGTCAATCGACTGGGAGCAGTTTTCCGGGGACATAGAGGTGAGCGGAAAGGAACAAAAGGGCAATATATCCCTGGGTTTGCGAACCGGAAAAATGGTGAGTCAGAAAAACGGGCCGGATCGTTATGTGCCTGATACAATATATATGTCAGGCATCACGGATGTTTATAAAATTGAACAGTTCTGCCGGATGCGCATTAAGGAAAACGATCCCACGCCAGTATCGGATTAGGTAATGCATTTACACGCGTCGTGTCATGACGAAAAGAATTCGCATTTTATAGCAGAGACGTTGCACGCATCCTGCTCCTGACATTTTTTTCAGAAATCATGCCTTTTAATGTAAACCAATTTTAATTTTGCTAAACTGATTTTATACCCATAAAGAT
>Ga0105099_10001660_pt1 | contig 13710 bp, 11 predicted proteins | sample PPLLak3cmMay2015_2_FD_79138 | JGI IMG/M metagenome (GOLD analysis project Ga0105099, IMG submission 79138) | Freshwater sediment microbial communities from Prairie Pothole Lake near Jamestown, North Dakota, USA - PPLs Lake P8 Core (1) Depth... | ecosystem: Environmental > Aquatic > Freshwater >...
CCGGTCATGCGTTTCAATTGCCGGAGTTTCGGCATTTATTATGGCATAAAGAGTTGTCAAAGTGGAATTTCGATCAAATGGCCGCTTACCGGTGATCATTTCATAGATAATAACCCCAACAGAAAAGAGATCACTCTGCTCAGTGGCCGAATTGCTTAACGCTTGCTCAGGAGATAAGTAATATACTGTCCCCATCACGACTCCGGAAGCTGTCAATTCAGTCGGGCTATCTAGTCTCTGTCGTTCTGATTCACAGATAATCCGTGCCAATCCGAAATCGAGTAGTTTTGGGGTGCCTTCTTTGGTTACCATTATATTGCTTGGCTTGAGATCACGATGAATGAATCCTTTCCAGTGAGCGTAACGAATGGCTTCTGTAACACCAGTGATCAAATTCAGTGAAGTAGTATCATTCGGCTGATGGACCCTTTGATAGTCCTGAAGAGTCATTCCGTCAACATATTCCATGACTATGAATGGATGATCCCGATATTCTCCGATATGATAGATCGTCGCAATGTTGGGATGGCTCAGAGAAGAAAGGGCTTGAGCCTCCAGCAGAAAGCGCCGACGGCCGTTCTCATCTGCCAGATAGGTGTCCGATATAAACTTAACAGCCACTTTACGACGCAAAAGAGTATCCAAAGCCAGATAAACAACACTCTGCCCCCCCCTTCCCAGAGTTTTCAGAATCTCATAGCCATCAATTTGGGTCCCTTCCTGACATTCCATGCCCTCATATTAACCCCCCGATGAGCATGCGTCAACTGGCCTTTTTTAATTCACACTCATACGAAACAGTTGCAAATTCAAAAATGTCTGGGTCGAGCAAGAACTTATATCTTTGGAGATATTTTCCTTAATATTGAGACAGTTTCAAAATTCAGAAATGTTTACTTTACAAAGATCATAAATCTCTGAAACTATTCTCTCTTACGGCCGATATCTCAGGAGTTTTATGAGGTTGTGGGGCACGGCCCCACCCCCAAAAAAACCGAGAGATCGCTGTAAATCAGATTATTGAAACTGGCTCTATTTCTAAATAATAAAATTGGTTTACAGAGCCATTCATTAAATCCAGATATTCTTGAAGGTAGTATGAGTGCCGCAGTAAACACACTCAAGATCTGAATTTTTCTGACGGATGAATTCAGTGGTCACATGCTCATTATGACTCGGATGCGAAATACAGTCGGTATTGGGACAGCAAGTTCCCTCAATACCATAAATCCGGGGGGGAGAGCTGAGCTGGAGTTTTTTGACTACCTTATTGTCTTCTATGATATTGACAGTACATCCGGCAGTAACCGCAGATAAGCGCCTGATTTCACTGGCGCTCAGGCTACGGGTTTCAGGCAGAAAGATCAACCCTTTGTAAATACCAGGCTCCTTTTTGGATTCACCAACACCGATAGAGCCCCGGTACTTGTTAAAATTCATAATGTTCATGGTCTTAAAAAGATAGTCCCAAATCTGTTCCTTGGATTCTCCCCGACAGAAGCGGTCAATCACAACACCATTGGTCAGCGGGTTGATCCCCTCTTTCAATACTTTGGGGCTGGAATGGGGGGCCTTTTCAACAATGAACTCATCGGGATAACTCGATGTGGCGCTGGCTTGGCCCTCAAAATCACTGCCGATGGTCCCAGCGACTGCAGCCAGCAGAGTGATCCGGGTAAACATCCCATTGATGGACTGTGCTTCCCAGTGATTAAGTGAGGTCTTGTCGAGAAAGGTGGGGATGGTGGGCGACACCTTGTGCCTCGGCAGCGGGTGATAAAAAAATGTATCCGGCTTCACCTTACCCAGAAACTCTTTTCTGAAAGTCACCGCTTCCCTGAGACTCTGTTGCCGTTTGAGAATTTCCTCTCCCATCCGTTCCAATTGCGGACGGGTGAAATAATAGCGAGTGGCTGTATCCGGCTGATCAAGGTATTCAGACAAAGACGAGAAGATCCGGACTTCAAATCCATTATTCTTCATTTTGTTGATATAATTTTGTGGCATGGCCAGCTCAGCAGGCGCAATCAGGTCGACCCTGACCTCTTTAAAAATGGTCAACCCTTCTGCTTTAGAATGGACCGTCCGTCCGTGGAAAAGATCACCCACCAGTGCAATATGAAGATGATCAGTGGCCCCGTTGTTGTCCTCAATAAGAGTAAATTCGTCCAGAAGCTCTTGGGTGGGGTGTTCATGCTTCCCATCTCCGGCGTTAATAAAGGCGGGTAACCGTTCCAATTCATTGCGTTTGGCATACTCCCGACCGGCTCGCTCGAGCAAACGACACACCCCTTCCAATTTACTGCGAACAATAAAAATATGGTTGCGATATCCAGCCAGAGTCATAAACCCATCTATATAGCTTTCGCTCTTGTTAAAAGATGAGCTATCAGAATCAAACATGGACAATTTAACCCGATGAAATTCTGACGCATTCCGAAAGGATTCACGGGTACGGGTGCTGTCTTCCAGAAAAACCTCATAAATCCCAAAATCAGGATCATTGATCCGGTAGGCGTTCAGTGCCTGATAATCCTTTTCCTTCCAGGCTTTTTTCAACTTGCGGGTTTTGTCAAACAAATACAACTTTTCATCCTTGGATAAATCGGCAGACACACACAGTGATCTTTCCATGAAAATGTTTTCATTACGCCCCATGACAACTCTCCTTGATTTTCCAATCGGCTAAACAGACAGTCAAACCGGCAACATTATAAGAGAAAGAAAAGATCATGTCCATATCTGATCTGCTTTTCTTCACCATTCTCCGTTTTTAAACCTGCAGTAGCATCTCCCCCAGATGACCAGCCTCTCCAGTCTCAGTGAGAAAAATACTACTTTCACTGAGATATCCATGATTCATATCCCAGGGTGAACTGACGGAATCAACCGATAGGGCCCCCACACCCGCATCAAGAAGAGAAATCAGATTCCCCATACCCTGACTATCTGGCTGCCACAAACGCAAGGAAAAAAATGATGGGTCGGCTTCATCGATCCAGTCATTACCGTCCTGATCCAATTGCCGCAATTCAGAAAAGCCGTCACCCGAAGTTGGACCCAAGAGTTCTGCTCCATTTTTAATCTGTCCATCTCTATTTTCATCAAAAATCAGAAAAAAGGCTCCAGACTGCAGGACCGGTACATCCTCCAATTTCCCATCACCATCCAAATCAAAAGCAAAGGTCTGATCTGAAGGTTCTGAAAAACCCGGTTTCAGTTGCAACACCAGCGGGTCGACTGGAACATTTCCCATGCGCAGATTCAAAGTTTGGGTTTGTTCCAAACGACGGTTCATCTGCAAATCAAGAGAAAAAGAGAGTTCACGACCATCGGAAGTCGTTACCCTGCCATTGGCTGAGAATTGTAAATCATCTTCCTGAATAGTATGTGAGGTGCTGGTGACTTCCATTCCCCAGCCCAATACGTCCCCTGTGGATTGTGAATTCTGCCCTGACGCAAGATCCGTTCTCTCTTCATCCGCAGCCATATCTTCGGGGGTAATGACAGTGACTTTTAGGCCAAAAAAACGCTCAAGAATCATGGCCGTCAGCGACAGAGGCACCGTTCCCACTTTGCTTTTATCAGCCGGACCATGCGCTGTTGAGTCAGTTGCCTGTGCCAAGAATGGCGTCACAGCACCCTTGTCAGGACTACTGTCACCGCTATTCCAGATGCGAACGGTTGTCTGATGCTCACTCAAACGAAATGTTTGCGCCTGCGCACTTAACTCAAGTTGGCTGCCGGTTACCATCATCTGACCACCTCAATGATTATTTCGGAAACAAGGCGCCAAACTTGAATTAGCCGTAATCTTCTTTTGCCTTTCTATCTCTTCGTACGCTCTCTTACAACCAAAAACTTATCCCAAAAGTAAAACGCAGGGCGCTGGGATCAAAAGTATAGGTCTGTAATTCCTCGTTGCTCAGAAGTCCTGCGGGTTGTGAAAGAACCATGTGGCCTTCAGCCCCATAGTAAGTCTGACCTTCTTCCATTCTATAAGGCACCTCAAAAGTCGAGGCAAGCCAGTAGGCAATCCCCACCCGCCCGACAACAGTCCGGGTAAGACGGTACTCCAGTGAAGCACTCAGCTGACCCACCGCAATGGATTTGGAGATATCTGCCACCAAAGGTAATTGAAAATAATCAAAATAGGCCTGCTGGCCTTCCTTCAGGGTTGCCGCCCAACCATATTCCCGCTGAACCTGCCCGTCAAGATGATGTAAGCCTAAGCCCGCTGATAAAATAATGCCCAACCGTTGGCCGATAAAGAGTCTGTGACTGAGCAGAAAATCCAACCAGAAACGGTTTAAACTGGAACGGGTATCAAAGGAGCGATAGCGATATCCTGTTTCATCGTCATACCAAATAAAATCCAAATTATTCTGACTGGACGATTTTTGAGTGAGCGGAGAAAAACCACCTTGCAGTATAAGCCCCCATTGGGATGTCAGCCATGCTTCCAAGCCCAAATCAAAAGCCATTTGTGCCTGTTTCTGGTAAATGGTCTCATTGGATTCCATCATTGTGATATACACAAAGCCTTGATCTGACCCTTCCCAGGAAGACGAGCTGTAGTTGCCTGGTTGTTCTGACAGTCCGAGGCTTACAGCAGGAGTGATCGTCAGACGCCACTCCACTGAGTGCGCCGATAATGGAACCAAAACAAATAAAACCAGCAGAACAGAACTTTTCAAAAAACGATCAACACCCAGCATTAAAACCTCCTTTTCACCCAGAGGCATCTGATGCCCCTTTCTATCCAAAGAAAGGGGCACCATAATGCACCATCTATTTTATCTCTTTTGAGGAGCTGCCACTGCTGGAACTCCCAGTCGAACTGCTTGTGCTGGAAGAGCTGCTGCTGCTATCTGAGTTGGAAAACCCAGTGGCAGTTGATCCTTCCGACTTAAAGGTCCTTGAGATGGAGTTGCGCTGTTGCCGGGTCAAAGAAGCCGAATCAAATTGCTTCTGAGGCACGATAACCGAATTACTCTGAGACGAATACAACAATTGTACCCGATTCTCTGAGGCCCACTGTCGATCAGGATTCCAGTCATGACGTAGTTTGATAGCCTGGCCAACCAAACCCCCTTTTTTTAGTTCCTGAGCCTTCAGTTCATTTCCATAAGACCCTTTCTTCACAACATTGGCTTTTGTTGACTCTCCAAGGCTATGTGCAACAGTTGAAATGTCAGCCTTTCGACTGACTACGTGTGGCTTGAACTGTTCCTTGTTGATGAACTCATCACTTTGCTGAGCCAAGTGCTTTTTCACCACATGCGGATGAGTCAATTCCATTTTCTTGATAATCGTTCTGACCGGCAGGGGAACTGCGTCAAGATTCAGGTTGCCATCACATCCAAAATCAGCAGCATAGTCATGATTCCAGGCACCGACGCCTTCATCCAAATAAAGACTGAAGTACTCTGGCGATCCCCAGATTCTCCAGAGCCAATCCATTACGGTATTGATCTGGGGCATGAAAATATCACCGGATCCCTGTCCCGGTACCCATGTCCAACCCCACTTTTTAAAAAACACCCAGGTTCCCAGATGAGCCGGAGCCCACCCCCAGGGTTCGTTGGGAATAACATACTCCACGTCATTGATAACCACCAGTTGACCGTTATAAAAAGGCCTTCGGTAAGGATCCATGGCAAATCCACTGGGTTTCCAGACATAGCCGAACATTTTATCGTAGATCCAGGTACCAAAATGACTGCTCCATCTTTCGGCCCAGAGTTGAAGGTGCTTATGCCGGACAATTTTATCCGGAACATAACTCACTCCTTCGTGTAGTTGTTTGAAATTGTCATCCACTTTTTTATTCCAGGCCAGAAAATCACCCTCTTTTTTATATTCTGAAGGGTTGATCTGACCTTTATCCCCCACCAAAACGGCATTCTTACTTTTTACAATCAACACCTGTTCCTTGATATTCTCATTTTCAATTAACAGATCAGCATTTCCCCAGTGGCTGATGACCCGGGTCCCGGATTCTGGCTCAAGCCGGATTTCTATGTTGCTGTTGTGAGAAAACTTAACCGCCACATCCTTGCTGACCAGCTGGAGCATCTCCATGTTGTAGGTGTTGCTGATGACATAGACCGAACCGGCCTTCAATTCCAGTGTCGTCACCTTCCAATCCCTGGAGGTCAGTGTGGGAGCCAAAATGGTGCCGATCAGGATTTCACTGTCCTGATCAATACGCAGAATGGTTCCATTTCCAAGCTGGATTTCCCCGCGGGATTCCCCGTTGGTGCGCAACACATCACCAGTTACTACTGGAAAATTGACGGTGCCATTGTGTTCATTACCATCACGGTTGGTCACTTTTAATGCCCCTTCCAGATAAGAAATATGGGCTACCGAGACCAATTCTTCGGCTCCGATCCCCATCCAAGCCGTTAATAGCAGAAGCGCTGTGAATACCAAAAGTTTACGTTTCATGTCATACCTCCCTTGATAATGACTGGCATTCAATCAGCAAACCCAGTGCCAGATCAATTTGGCCAAAATGTCCCTCCAAATCGGTTTTTTTGATAAACTCTGTCCTCTTTTATACACATCTTGACAGGAAGTGGAGATTGGCCCCAGCCTCAATTGATTCAGAAAGCGGTTTGAAATACGGTCTTGAAATTTCTCTGCACTTGCTCAATCAGGGCTTCTTCTGACACGCCTTTAAATTCCGCCGCTTTTTGCACCGTAAATGGTAGGTAAATAGGTGTATTCCGCTCACCCCGCTTGGGCACCGGTGCCAGATAAGGGGCATCCGTTTCAATAAACAAGCGATCCAGGGGGGTTTCGGTTAGTACTGCTCGCAGTTCACTGGCCTTGGGAAAAGTGATAATCCCCGAAAAAGAAAGAAAGCCCCCCCGGTTGATAATCCGACGGGCATGGTCCAAAGACCCTGTATAACAGTGAAAAATCACGGGTCTATTGAACTTTTTTTCTTCAAGCAAGGTCAACACATCCTCTTCGGCCTGTCGGGAATGAATAATCAGCGGGAGCAAATGAGAAGCCGCCAATTCAATCTGACGGGCAAACACTCTTTTCTGAACTTCCGGGTCAGAAAAACTATAATGGTAATCCAGCCCTGCTTCTCCCAGTCCAATACATTTTTTATGGGCAATCATCCCTTCAATACGGGCTTCAACTTCATGGCAGTAATCCTTGGCCGCATGGGGATGGGCGGCACACATACCCGAAACAATAGGATATCGGTCCATCAGCATCAGCGTTGTGTCTACCGAGCGTTCATTGAATGGGTCGGCCACCACCACCAAGCGTTTAAACCCTTGTGCTTCGCATTGAGCAATGATATCATGCCGATCCGCTTCAAAAGACTCATCATCCAGGTGACAGTGAAAATCAATTATTCCCTTCATAGTGGAATACTATATCATAACAGTCCTTCACTTTTGCACTTTTTCCAGCTCTGTGTTACAACGGATAATTCATTCCCCAAAAAAAGTCATCGGAGGCAAAGCATTATGGACGCCATCAACAACTTCCTGGTCATGCTGGATGGATACCTGGGCGGCAGCAACTGGTTCCCTTACCTGCTGCTGGGTACCGGCCTGTTCTTTACCTTGTACCTCAAGTTCCCTCAATTCAGATTCTTTCGTCATGCCCTGCGCATTGTTACCGGCAGGTATGAAAAAAAAAGCTTCCAAGGGGACACCACCCACTTCCAATCGTTAACCACGGCACTGTCCAGCACCATTGGTACCGGCAATATTGGCGGCGTGGGATTGGCCATATACATCGGGGGGCCAGCTGCCCTCTTCTGGATGTGGTCTACAGCCTTCCTGGGTATGACCACCAAGTTTGTAGAGTGCACCCTGGCCCATAAATACCGCATTGTGGGCGACGATGGTAAAATCGTCGGCGGCCCCATGTACTATATGGAACGCAAGCTCAAGATGAAATGGCTGGCGGTCCTGTTTGCCATCGCCACGGTTATCTGTTCTTTTGGCACAGGGAATATGCCCCAGATCAACAACATCGCCACCTCTATGGAGTCCAGTTTCGGGCTGGCACCATGGATCACCGGCGCAGTGTTGTCGGTCATTCTGTTTTTGATCATCATCGGAGGCATCGAACGGATCGCCAAGGTCACCGAAAAGCTGGTCCCCACCATGTCAATTCTCTACACCCTGGGGGCACTGGCAGTCATCCTGATGAATTACGAGAATATCATCCCCTCATTTTTCTCCATTTTCAGCAGCATCTTCAGCGGTACCGCAGCCGTAGGCGGTTTTCTGGGCGCTTCATTTGCTTACGCTTTTACCCGCGGCGTCAATCGGGGTCTTTATTCCAACGAGGCCGGACAAGGTTCAGCGGCCATCGCCCACTCGGCTGCCAAAGCCGATGAACCGGTCTCCGAAGGCATGGTCTCCATACTGGAGCCATTTATAGACACACTGGTGGTCTGCTCCATTACTGGCCTGGTAATCCTGGCTTCCGGTGTTTGGACTCAGAAATTCGCCAACGTTTTTCAGCGTGCCGACATGGAGATCGTTTCGGGTATGTATCAGCAGAAGAATTCAGAGCACCTGCAACTGCTCAGCAATCATCTGCTCAAAGCGGACAATGACCTGGTCAGGCCCTTCAGCGGAACAATAGCTATTGAAAACGGCCAATGCACTCCGGAAGCTGAAGTCACCATACTTCACGCCCGATCCATCGCTGAAGATGTCCTGTTTTTCAAAGAGGGCCAAGCCTTCAGTGGTGAACTGCGGGTTGAAAATGGACAACCAACGGATTTATCCATCCAGGCCAAGGGGAAATCATTGGTACACAGCGCCGTGCTGACCACCGAAGCGTTTAAAAAGGGGTTCCTGGGAGACTTCGGCCAATACATCGTCAGCATCGGGCTATTGCTGTTTGCCTTTTCAACTGTCATCGGCTTCTCGTATTACGGAGACCGGGCCGTGACCTATCTCCTGGGCAGTCGTTTCGTCCTGAGTTACCGCTTGCTGTATATCCTTGCTTTTTTCGCTGCGGCGCTCATAGACACCACAGTGATCTGGTCTCTGGCCGCAGTGGCCATCGTAGTCATGAGCGTGCCCAACCTGTTTGCCATTCTGCTGCTCCACAAAGACATGAAACAGTCAGTCAAAGAGTATTGGAGTAAATTCAGACAGGAGCACCCCGATGAAGTGAAGCGATTGCGGATCAAGTTCAGAGATTAACTTAACACAGATGGTTAAGCCAGCAAGGACTGTTTCAGCACATCCAAAAAGCGATTGTTTTCCTCTGTTTTTCCAATACTGACCCGAATGGCCCCCGATAAACCAAAGGGTGACCCTGGCCGCAGTAAAACACCCGCTTTCCTGAAGCGAGAAACCAGCTTATTTGCATCCATCCTGGGCATAAAGAGGATAAAGTTGGCTTGAGAGGGTAAAACCTGAATATGATATTCGTTCATTATCTCCATCATCCGTTTACGCTCACGCTGATTGTGGGCGATACTGGCTGAAATAAAGTGTTTTTCACTCAGCATGGTCATGGCAACAGTCTGTCCCAGGCCACTGACGTTGAAAGGGGGTTTCACCCGATTGAGATAGTCAATTAGCCGGGGGGAGGCCATGGCATAGCCTACCCGCAGAGAAGCCAGTCCAAAGACTTTGGAAAAGGTCCGTAAAATGATGACATTGTCATGATCCCTAAGCAAAGCCATTCCCTCTTCATCATCGGGATCATCTGTATATTCCTGGTAGGCATTGTCCAGTACCAGCAAGGTGTTTTTGTCTAATTGACTGGCAAATTCTGCCAATTCCTTGCCACTGAGGCGAAGGCCAGTCGGATTGTTGGGGTTGGCCAAAAAAATCAATTTAACCCGTTCACGCAGTCGTTTGGACATGGCATCAAGGTCTATGGCAAAATCCTCCCTCAAGGGTGTTTCCAGTAAGGCCCCGAGACCGGCTCTTTCGATGGTAGCCAGACGGTACATCAGGAAGGTGCTCTCTGAAGTGAGCACCTTCTCCGTCACCTTCAGGAAGGCAGAGACAATCATGCCAATCAATTCCGTCGATCCGGCACCGACTATGATTTGCTCAGGCCTTAGCCCATGACGCTCAGCCAGTGCCTGTCGCAGAAGCAAACTGCTGGAGTCGGGATAACGACTCAAATCGTTAACGCCACTGGCCATTAAAGCGCCCACTGATTCGGGTAGTGGAAATGGATTTTCGTTGGCCGACAAACGGGCCACACCGTGCTGTGGCTTCTCTGAAACCGACGCCAAGGGCCGGTATGGAGGCAAGTCCAGGACATTATCATTTATCAAAGCTCTCATCTGTTTTCCTCTACATGGTAAACAATGAAGGTTGTTCCTTCTCTTCGAACATTTCGGTCAGTTCCTCCAACGAGGGAAGCTCACTCAGATCATTCAGCCCGAAATATAGCAGAAATTGTTTTGTTGTGCCGTACATGGCCGGGCGCCCCGGTACTTTTTTCCGCCCGGTGATTTTGATCAGCTTCTTTTGTAACAATGTTTTTACGGCACCGGTCGAATTGACGCCGCGCATGTCAGATATCTCGGCAATGGTGGTTGGTTGACGATAGGAAACAATGGCCAAAGATTCCAGTGCAGCCAGCGATAAGCGGGAGGAGGACTTGATGGTAAAAAACTCTTTCAGACCATCATGAATATCTGCCCGGGTTACCAGCTGCAAACCGCCACCAGCCCGCTGAAGTTGCAGACCACGGTGCCTTTCTCTGAGGCTTTTCTCCAAACCATCCAGCAATTGCTCAAGCTGCCGGATGTCAGTAAAACTGAAAAAATCAAAAAACCGTTCGGGGGCTATGGGGTCTTTGGATACAAAAAGTACCGCTTCCATAAAGGCCAGCTGCCCTTCCAGCGAATCGAGGGACCAAATCTCATCAGGTCTGTTCATTGTGTCAACTCGCTCTCCCCTTTGGGCCAGACGTCGATATCGGCAAACAGTTTCTTCTGCAGAGCAAACAGCTGTTTTTGCTTCACCAGCTCCAGCAAAGTAAAGAAGCTAACCAGGAGATCTTCAATGTTATCCAGAGTTTCTAGGTAGCGATTGAAATTGAGGTACCCGTCCCGGTTCACCAGCTCCAGTATTTCTTGCTTCTTGGTTTCTATCGAATAATTCTTGCCGGTGATGGTTATCACATTGGATTTTTCCTGACGTTTGATCAGGTTAATGAAGAGTTCGGCCAGTTGAAAGGAACTGACCTCTTCAATATCATACTCAGTGGCCGCAAAGGTGTTATCAAGGCTGTCACGACGCCAGAGCAACAGAGAGTCGGCTTCCATCTCTTTAAGGAGTGAACTGATTTTCTGGATTTTATCATACTCCACCAGGGTATAGAGGAGACGCTGCTCTGGAGAGTCCTCACCCCCATCATCGAGGCGCGGCAGCAGCGAGCGCGATTTGATATAGATCAGGGTGGCGGCAGTCATCAGAAAATCACCCTCCCTGGAGGGGTTGATGGTTTCACCCATCTCGAGGTGGCGCAGATATTCGGCGGTGATCTCAGAAAGCCGGATATCCATAATATCCATGCGTTTTTTGCGAATCAGATGCAAGAGCAGATCAAGGGGACCTTCAAACTTGGTGGTATGAACCTGGTAGGAATCACTCTCGAATTCGAGAAGCCCCTGTTCCATATTGAATTACCCCATCATAATGGCATAGTAGAAATTGATATCCTGAACCGCACCCAACAATCTGAGAAAAAAATTGAGAATCGGCATGACCACACTAAATACGCGTCCTCCACCAAACATGATCAACCCAAGGAGTATGAACATACTGTAGGGCCGAATCTTGAGATAGGTTTCAAGAGCCCGTCCCTTCAGAAGCCCTTCAACAATTCCGCTGCCATCCAGAGGCGGAATAGGAATTAGGTTGAACAACGCCAGAAATATGTTCAAAATGATAACAAAAGAAATGACAATACCAACAATATGCAAACTGGTATTTTCATAAGGAATCAACTTAAGAAAAAGCGCTCCGATTGAAGCCGCGATCAAGTTTGATAAGGGGCCCGCAGCAGAAACCCACATGGAATCTCTTTTGGGGTTGCGCAAATTGTAGGGATTTACCGGCACCGGTTTGGCCCATCCGAAGACTGGCATACCCGTGATGGCCAGAATGATGGGGAAAATAATGGTGCCAAACAGATCAATGTGGGCGATGGGGTTGAGGGTCACCCGCCCCAGGCGACGGGCCGTGGAATCGCCCAGACGATCCGCCACCCAGGCATGGGCCGCTTCGTGTACCGAAAGAGCGAACATGAACGCCAGCAACTGTATCAAATAGGTAAGTATGGTTCTTGTCATATACTCTGTAAAGTACCATAGGCCCCTCGATTGGTCAAGAAAAATGGGACATCCGGATTCTGAACTCGTGCTATTGAAACATACAAAGTGATTACACGTTTATGATATCAGGTCAGATCAAAGAAAATGATAAAATATGCCACCCACACAGCATTATTCCCCGTTTACGATCTCTTTCCAGGTCATTTATCAGGATCAATAAACATCCAACATATTTCAACGTATAACTCTATAAACCCACGGTAAGGAGAATTGTCATGACGGAAGTGAATAATATGACCCCCGAAATGAGATTTCTATCCGATACCACCTGGCCGGAAATTCACCGGGCTCTGCAGGCAGCCTTTGCCGATTACGCCATCGACATGGGTTATATGACCGTCGATTATCTGGGAAAAAGATCCCACAAAAATGGTGTCGATTTAAGTGTCAGCCCGGGGATCTTTGTTGATGGAAAACTGGTGGGCTTCACCCTGGTCGGTTTGGGCCCTTGGAAAGGAACTCAGGCAGCCTTCGATTCGGCCACCGGCCTGGTGAAAGAGTGGCGGGGCAAAGGCTATGCCTCTGCCATGTTTGATTTCGCCCTGCCGGCATTGAAAGAACGGGGGGTTAAAAAGTTCGTGCTGGAAGTCTTGCAGGAAAACAAACCGGCCATCCGGGCCTATGAAAAAAGCGGCTTTAAGATCGTCCGTGAGCTGGAATGCTTTGACATCCATCCCCAAAGCGTTCCTGAAAAATATCCGGCACCCAGGGGCATCATTCTGGAACCCGCCGAAGTGGATATACTCAATGAGTTTGAAAAAAATGCCGCATGGCCGCTCTCCTGGGAATGCAGCTTCGCCGCCCAGCGCCGCGCTGGACACGACATGATGTTTTTGACGGCCAAAGCAAAAGAAGAAGTTGTTGGGTTGGCCGCCTTCCACACCCGATTGAACTGGCTGATGGCCCTTTTGGTAAAGCCCGGCTGGAGGCAACAGGGCATCGCCACAGCTCTGGTCAGACATATATTATCTGAATACGGACGAACAGACGATCGCATCCGCTGTGACAACATCCAAAAAAACGATCTGGCCACCCAGACGCTCTTACAAAAACTGGGTTTCGATAAAATGGCCTCCCAGTTCGAGATGGATTATATGATTTAGCTCGCCCCTTCTCCCCGGACAAACAGAATCACCGGCAGAGCGTAATCCACCCCATCAACATACTGGTTATCATGGGTCTCTCCTCCATTATCCTGACGGTCAATGCCGATACTGTAGAGCAGCTGCTTCTCTTCGTTCCAGCGATAGGGTCCACCGGAACAGGGATCGATAAACCTTGGACAATCTGGCTGTGCCAGCAACTCAGGAACTGTTTGGGACCCATTATATTTCAGATGCAACCAG
>Ga0105099_10001662_pt1 | contig 13709 bp, 7 predicted proteins | sample PPLLak3cmMay2015_2_FD_79138 | JGI IMG/M metagenome (GOLD analysis project Ga0105099, IMG submission 79138) | Freshwater sediment microbial communities from Prairie Pothole Lake near Jamestown, North Dakota, USA - PPLs Lake P8 Core (1) Depth... | ecosystem: Environmental > Aquatic > Freshwater >...
ATACTTTTTCTTGACTTCCAGGCCCGTTTGGCATTGAATACCTTAAGTGTTTTCCTTCCACTCTTTAGCCTCCATAGCGGAGGTTATTCATGGAGAGACCCCTTAAATATTGCCCGCCTCGCTCCTGACGGAACGCTCCTGTTCTGTTGGGACGCCGCTCTAGCTTCTCTCGAATTAAACTTCTCTTTTAGTCACAACTCTCGATCGAGAGGTGAGGGATGAAGTGCCCGAACTGCCAGATGGAGAACCGAGAAGGGGCCAAGTTCTGCAGTGAGTGCGGAGAAAACTTGGAGATCACCTGCCCTCAGTGTGGAAAAGTCACCAGACTGGCAAGTAAGTTCTGTGATGAGTGCGGCTACAAATTCGAGAGGGGTGCCAAGGCAGAAAAAGCCAAGCCGGAATCAGAAAGCGAGCGAAAAAATGTGACCGTCCTTTTCTCTGACCTGTGCGGCTACACCGCCCTGTCCGAAAAACTCGACCCTGAAGAGGTCAAAGAAATCACTAGCAGGCTCTTCAGCCGCATTTCCGAAATCATAGGGAAGTACGAAGGAGTAATCGAGAAATTCATCGGAGACGCCGTTGTGGCTCTGTTTGGGGCGCAGACCGCCCATGAGGATGATCCACTCAGGGCCATCCGCGCAGCCAGGGAAATCCATGGACTCATCGATGCGAAAAGCCCTGAGATGGAGAAAAGGATCGGACTGCCGCTGGCCATGCACACGGGTATCAATACCGGCCTTGTGGTCACAGGCAAAGTGGATGTAGAGAAAGGAACCCACGGGATTGCAGGTGACACCATCAATCTCGCTTCCCGGCTCCAGGGCTTCGCCAAACCAGGGGAAATACTGGTTGGTTATGAGACCTACCGGCAGGCGGAAGGTTTCTTTAATTTTGAAGAGCTCAAACCTGCGAAGCTCAAGGGCAAGACCGATTCGGTTCAGATCTACAAAGTCCTCTCGGCCAAAGAGCAGCCCATTCGAATGCATCGAATCTCCGGGCTGAGAGCGGAACTCATCGGTCGAAAAGTGGAAATGACCAAGCTGCGAGAAGCTCTCGAACGCCTCCGAGAAGGGAGAGGCACTGTTTTTTCCATCTACGGCGATGCGGGCGCAGGCAAGAGCAGGCTGATCGAAGAATTCAAGAGCACCTTGGACCTGAAAAAGATCCAGTGGCGGGAAGGGCACGCTTATCCATACACCCAGAATATCCCTTACTCGCCGCTCATCGATCTGCTCAGCCGTGCGTTCAAAATCGAGGAAGGAGATCCGCCGCAGACCGTCAAGAGAAAAGTGGAGGCGGGGATAGAGTTTTTGATCGGAAAAGATGAGAATGTCATCCCATTCATAGGGAGTCTCTATTCCCTGAAATATCCTGAGATAGACGAGGTCGCTGCGGATTTCTGGAAACTGAGGCTCACTGAGGCCACACGAAAGATCCTCGCGGGGTTGATCCGTCGAGGGCCGACCATCATCTGCATTGAAGACTTGCACTGGGCAGACCCCTCTTCCATTGATCTCCTCCGGACCCTCCTGACCGACCTCATGTATCCCTGCGTTTTTCTCTGCGTCTACAGGCCCCCTTTCAGGCTTTTTAGCGACTATGAAATCAGGAGCCTGAAGCAGGACTACCGAGAGATGGAACTCCGGGATCTGTCCCCTTCGGAAACGCAGGATATGATCGAATCTCTTTTGAAGACCAGTCATATTCCATCCGAATTGAAGGCCTTCGTCACTGAAAGGGCAGAGGGCAACCCCTTCTACCTCGAAGAGCTCATCAATTCTCTGGTGGAATCCGGAAGTCTCTCTCCCCACGAGGGCGGCTGGAAGCTCACCAAGCCAATCAGCGAGCTGAGCATCCCGTCCACGATCCAGGGCGTCATCTCCGCCAGGGTCGATCGTCTGGAAAACAAGGTGAAGCGGATTCTCCAGGAAGCCTCTGTCATCGGGAGAGCTTTTCTGTATGAGTTGCTCAAAAGAATCACGGAATTCAAAGAAGAAGTCGACACCCACATCACCTCTCTGGAGAGGCTCGATCTGGTGCGGGCCAGGTCCCTTTATCCCAACCTGGAGTACATCTTCAAACACGCTCTGACTCAGGAGGTGGTCTATGGGGGTCTCCTCAAGAAGGAGCGCAGGGAGATCCACAGAAGCATCGGCGCCGTGATCGAAGAGGTCTTTAGGGACAGGCTTTCCGAGTTTTATGAAGCCCTGGCCTATCATTTCTCCCAGGGGGGGTCTCTCCATAAGGCGGTCTACTACCTCATGAAGTCCGGAGAAAAGGGCTTGAACAAATACGCCCTGGAAGAGGCCCACAAATCATTCAGAGAGGCTTACCGCCTCCTGTCCGCCAAAGCGGACAGGTCCAAAGCAGAGGATGATCTTCTGATCGATGTCCTCCTGAAGTGGTCCATTGCTTTCTATTATCGAGGGGACTTTGCGGAATTGACGGGGTTGCTCACGTCCCACAAGGACCTGGTCGAGTCCGCGGGCGACAGAACCAGACTGGGGATGTATTGCGCCAGCCTCGGTTTTGCTTTGAGGTGCAGAGAGGAGTTCAACGAATCCTATCAGGTCTTGAGAAAGGCCTTGGACATCGGGGAAGGGATCCACTCCCCCCAGGTGATCGGCTACGCATGCAGCCAGCTGGGCTGGACCTGCGCGGAGTTGGGTCTCCTCGATGAGGCGGTCCATTTCGGGGACAGGGCGCGGGAGATTTGCGCCCAGGTGGAATCAGACTACTTCCTCTTTTGCATCAGCCTGTTTGGGCTCGCGCAGGCCTACTGGTACAGAGGAGATAGCAAGAAGGCCATGGACGTCGGCAAGGCTCTTTTGGAATTTGGAACCCGGAACTCTCACATTCGCAGCATGGTCTGCGGCCATTGGAGCATGGGACACAGCCATTTCATCAGGGGAGATTTTCCGTCAGCTGCTGAGTGCTACAAGCAGGCCGTTGAGATCTCCGTAGATCCCTACTATTCTCAGATTCCAAGAACCCTTCTGGGATATACCTATGTTTCAAACCGTCAGTTCGACAAGGCAGAAGAGGTTCTGAACGAGGTTCAACGCTTCAGCGAGAAGTTCGGCGCGGAGATCATCGGAACGGCAGCCCACGGACTCCTCGGAATGGTCTTGACCGGCACCGGCCATTTGAGCCATGGGGTCGAACGGCTTGAGGATGTGCGAAAAACCTTCTTTGAAAAGAACAGAAGGTGTCTTTATGCGGCTTCGGAGAACACCTTGGGGAGGGTTTATTTTGAAATCGCCCATGGAACAGCCCCAAAGGATCCGTGGATGATTGCCAGGAACTTGGGCTTCCTTGCGAAAACGGTCCCCTTCGCGAGCAGGAAGGCTGAGAGATACTTCACCCGGGCCGCCGACGCCGCCAAAGACATAGGCGCCAACAGCATCTTGGCTCAATCCTATCTGAACCTGGGCCTGCTGCATAAAGCCAAGGCCAGGAAAGAAAAAGCCAGGGGATTCCTGGACGAGGCGATTAGTCTTTTCGAAAAGTGCGAAGCCGACGTTTACCTGAAACAGGCCAGGGAAGTCTTGGCTTCGCTGGGCTAGGAGTACTGTTGCGTGAAAAAGGAGATGAAAAAATGAACAAGGTAACCTTTGCTGATATCAGTCTGAAAGGCATCACCCTGGAAAAGCTCCCGCGTTTGGAAAGGTTGCGGAATGTCCACTTCAATACACGCCCCGCCGTGTGCGCAGAGCTGGCCTTGAATATGACAAAGTACATGAAGGAGCAGGACAACCCAGGGGAGTCCCCCGAACTGCGAGCCGGCAAAAGGCTCAAGTATGTTCTTGAGCACAAGAAGGCAGTCATCCATGACGATGATCTCCTGGCAGGGACCACGACGACTAAAATAAAGGGAGTCCCCATCTATCCCCAGTTCCTCGGCCAGACCCTGTGGCCTGAACTGGAGACGCTGCCCGAGCGGAAAAAGAACCCCTATGACATCCGTCAGACCGAAATCGATGCGCTCAACTTCGAAGTCTTTCCCTACTGGATGGACCGGACGGTTCAGGAGGTCTGCCGCAAGGATTTCAAGGATCCCTTCTGCCTGAAAATGATGGAGCGCATGTTTTTCTTCCTGGCCTCAAAGGCCAACACCATCTCCCACACGGTCCCGGATTATGGGATCGTGGTTGAACAAGGGCTGGCCTCCATCATCCGAAAGGCGGAGCAGAGGGAATCCGAATTGGGAAGTGCTGAGGATTATCGGAAAAGGGATTTTTACAAAGCTGTGAGGCTTTCCCTGGAAGGGGTCTTGGCCTACGCTCAAAGACTCAGGGAGGAGTGCGCCTACCTCTCGGAGCAGGAGAAGAATCCGGAACATCAGAAAGAGCTTCTGAAAATAAGCGAGATCTGTGCCCGGGTTCCCAGGGAAAAGCCGAACACTTTTCAGGAGGCGTTGCAAGCCATTTGGATTTGTCAGGTCGCCCTCAACCAGGAGAACAACAACATTTCAATAAGCCTGGGGCGTCTCGATCAGATTCTCTATCCCCTGTACCGCAAAGGGATCGACGAAGGGACTCTCACTCCTTCGGAAGCCGTTGAAGGGGTGGGCTGCTTCTACCTGAAACTGGCTGACCATGACCCCATGAGTCCTGAGACCGCAGAAGAGCTCTTCGGCGGCAGCGGGTCCAATCAGGCCATCACCCTGGGAGGGGTGGATGGGTCGGGCCGGGATGTGGTCAATGATCTCACCTATGTGATGCTGAAAGCAACGGAACTCCTCAAGGTGAAAGATCCCAATGTCAACGTCCGTTACTACCCGGGCGTCAACCCGAAGGAGTATCTCAAGCGTCTCTGCGAAGTGAACATCGTCACCAAGGCGACCCCCTGTTTCCATAATGACATTGAAAACATCCGAACTCTGACCCGGCAGGACTGCTCCGAAGGCAACGGCTCCGGCTACTCCATAGAGGATGCACGAGACTACTCCATTGTGGGGTGTGTGGAACCGGTCAAAGGAGGCAAGACCTTCGGCCATACGGGAGCCATCATGCTCAACCTCACCTCGGCCCTGGAGATGACCCTGTTCCAGGGCAAGCACAGGCACACGGAGCAGGAGCAGTTTGGGCCTGTGACCCCCGCGCCTTCCGAAATGGCAAGCTTCGATGATTTTCTCAGAGCCTTTGAGCGGCAGACGGCTTTCATGGTCGAGCAAAGCGTGGAACTCAACAACCTGCTCGGCAAGACCCATCTCAAGGTTCATCCCCTGCCTCTGCTTTCAGCCCTTACGGAGGGAGCCCTGCAGAGCGGCAAGGATGTCTTGGAAGGCGGAGCGACCTACAACTCCTCCGGGGTGGCCGTCATCGGGCTCTCGGAGGTGGTGGACTCTCTTTGTGCGATCAAGGAGTTTGGTTTCGGCAATAAAGGCTATACGTTTTCCGATCTTGTCACAGCTATTAAGGAAGACTGGGCCGGCCATGAGAAGCTTCAAAAAAAGATCCTCTGCTCCGGAACCAAGTTCGGGACAGACAGCAAAGAGGCCGCCGACACGGCCAATCTCGTTATTGATCTTCTCCACCGAGAATATCACAAGAGGGACAACTACCGGGGAGGAAAGTACCAGGTCGGCTACTGGACCATGACCACCCACGCGGGATGGGGAAGGCTCACAGGCGCCTTGCCCTCCGGTCGCAAGAAGGGCGAGGTCCTGCCCAGCGGCATCACTCCCGTGTCAGGACAGGCGCCTAATCTGACCACTGCCCTGAGGTTTGTAGCTCAACTGGATTCCTGCAAGATCCAGAACAGCCATGCCCTGAACCTCAAGTTCACTCCCACCCCCGACAAGGAGACGTCCATTTCCAATCTCGCCGACCACATCGATGCCTATATGCAAATGGGAGGGCTCCAGGTCCAGTGCAACCTGATTGACCGGGCTACACTAGAGGACGCCAGGGCAAATCCCCTGAATCATCCTCATCTTCTCGTGAGGGTTTCCGGCTACACCGCCTACTTCACGGACCTGAACCCGCACATGCAGGAGGAGATTATCACGAGAGCGGAGTACGCTTTGTAGAAAGGGAGGAGACAGAAAATGAACTGGCTATTGTACCCTTACTGGAGAATCCGGCAGCATTATGTGAAGAAGAACTTCTTGGACTGCCTCAAAGAGGAGGTGGCTGAAGAATTCCTGAAGGTCTTGCTTCAGTTCATGAAGTATGCTTGCTTCCTCGACGCGTATCTGCGGCGGAGCATCAAGGACTTCCAGGGCAGAATTGAGTTCAGAAGCGAGAACAAAGGCATTAGGGTCCTCGCAGAGTTTAGGGACGGATGGCTCAATCCAAAGGAACTTGCTCCCGAGGAGGAAATAATCCCCCCGGCAAACGCGAGCGTCATTTTTAAGAACCCGGAGGCGGTCAGGAACTTTCTCCTTCCGCCGGGTGGATTGACGGGCCGCAGAGACGTGCTGCGTGCGCTCCTGAACAACGAGATCAGGCTTGAGGGGAACTTCAACTACATCTACCGGTTCGGATTCCTGGCCACTCACCTGCAACTGCCCTTTCTCAAATCCGCCGTTTGATGCTGCGGAGAAACGAGAGCCATGGTTGACTCATTGCCTCTCATCGTGGATATCAAAACAGGCTCGACAGAGGATGGGCCGGGCATAAGAAGCACCGTGTTTTTCAAGGGGTGTCCTCTCCAATGCACATGGTGCCAGAACCCTGAAGCCGTGGATCCTCAAGTCGAAATAGGGTTTTATCCCCAATGCTGCATCGGTTGCTTTGACTGCGAAAAGGTTTGCCCTGAAAAGGCCATCCTCAGAGGGGAGCATCAGAGAATCGATCGATCGCGCTGCACTCGGTGCGGAAAGTGTGCTGATGTGTGTCCGGGCAAAGCCATCCGTAGAATAGGCAAATACTACGAGATGGATGAACTCCTGGAGACATTGCTCCGTGATCGAGTCTTTTACGAGGTCTCGGGAGGCGGGGTCACTTTGTCAGGCGGCGAGCCGACCCTCTGGTCCCAGTACGCCGGAGACCTGTTGAGGAGGCTCAAACAGGAGGGTATCCACACAACACTTCAGACCTGCGGCTACTTCGATTATTACGCTTTCACGGAAGAGATGCTCCCCTGGCTGGATCTCATCATGTATGACCTCAAACTGATCAATGCCGAAGACCATCTCAGGTGGACGGGCCAGGACAACGAAAGGATACTGCAGAATTTCACCCGCCTTTTAGACCGACCCGTTGAGATGATACCCCGCATTCCCTTGATTCCCGGTTTCACAGCCTCGGAAGACAATTTGAAGGGCCTCTCATCTTTCCTTAAAGACAACGGCATCCGGAGATGTTCTTTACTCCCCTATAATCCTTTGGGGCTTTCCAAATGGGAGAACCTAGGCAAGAACAGACCAGCTCTGCCACTTACCTGGATGGAGAAGTCTCAACAAGAAACCTGCCATCGGATATACGACTGGGCAGAGCTGGTGAGCTTTTAAAACCGTTCTTGGCAGCACAGTAAACCGTGCATGGGCGCACAATTTTGAGTGCATTTTTGTGGCTTTGTATTTCATGTAATGGGCAAGCGATGGCGTCCTCTTCGCTACTCATGCGACACAACTCCAATATCCCTTAGAGAAAAGGGGGCGGCGGTTTTTCCTTGATGGCTTTTTCAATAGACTATGGGTGCTGGTGCGTAAATTGCAAAATAATTGGATTAAGTCTTTCGTGTAACCTACTGAGATAGCTAAGAGAAGAATTCTTTCGGCAAGAACAGCGTAGCTCTCAACCATCAACCAAAACCTCAAGAATTTCAGCATTTAAGTTAACTTATCAGCCCTGTCCCCAAGTTGTTTAGTCAACGGGATTTATGTCGTCATTTAACCTCCACGATTGCTGTAATAGCTTGCAGAGAGGAATCCAAAATGACTGGGGTTAAGAAGCTTGCTGATTTTCAGGATCGATTTTTCAACGTGGTTAAAGAAAAGAGTACAAAGCTATTGAAGGGGAATATTGCAGAGGAGTTGGCATCCGGCAAGGACTTCCCGGTTTCACTCAAAGCTGACTTCAGTCTATTGATAGGCGAAATAAATGCCTTGGCTGAAACCAGAAACATGTTCAAGGGCATAATGGTGGAACTGAAATCCGATTTCAATGATCTTCTTAAGAGCAAGAATTATGATGAGTTCACCGACAACTTTACCGACCTTGTGCAAATAGATCAACTCAGAAGGCTGCCGGGTGTATTGCGTGGCATTGTCCATATGGAAATAGGCCTGACTCTTTCGTTCGTCGCCGCAACGAAAAACCTGCAGGGTTTTAGGATAGAAGAATATGAGCATAGTTTTAACCAGTATTTCTTTTCCAAGGATGGGTATAAGACAGTGTCCGGGAATTTGATCACCCGGCCCCAGCTTCCGAAAATTGGTGGCCTTGAGGACATTAAAGCGCTTGGTAACCGCATTGACGCCGAGCGTTACATCCGGGATATGACGAGAATCATCGTTGAGACGAGCGGGGATAAATTATATGACCTGAGGCGCCGCTACGGGGATTTTGTCGCAACCTATCATGGGGAGTCTAAGAAAAAGCTGATAGACTGGTTTGATTCGTTTGGAGATCTGGCCGAGGCCTCCCTGCTTCCGGTCATTGAAGGTATTATTAGCGGAGCCTTTAGCTTCCAGCTGAATCCCTTGATAGCTGCTGCCATCGGGACATTTTGTTCAGTCACTACCAGAAAGGCGACCGAACATTCCTATCTAACGCTTTTGGGAATCAGCTAGAGCTGATAGCGAGCAAGGGAAACTGACCAAAATCTTTGCCGCCACCTTATTCTAGCCCGTAGTCATCTGAGTCTTTTCTGAAAGAATGCGACAATGAGTGTTTCGCGTTACAGTTATGAATACTGCTAGGGATTAGGGAGGCACGATGAGATTAGCGTGTAACCTTGCCACATGAATTAAAGGAGGAGACCTATGATCACTCAAGTTCTGAATCGGCAGTTCGTCCTCGAACAACTCGAACAAGTAAAGGCTCATCTCCAAAAGCTTGCCAAAGCTAAAGGAGAAACGGGTCGCCGTCGGGCCGCAGAACTTCCGGAAGGCGCGGAAGAGCTCACGTCGGACGATTACCATAACGCTTTAGAATTCGTAAATAAAAGCCTCAACCAAGAGGGAAGACAATCCAGCGGCCAAGTGGGCTTTGAGCAACCGGAAGGCGAGCGCAGACGGGGTAAAGGATCCGCCCTTATGGATGACCTCTCATTCTTCAGCCGTGACCCGGTGATCAGTAATCTTCAGTCCGCACTGGAAGAGTACTTCGAAACACAGAAGCCGGATATGCTCGACAAGGTTACCCCCGAAACACAGGGAAGGCGCCGGGAAGGGAGCAGCCAGCCGCCCGCCGCTCAGCGAAGTATCAAGGGCTGCGAAGGGCGGCGCGGTGACCAAGGTCGTCGATTGTTTGACCAGTTTTCAATCACCGACCCCGGTTGGATCTGCTCCGCATTGTCAATGGGAATCCGATTGTTCCACGGAAAGCACAAGTTCATCGAAAAGCCGGCAACCCCGAGGCCTATTTCCGACCAGGCGCGAATCCTTATGGTTGGCGACTGGGGCAGTGGAATCCCTCGCGCGCAGAAAGTCGCAGCCGAAATGCGAAAGGTGCTGGACGAGGGAAAAGCCCAGGGTCGACAGCAACTCGTTATTCACCTCGCCGACGTTTACTACTCGGGTTGGAAGCCTGAGGTTCAGAAACATTTCCTCAAACACTGGCCGGTGAGGATCGAAGAGGCTGATGAGATCACCTCCTGGGCCGTCAACGGCAACCATGAGATGTACTCCGGCGGACATGCCTACTTCGATACGCTTCTCGGAGACCCTCGTTTTAAAGGGCACAAGAACAGTGATGGAGAAAATTCCAGCCTTTTCAGTCTCGTCAACGGCAAGTGGCGCATCTTGGGGCTAGACAGTGCATGGGAAGACCACGATCTTGTGAGCCCCCAGCCCCAGTGGATTCGTAACCAGATCCGCGAAGCCGAGCAAGCCGGGCAGAAAGTTGTGCTCCTCTGCCACCACCAGCTGTTCAGCGCGTTCGAGCCAGGAGGAGAGAAAATGGTGAAGGCTCTGGGCGATCTGCTGGAGTCGCCTAAGATTCACTCGTGGTTTTGGGGCCACGAGCACCGCTGCGCAATTTACAAACCCTACATGAACATCCCCTACGCCCGCTTAGTAGGGCACGGTGGCGTCCCTGTCTACCAGTGGAAAAAAGAGAGCGACCCGGTTGCTGAGCCGGCTCTATTGGAATATCGGGGCCGTTTCAAGGAAGGCCTTGAGCAATGGGCCCTCTTTGGTTTTGCCGTGCTAGATTTTGACGGTCCGAACATTAAGGTCCAGTACATCAACGAAGAGGGTGAAAAGCACTACGAGGAGACGATTAGCGCAGCCTGAGGACATCCGTAGGGAGGTACCGATATGGGAACCGATCTTAAACTTGTTATCAAGGATTTCCAGTTGCAGTCAAAAATAATGGAATTCCTCGCCAAGGCCTGCGATGCACTCAATGAGTGGAGAACTGGTCACTGGATATTTGCTGCAGCCGATCTTCATAGGATCCTACTCCGCCGAAATCAGCTCATTGGCGATTGCCTCTGGAAGTTGCGTGATCTCCGGGGGAAGACGGAGGCTCCTCGCAACCTCGCTCCATTGAATCTGCCTGATGAAGAGGAATCGTTTCTTAGTGCTATCAAGCTTCTGGAGGAAAATGCTCGTGCCGAAGCTTATAAGCCCTTACAGAGACTACGGGCAACCAACGTCTGGTGGCGGACGAAAAACCTGCAATTAATGCTCAGCCACACTCTGGAGCAACCTGGTGACGTATGGATAGACGCCCGCCTAGCATTCCAGCGGGTCACACTGTATGACATGTTAAAACTCGATCCGATGGCGCAGGCGCACTTGTCTCACCCTAAGCCGGAACCTCTCGGAGGAGGGATTCCCGATGAGAACCTGGCCAAGGGCTTTGACGGGCCTGAGGTGTTCTTGAATGAAGAGCGGGAAGAGAAACTGTTGTCGATTTTTGTGCCCCAAGAAATGGCCATCATGGTTGGAGGAATGCGGGGTGGCGTCCGCAGGCCGGAACAAGCACCAGACGATCTCCTTTCCGTCGGCGAATCCGCTCTTCCAAAGGATGAACCCGCAGGCAGGGGCTTGTTAGCCAAAAAGCCCTTGGAAGAAATCGTCCCTGTTCGACGCTCGCCCCATATGGATATAAACACTGATGTTCCCATCCAACTCGGCAAGGAGTTTCAGGTTTACATCTTCGCCGATCAGGAACAGGCCCGGCCAGGGGAAAGCAAGGAAGACATTGTCATCCATGCCCCCCATGAGATTAAGGAGTTCTATCTTGACCTCTGGCTCATGACTACCGACCACTTCGAGGTCGTTCAGGAGCCTCTGGATAAGCTCCGGATCCAAAGAGAAGAGGCAGCCTCCAACCGGTTGGCGTTCACCTTGCGCACCAAAACGGTCGGTGAGCTGAATGCACTCCAGGATAAGCTCCCGGCGCTACATAAAGGCAGTATTACTGCATGCTTTTCTTATGATGGAAGGCCCTGTGGACGTGTGGGCCGCGTGATCGACCTAGAGATCCCCTCTCAAGCTGACCTCAGGTTGGAGGAGGGCAAAGCGAACCGGGCTATGGTTCCTGAACCAAGGCACTCAATCGAAGTTCGCATCGCCGACAAGAATCCCGATATGATCGTGCAGATAACCCAGGATGAAGAGATCAACGACGGGCGGCACTTCCATTGTCTGGTCGTCACCAGCATGGAAAAGACAGCATCGAAATGGACCTCGAGCGCGCCGACCTCAGACATTGTCACCGCCTACATGTCAAATTTCACCGCGGCAGACAAGTCACAAGAGCAGCTTAAGGCCGCCCTGAAAGGAGCGGGCATCGAGATGTTCAAAGCTTCGCCCAAGAATTTTAGGGAAGCCTTTTGGCGCCTCGTTGACAATGGGCGAGCACCAAAAACAATCCAGGTCATAACGGATGAGCCTCATTTTCTTTGGGAACTCATGGTCCCAACCCGAGGTTCCGAAAGGCGGCCAGCGCTGGGGATCGAGTTCACCATCGCCCGCTGGGTGAACGGAGATGCAACGACCCCTAGTCAGCAGGTCCCGATCACCGACAGCTACGTCATCGCCCCCTCCTACCAAGGCGGAAAGAAGCTCAAGCTCGCTGAGGCTGAATCGAAGATGGTCTGTGAGAAATTCAATGGTAAACAGATCCAACCTGCTACCTTTGACGGCATCATAAGCCAATTGAAGGCCAAGGGCGTCTCATTGCTGCATTTCGCCTGCCACGGGAAGGCAGTAGGCAACAGCAGCCAGGTGATCGAGCTTGATGAGGATACAGAGATGACCTCGGCTGAGCTGCTTGGAGCCGACGTTTTCGCATCGTACTTCAGCTCCAAACAACCGCTCGTTTTCCTCAACGCTTGCGAGGTGGGCAGGCAGCAAGCTGCTCTGACCGGCGCCGGTGGATTACCCGCGGTGATGATCGGCTTGGGCGCTAGAGCCGTGATAGCCCCAGCCTGGAGCGTGAAGGACACCATTGCCCATGAGATCGCCACTCGGTTCTATAACGAGTTGGAGGCCAACCCGGGCAAATCACTTGCGGCCATCTTTCAAGAAATCAGAAAGGAGGCCTATAACAAGGGGGAAGATACCTATGCAGCCTACTGTTTCTTCGGCAATCCCCTGGCCACGCGGCAGTAGCCGACAGGCTTTGTGTGCCAGATGATGGGCTCGTACCTTTCTGATGAGCTAGTGCCACTGAGCGCGATTCTTCCTTGTAGGGGAAACAACCGCCCTAAGAAACACGGGTGACTTTTTGGAAAGGAGGAAGGAAAAGAGGGCATGAACAGCGGTTGACGACCTCATCGCCGATCTCAAAGACATGCAGGCCACGGCAGACGCACTGGCAATGCTGAAACTCTTAGTACCTCGCTTAGCGTCCGTGCGGGAGTCATCACGGTTCTGGGCCGTGTCATCCCTAAATGATTGTGGTCTTGAACGGGATGACCTAAACGATGTCAAGAAACTCAAAGTCATTGGAAACACTTTCATGATGCGGCTGCTTTTCACAGCTTCACGGTTTTGCACGAAGTGTTGCTGGAGCACGGCATGATTTGCGGATAAGGACGGGTATGGGAAAGGACGAATGAGCTGACAAGATTCACTGAATGCATGTGAAATCGCATACTCGAGAAAGGGAGAAACGATATGAAAATCAACATACCCTTTCATTTGGTCGGGAGGGGGAGAGGGTCTAAGGGGACTGGAGAGGCTGGATATGGTATGTTCTAGCACGTGACCAGAGTCACGGTCTCGGATGCAAAAGATCGCCAGGCAAAAGACTTAAAGGAGGTGCATATGCTTGAGACTACTTTTTCCCGGTATGACGAACTCTACGTGGTGTCAGACATACACATGGGAGGTCGGCCGGGATTCCAGATTCTGAAAGAGAGCAAGCGATTGGCAAACTTCATCCGCTCGCTCGGTCAGCAGCGACCGGAAGGAGCGGTTGCGCTGGTGCTCAACGGGGACATCATCGATTCTCTCGCTGAGGATATTGGGGGTTATATAGCCGCCGATGATGCCGGGACGATGATGACACGAATCTTCAATGATCCGACCCTAACCCCCGGCTGGGAAGCGCGGAAGCAGGGGATCAGCAGGCCCGGCC
>Ga0105099_10001663_pt1 | contig 13704 bp, 13 predicted proteins | sample PPLLak3cmMay2015_2_FD_79138 | JGI IMG/M metagenome (GOLD analysis project Ga0105099, IMG submission 79138) | Freshwater sediment microbial communities from Prairie Pothole Lake near Jamestown, North Dakota, USA - PPLs Lake P8 Core (1) Depth... | ecosystem: Environmental > Aquatic > Freshwater >...
AAATTTCTGCGCATGGCAGCCCTGGGAATGGATGAGGAAATAGCAAAATCAGATTGGCCCTGGATGTGCACCATGTGCCAGAGGTGTATCTATGTCTGCCCGATGAAAATAGACATTCCTCAGCTTGTTTACAATGCCCGCGGCTTAAGACCCAGGGACCAGCGCCCCAAAGGCATTCTGGGGTCGTGCAACATGGCGCTTCGAAACGAAAGCACCAGCGCCATGGGTACATCCCCGGACGATTTTGTTTTTGTGGTGCAGGATGTGCTGGAGGAAGTCCGGGAATCGCAGCCGGAATTCGCCGACATGGAAGCGCCCATTGACAAGGAAGGCGCTGAATTATTTTTGAACCAGAATTCCAGGGAGCCTGTGACGGAGCCCAATGAACTGGCGCCGCTGTGGAAAATTCTGCATCTGGCGGGTGCGGACTGGACATACGGAAGCCACGGTTGGGCCGGGGAAAACTACTGCATGTTCCTGGCGGACAATGATTCCTGGGAAAAAGTGACCCGGACAACAGTGAATCAGGCCAACAATCTGGGGTGCAGGATCTTTCTCAACACCGAGTGAGGGCATGTAACTTTCTCGGTCCGGGCCGGACTGAAAAAATTCAACCTCGAGCACAATTTTGAAGTCAAGAACATCTATGAATATTATGCAAAATGGATTCGCGAAGGAAAGCTTAAAGTCAATTCCGACTGGAACAAGGATTTGAAGATCAAGTTCACGGTTCAGGATCCATGCCAGATCGTTCGAAAGAGCTATGGAGACCCCATCGCGGAAGACCTTCGGTTTGTGGTCAAATCAGTTGTAGGCGAAGAGAACTTTGTCGACATGCAGCCCAACCGATCCAATAACTACTGCTGCGGCGGCGGCGGCGGATTCCTGCAGTCCGGATTCAAGGAGCAGCGCCTGGAGTATGGCAGACTGAAAGATCAGCAGATCAAGGCGACCGGCGCGGATTACTGTATTGCCGGGTGCCACAACTGTCACGCCCAGATTCATGATCTGAGCGAGCATTACGGCGGACACTACCCTGTCGTCCACCTCTGGACCCTCATCTGCCTTTCTCTGGGAATACTCGGGCCGAACGAGCGGGAATACCTGGGAGATGATCTGAAAGAAGTGAATGTATTCCATCCGGAGACGGCAGAATAACACAAAGGAAAAAATCATGACCATTCAAAAACGGTTACAAAGCAAGGAATTTGTCGTTCTGGCGGAAATGAATACACCAAAGGGTGTGGACATTTCCCGGTTTGTGACAGATGCCAGGCGCATCAAGGGCCGGATTGACGGTATAGTTGTTCCGGATATGGACAACGGCGTCATGCGAATGAGCGCACTGGCCGGTGGCGTTCTGGTGCAGCAGCAGGGACTCGAGGCGGTCATCCATGTATATGGACGGGACCGGAACCGGATGGCCCTTCAGGGAGATTTGCTGGCAGCTCATGTTCTGGGTATCCAGAATCTGATCGTGGTCCATGGAGACGACATGGCAAACAGCGACCACCGGATGGCGGTTTCGGTTGATGATCTGGATGAGCTGGGTTTGCTGGCCGCTATCAGGTCTCTTCGGGACGGAAAGGATCTGGCTGGTTTTGATCTGGACGGACAGCCCGAATTTAATGTCGGGTGCCGGCTTGCCCCGTTTGCGGACGAAGCGGCTATGAACAGCGAACTGGATCTGGCAAAGGAAAAGATAGCCGCGGGCGCAAGTTTTATCGTGACGCCCCCGGTCTTTGACATTAACCGGTTTCAGAATTTCATGCAGAAAGCTTCAATCCTGGGTGTGCCGGTGATTCCCATGGTCTTTTTGATCAAATCGGTGGCGGTTGCCCGTTATATTGCGACCAACGAACCAGGCGCGCACATTTCCGAAGAGCTCATCCGGCGAATTCGAAAATCACAGGACCGCGAAATGGAAGGGGTCAAAATCGCCGGAGAGACCATCTCTCAGCTTCGAAAAACGGCGCAGGGCGTTCTGATTCAGGCCATGGGATGGGAGCACCGCCTTTCAGCTATTCTGGATGCGGCCGGTATTTGACGTGCAACCTTCAAAAAGAAAAAGAGAGATATGAAAACAGCAGACCCAATTCAAACCAGTGACAGGGTCTTAGTTATCGGCGGCGGGGTCGGGGGCATTCGTACGGCCCTGGATCTGGCTGAAGCCCGGAAAAACGTCATTCTCATAGATAAGGCCAACGCCATCGGCGGATTGATGACGCTTCTGGACCGGACATTTCCGACCAATAACTGCGACCTCTGCACACTCTCTCCGACTCTGTCGGAAAGCAGCCGAAATCAGTATATTCAGTTGATGCCCCTGACGCAAATCGTCCGTCTGGACGGTGAGCCCGGGAATTTTACCGCAACACTCATCACTTCACCCCGCCATATCGACATGGATCGGTGCACGGCCTGCGGCCAGTGCCGAAAGCAGTTTCCGGAGTGTGTGGATTTCAGTCCGGGTCTGGATCATCGTGCGCCGACCTGTATGCGCTATCCCCAGGCCACCCCCCAGGCATTTTTCATTGATATGAGCCGCTGTGCCGATCCCCGGGCATTGGTTGCGTGCTGCCCGGCCGGCGCCATTCTTGCCGATGACCCTGCGCGGGAAGTAAAGCTGCGTGTAGCGTCGGTAGTGCTCGCGCAGGGCGCAGCCATTTTTGACCCGGCAGGCCTTGACAGTTTCAGTTATGGCCGGGATCCGGATGTACTGACCAGCCTTGAATACGAGCGGATCCTGTCGGCTTCCGGGCCAACCCAAGGCAGGCTGGTCTGTCCTTCAGACGGCCGCATTCCGGCAAAAATCGCCTGGATTCAGTGCGTAGGGTCCAGGGGGCTCCAAAAAGGCGCGGTGTCCTACTGTTCAGGCATTTGCTGCATGTTCGCGCTCAAAGAGGCTGTGGTGACCAAGGAGCGTTTTCAGGACAGCATTGATACCGCGGTATTTTATATGGACATGAGAACATTCGGCAAGGATTATGAACGCTATTATGACCGCAGCCGCACAGTATCCGGTGTGCGGTTTGTCCGAAGCCGGCCTCACAGCGTGTTCAGGACCCCCGGGCGGAATCAGTTAAGCGTCACGTTTGCGGACGAAGAGACCAGCGCGCTGAAAGAGGAGTTGTTTGATCTCGTGGTGCTGTCTACCGGTTTTCGGGTTACGGATGACCTCCGCCTGACAGCCGAATGCCTGGGCATTGAGCTGAATTCTCATGGGTTTGCGCAGACCGGAGGTTTTGATCCGGTCGCCACATCCCGAAGCGGCGTTTATGTCTGCGGGATGTTTGAAGGCCCCAAGGATATTCCGGAAACCATGATTCAGGCCAGCGCAGCAGCATGCCGGGCTTCGGCCCATGTTCCGGCATCGGCATTGGTATCCGGGAGCGATGGTGAGTTTATTCCCGAACGGGATGTGACCGAAGAGGCGCCCCGGGTCGGTGTGTTTATCTGCGATTGCGGGGAGAACATCGGAGGCGTGATCGATATTCCGGAACTGGCGGCATTTGCTGCAAAACTGCCGGGAGTAATCATTGCCGAAGGCGTGGGACATGGATGCAGCCGTGAATCGATGAAGCATATCGAGGAGGCGATTGTCGGCCATAAACTCAATCGGGTGGTGATAGGCGGATGTTCGCCCCGAACACATGAAACACGGTTTCAGGATCTGCTTCGCCGCAGCGGGCTGAATAGATATCTGGTGGAAATCGCCAACCTGCGGGATCAGGATACGTGGGTTCATCCGGATCATCCGAAAGAAGCCACGGCCAAGGCTAGGCAGCTGATCTGGGCATCGGTACAGTCGGTGAAAAAGGCAAGATCCCTTGCGGATAACCAGTTGCCCATCAACCGGGATATTCTGGTTGTCGGAGGCGGTGTGGCCGGCATGAGCGCATCGCTGCGGCTGGCCGATCAGGGATTCAAGGTTTTTCTGGCCGAGCGGCATTCGATACTGGGCGGTGTGGCCAATCTGGTCCGCAGGACCCTGGAAGGCGAAGATGTTCAATTATTTATTCAGGCCCTGATTAAAAAAACCCTGTCTCATCCCAATATACAGGTGATACCCAACGCCTTTATCGTGGATCACAGCGGCATGCCAGGCATGTTCAAAACCGGCATGCAGGTCGGACCCCAGATGTTCTACCGGCAGATTACCCATGGCGTCACAATTATGGCGACAGGTGCGCTTCCCAACCGACCGGACGGATATTTGCTCGGCCGGCATGCGGCAGTGATGACCCAATTGGACGCGGATGCGCTGCTGGAGGATGCTGCGGCTCAAGTCTCCGGCTGGAATAACGTGGTCATGATCCAGTGCGTGGGTTCCCGGCAGCCGGATAATCCCAACTGCTCCCGGATCTGCTGCCAGGCCGCCGTCAAGAACGCCCTCAGGATTCTGGATATCCATCCGGAAGCCCGCATTTTCATTCTGTACCGGGATATGCGGACATATGGATTCCAGGAAGATTATTATCAGGCAGCGCGCAAACGAGGCGTCATCTTTGTCCGGTATGAATCGGCCAATTCCCCCGAAGTCAGGGAAGCGGGAAACCAGGTGCAGGTCGCCTTTACCGATCCCATACTGGGCCGCCGCATGGAGGTGACTGCTGATGCATTGCTGCTGAGCACCGGTTTTGTCAGTGATGATGAATCCGGTGAAGATCTGGCGGCCATTTTTAAAATCCCCCGGACCCCGGACGGGTATTTTCTTGAAGACCATATAAAGCTGCGGCCCGTGGATTTTTCCAAGCCCGGGTTTTTCATGGCAGGAACCGCGCATTCTCCCCGGTCCATCAGGGAAAGCATTGCTCAGGCCGAGGCTTCGGCTGCCAGAGCCCAGACCCTTCTCAGCCGCGACAGCATCAACCTCGGGGCTGCCATTGCCCGGGTCGATTCAAAAAAATGCGCGGCCTGTCTGGTTTGTGTCCGGGCTTGTCCTTTTGGCGTTCCGTTTATCAATGCGGACGGCTATTCGGAAATTGATCCGTCCAAATGCCATGGCTGCGGCGTGTGCGCCTCCGAGTGCCCGGCCAAGGCCATACAATTGATGCAGTTTGAAGATGACCAGATTCTGGCCAAGCTGAACGGAATGCTGGAAAGGATGGTGGCATAATGGAAGAATTCGAACCGGTCATTGTTGCATTTTGCTGTCATTTCTGCGCCTATACCGCCGCAGATATGGCAGGAAGCCTGAGGCTCTGTTATCCGGCCAATGTTAAAATCGTCCGTGTTCCCTGTTCCGGGAAAGTGGATACGATTCATATACTGAAAGCGTTTGAAGGCGGCGCCGATGGTGTCTATGTGGCCGGATGCCTGGAAGGAGATTGTCATTTTAAAAACGGCAATGTCCGGGCCGCCAAACGGGTGACCTATACCCGGAAATTGCTCGACGATATCGGCATCGGCGGTCAAAGGCTGGAAATGGTCAATCTGTCAGCCGGCATGGGAGAGCGTTTTGCGGAAATCGCCCGGCAAATCACTGAAAAAATCCGGAAACTGGGGCCCAACCCAATCCGAAATTTGACCCGGCCGTTGTCCGAAGCCGCGGTCCAGATATCAAAGGAGCAACCATCACAATGATTACAGCGGAACGAAAGCCCTTGGAAGAAATCATTGAATATATCCGGCCGTTTCAGAAAATTCTGCTGGTCGGGTGCAATGAGTGCGTGACAGTCTGCGCTGCAGGCGGCCGCAAGGAAGTCGGCATCCTTTCCTCATTGCTGCAGATGTCATTTCTTAAGCAGGGAAAAAATTTACAGATTCGGGAACATACCCTGGAACGCCAGTGCGATCCGGAATATATTGAGGAGCTGACAAACCTGATAGACGGTGTGGATGCCATCCTGTCCATGGCCTGCGGGTGCGGGGTTCAGGAAATCAGCCGCAGATTCAGGGATAAACCGGTGTTTCCCGCGGTCAACACCAAATTCATGGGCGCGTCGGAACGGCAGGGAGTGTGGGCCGAGCGGTGCCAGGGATGCGGTGACTGTTTGCTGGGCATTACCGGCGGAATCTGTCCTATTTCACGGTGTTCCAAACAGTTGATGAACGGTCCCTGCGGCGGTTCAACGAAAGGAAAATGTGAAATCAACCCGGACGTAGACTGCGCCTGGCAGTTGATCTGGGATCGGCTTAAAGCCCTGGGATTGGAAGACCGGTATGAGCGGATCATTCCGGCCAAGGATTGGAGACCTGGACGGGGCGCCGGCCCCCGCAAAATCATTAGAGAGGATTTGGCAGAATGAAAACCGAAAGCGTGCTCGAAAAAATGTTGATATCCGGAAATTTGGCAGTAACATCGGAATGCGGCCCCCCACGGGGCGCCGTGCCGGAAAAAGTCCGCCAGAAAGCAGAACTGTTGCGGGGGTATGTGGATGCGGTCAATGTCACGGATAACCAGACCGCCATGGTGCGCATGTCCAGTTTCGCAGCCGCGGTTATTCTGCGGCAGCTGGGTATTCACCCTATTCTGCAGATGGTTACCCGGGACCGGAACCGCCTGGCAATGCAGTCCGACATCATCGGGGCGTACTCCCATGACATAAATACCATGATGTGTCTTTCCGGTGATCATCCGCAGTTTGGTGATCATCCCATGGCCGCCAGCGTCCATGACATCGACTCCATACAGTTTGTCCAGATGGTGAAAAAAATGCGGGATGAGGGAAAATTTCAGGGCGGAGCGGATATCGAAAATGCGCCTAAAATGTTCATTGGCGCCGCAGCCAATCCCTTTGCCGATCCTTTCGAACTCCGGGTCGCCCGTCTGGCTAAAAAAATTGCTGCCGGCGCCGACTTTATTCAGACTCAGTGCATTTATAACCTGGACAAGTTTGAAAAATGGATGGAAGGAGTTCGTAACCGGGGCCTCCACGAAAAATGTTATATACTGGCCGGTGTCACGCCCATTAAAACCGTGGGCATGGCCCGGTACATGAAGAATAAGGTGCCTGGTATGGATGTTCCCCAGGCCGTAGTGGACCGCATGGCAGGCGTGCCCAAAGAGAAGCAGGCCGAGGAAGGCATTAAAATCTGTGTGGAAACCATTGAACGCCTCAAGCAGGTCAAGGGCGTTGCCGGATTTCATATTATGGCCATCGAATGGGAGCAGAAAGTAGCTGAGATCGTGAAACGGGCCGGGCTTTACCCCCGTCCGGATATCGGAATTTAAGGTAACTACTTGGGCACAAAGCGGCAAAGGCACAGAGGCACATAGAGAAATGGTTGACAGCGCATGGTATGGAGATAAGTATCTGGGAACTATCTTGATTGTCAACATACGTAGAAATGATAAGAAAACTATGCGCTTTTTACCCGAGTAGTTACGATTTAAGAAATTTAACAACATATCAATATTGAGGTACTCGTAAAAAGTCGAAATATGCTCACTTAATGAGCTTTTTGGGGATTTTTAAGTCACTTCGCTAAATCACAAGAACTCGGGCTAACGCCCTCAAACAGCTTGTGATTTTTAACGCTCAGTTCCTTAAAAATCTATTTCCCAAAAATCTCAAATCCGTTCGCATATGACTTTTTACGAGATCGTCAATATTAAGAAATAAAATATAATCTAAGGAGATAGACATGACTTACAAGCAACTTATTCTGGTAGTGGACGATGATCCGGATCTGGTAGAATCTGTGGCGATGAAGCTGGAGAGCGAGAATTTCCGGGTGGCAAAAGCATATGATGGTGTGGAAGCAATGGATCAGATCAAAACAGAACGACCGGCGCTGATCATTCTCGATGTCATGATGCCGCGTAAAACAGGTTATCAACTCTGCGATGAGCTGAAGAAATCCGAAGAAACCAAAAGCATAATTGTCCTTCTGCTTACTGCGGTGGCCGAAGCTGTCACATCCACCAACTATACACACTGGGAAGGCAAGAGCACGCTGGCCGATGACTATATCCCAAAACCAATTAATTTGGACAAGCTGATGGAAATCGTCAAGGATTATCTTTCTTAGGCAATGCAATCGACTCTCCACAAATTGCCTATAGGCGGTCTGAAGCTGAGTTCGGAGCTGGTCCAGATTCGATTGCTTCCGAACTCCGGTTTTTCCGTTAATGAGATGTTCCGCTGTCTGGCAGACCATAAGATCAACGTGACGATGGTATCTCTGGATGCCACGGACGGCGAGCTTACGGGCATCGGTTGTATTTTTGCCGAAGACCGTAAGCTCGCCGAGGATGCTCTTAAGCCCCTTGCCACCGCCATCGACATGATTTCGCCGGTTTGCGCGATGACCATTTTTCCGCATCAGGCGCGGTTGCTGCTCATCGGGAAAATACTGTCAGCCCTGGGTAAGGATGAATTGCCGGTTTATGGCATGGCTTCCTCACATTCGGCTCTGACCATTACCACCGATTACCGCCGGCTCGACGATGCGGTTTCCGCGGTTTGCCGCATAGTATCATTGCCGGAAAATCATGCGCCGTTTCGACCTGAATTCCGGATAAGGCAATTCTGATGGAAACATTTGCGGTTTACTGGGAACCCATTATCAAGACTTATGGTATTGCCGAACGTACCGGGCTGTGTTTAGTCACGCTGGATTTGCCATTTCACCGAATAAGCGACGCGGGGGACTGGCTTATCCGTTTCGCATCCCGGTTCGATGGTTCACTGGTAATGATTTTTTCAAGGCCGGCAACGCCGGCAGGACTTAAATTCCATCTGCTTCTGGATAAAAGCCCGGAAAAAATTGAGCCGGACAAAATTGCTGCGGCAGAGAAAAACTCCCAATCCGATCAATCCATGGAGATGAATCCTGCTGCTTTTGAGAGGGCTTTTCCGGTATTGCAGATTGACAATCCGGTGGAACTGGTTTATTTTCAGGGCCCGCATTACGGCGACCGTTACGGCATTGCCGGCGCTGCAATGAGGGCTTTGGCTGAAAAAAAAGTGCCGCTGCTTGCCGTTGTGTGCACCGGGGCGTCGGTATATCTGATCACCCCCACAGGAAAGGCACGCGAGGCCCGGAAGGCCCTCGGACAGGCGTTCAGTACACCCGAAACATGCAAGAGTGAATCCGAAACGTGAATACGAACCTGCCACAGGAAATTGACTGGCGGCTGCGGGTCTTTGACTCGCTCTCCTATCCCACCCTGATCATGGACCGCAAAGGAAATGTTGTCTCGGTCAATCAGAAACTGCTGGAAAAATATAATATTTCAAAGACACAGGTCGTTGGAAAATCCTGCCGGGAAATTTTTCAGGCTTTATTCGATGATCCTGAACTTCCCTGTACCAGAGACACCTGCCCCCTGGATAAAACGATTGCAGAGGGTGTGGGACATTCGGTTTTGAAACAGATTCAGCGGCAGGACGGAAGCACGTACTGGGAGGATCGGGTCTTTTCTCCCATCCTGGATGATGAGGGAAGAGTCGTTTATGTCGTGGAGTCGATTCGGGATGTCACCCGGACCAAGGCGCTGGAAAATATTATCAATGACATTCGGGAATTCCTTAATCGGGTCGTTCAGAGCTCAACCAGCGCGATAGTGGCTGCAGACCGGTCAGGGCGCATTCTGCTGATGAACCAGGCTGCCGAGGAATTGTTCGGCTACGACTTCAGGAATACCACGGGCATAAGCGTCACCGATCTGTATCCGCAGGGAGTTGCCCGGGAAATCATGAAAAAACTGCGGGATGATGATTTCGGAGGACGGGGAAAACTTCCTGTGACCCGGGTCAATATTCTGACGGCCCGGGGAGATGAGATTCCCGTGGAAATGACCGGCGCCATTATTTATGAAGGAGATAATACCGAAGCCGCGACCATGGGGATTTACAATGATATCCGGGAAAGGTTATCCGCCCGGAAAAAACTTCAGGATGCCCAGTCCCAATTGGATCAATCCGAAAAAATGGCGTCTCTGGGCAGGCTGGCGGCCGGTGTTGCGCATGAAATCAATAATCCCTTAACCGGCATCCTCATGTACGGCAACCTGATGAAGGAAAAAATGGAAGCTGGTCACCCATTTTTGCCCAGCATAACCTGCATTCTTGAGGACGCGGAACGATGCAGGGAGATCGTAAAAAACCTTTTGGCTTACAGCCGCCATTCCAGCACATCGCGGGAATGTTTCGCAATGAATGCCCTTGTGGAGGAAAGTCTTCGCCTTATTCGGGATCAAAGACTATTTATGAACATCACCGTTAAAAAAGAATTGTCCGATGAGTGGATGCTGGCGAAGGCGGACCGGAACAAAATGAGCCAGGTTGTAATCAATCTTGTCATGAACGCCATTGACGCCATGAATGAAGGCGGAAATCTGACACTGAAGACTTATCGCAATAACGATAGAAAAACGGCATGCCTGGAAGTATCGGATACCGGATGCGGCATTCCGGAAGAAAATCAATCCCGGATATTCGATCCGTTTTTTACGACCAAGGAACTAGGCAAGGGGACCGGCCTGGGGCTCAGCACAGCCTATGGCATTGTTAAAGATAACAAGGGCGACATAGTAATCAAGGAAACCGGTCCTGAGGGGACCACCTTTCTGATGGAGTTGCCGCTGGACACGGATTCAATGGAATGTATCGAGTCGATTGGATAGACAGCATAAAGCATAAGGATTGGAATGACAACTGAAGCGGTGATTCAAATAAATTATACACCCGGAATTCTGGTTGTGGATGACGAAGTCCGGATACGGGAAGCATGCCGGCTGGTTCTGGAAGATTGCGGGTACGAGGTTACCCTGGCCGATAACGGCGCAAAAGGACTTGAACTGATAAGAGAGCAGCATTTCGATATTATTCTGCTGGATCTGATGATGCCAGAGCTGTCCGGCTTTGATGTGCTGGCCCAAATCAAGGCCCAGCATCCGGATACTGTAGTGATTGTGATCACCGGATACGCGACGCTGGAGCATTCAGTTGATGCCATGAAAAAAGGAGCATTTGATTTTATTCCCAAACCCTTTACTCCTGAGCATCTCAGGGTCACCATCGCCAAAGCCATCGATTATACACGAACCCTGCGGGATATCACGGATACCCGTTCCCGGCTTCGGACCCTGGTGAACCGGATTTCGGATGGCGTTATGTGCACCAATCATGAGCATCGGGTTGTGCTGGCCAACCCCGCATTTTTAAGGATGATTGGTTGCGGGGCTGAATCGGTGATCGGAAGCTGTATAAATGATTTTATGAACATATTCCGGATTCGGGAGATGATTAATGATGCGCTTGTTCTGAACGATTCCTGTGCTGATGAATTGACCGAAGAAATCCCGGTTAAGGGCTATGGCCAGTCCGAAGAGTTGATCCTGAATGTCCGATGTGCCCCGTTCCGGGATCGCAGCGGCAGAAATATTGGTGTTATTACCGTACTGCATGACATCACAGCGCTCAAAAAAATTGACCGGATGAAATCGGAATTCGTGTCCATGGTGAGCCATGAGATTCGAAATCCCATGAACTCGGTTCTGATGCAGATACATGTTCTCCTGGCCGGGCTGGCCGGGGATCTGACGGAACAGCAGCGGGAGATTCTGACCAGGGCGCATCTGAAAATTGAAAACCTTTCCCGAATGACGACCGAGCTGCTTGATCTGGCACGGATCGAGTCCGGCCTGATAACTCTTGAGCGGGAGTCAGTGTCGATGTCGGATCTGATCAGGGATCAGGCCGCATTTCAGCTTCCCATGGCCGCATCCGCATCCGTCGAGATGGTTATTGATGTTCCGGAAACGCTGCCGCCCGTGCTGGCGAACCGCCGGAACATGGAAGAAGTTCTCTCCAACCTGATTACCAATGCGATTAAGTACAGCCCGGGCGGCGGGCTGGTCACTGTATCAGCAACCGTTGTCAACGATTATCTGTGTATCCGGGTAAAGGATACCGGCATGGGGATCAGCGATGAAGATCAGTCCCGGATTTTTCATCGGTTTTACAGGGTAAAAGACGAAAAAACCCGTTATATCAACGGCACCGGCCTGGGCCTGTCTATCGTAAAAAGCATCATAGAATCCCATCAGGGGCAAATCAAACTCGAAAGTAAAAAAGGAGCAGGCAGCACATTTTCGGTTTTTCTTCCGATTCTGAATGGCTGATCGCTCTTAGTCAACGGCTGCATATGCACAAAAGCCCAACCTGCTTGAACGCTTTCCAATCGGTACATTATTCCGGCAATCACTGTAATCGCATGGCTATGTTTTTGGCGATTGACATTCAATCGAGCTGAAACGAGCTTCCCGGTTTACGGAGACGGTCCAGCCTGTTCTTGGCGCGATTGCACCCCGCGGATTATGTGTTACAGGAAGATAATTATCAACAGGATGCAACAATATGAAGTTCTTTTGTATTGACATTTTAGCTTCTTCCTGCAAAAAAGCATAAAACATTTGCCATGCTTTTTTTGTTACCGCCATCCTGAAGGGATAGCAATGTTACAATCTTAATCGCAAGATTTCGTTTGACGGGGAGAGACCGTTCATGGACATGAAGCGTGATTATTATGAAGATGTTCAGCTGTTTACCTCAGGTGTTGTCTTTTTCTGGTTTATTGCCCTGCTCGCTCTCCTTGCCGCATACCCGTTTATCGTGAAAAATTATTACATATATGTAGCCAACTATATAGCCATCAATATAATAGTGGTTATAGGTCTTAATATTCTTGTAGGCTACACAGGCCAGATATCTCTGGGACACGCAGGTTTTTTTGCCATAGGCGCCTACGGAACTCTTATCCTGATGACGAAGTTTCATTTTCCTTTTCTTCTTGCGCTTCCCGTATCTGGACTGATTGCCGCGGTTTTCGGATTTCTCCTCGGACTTCCAGCTCTACGCCTTGAAGGTCCCTATCTTTCAATAGCGACGCTCGGTTTCGGCATTACGATTACCCGTGTAATCGGGAAAATCGAATTTTTTGGCGGAAGGCAGGGGATTCATGCTCCTGAACTTATTATAGGCCCCTGGCATCTCAATACAGACCGTGATTTTTACTACCTTCTCATGGTTATTATGGTTCTTATGACAGTCGGTGCCCGCAATCTGATAAAGACCCGTGTAGGGCGGGCATTTGTTGCGATAAGGGATGCCGATATTGCGGCAGAGACGATGGGCGTCAATCTTGTATTTTACAAGACCCTGGCTTTTGCCATAAGTGCATTTTACACCGGCATTGCCGGGGGATTGTTTGCCTTTGTTCTGCGATTTATCGAGCCTGAACTCTTTTCGCTGTTTATGTCCATAATGTTTCTCGCCATGGTTGTTGTAGGAGGGCTTGGATCAATAATGGGTTCCATCACAGGAGCCTGCCTTCTCGGCTGGCTTGATCTGCAGTTAAGGAATATTCTCAGTCTGCCATATATTGGATCATGGCTTGAGAGCCTTTCCAAAAGCTATTTTTCATTAACAGGTGTTTCCAATATCCAGTTCATTATCTTCGGACTGATAATGTTGCTTATAATGCTCTTTGAACCTCTGGGAATATTCGGATTCTGGATCAGGACCAAGAAGTACTGGAAAACCTGGCCGTTTTAATAAAAAGGTATAGTTATGCTTGATTTTCTTCAGATGGTTGTCAGCGGAATTGCGGTAGGAAGCTCCTATGCCCTGATGGGACTTGCGATGGTAATTATATACAAAACTTCGGAAGTGCCGAATTTTGCCCAGGGCGAGATGGCTCTCATATCTGTTTTTTTTGCATTTATGCTGCTTGACCATTACGGTGTTCCGA
>Ga0105099_10001664_pt1 | contig 13703 bp, 9 predicted proteins | sample PPLLak3cmMay2015_2_FD_79138 | JGI IMG/M metagenome (GOLD analysis project Ga0105099, IMG submission 79138) | Freshwater sediment microbial communities from Prairie Pothole Lake near Jamestown, North Dakota, USA - PPLs Lake P8 Core (1) Depth... | ecosystem: Environmental > Aquatic > Freshwater >...
CGCATGTTATCAATTACGACATGCCCGACACCGCAGACGCATATATACACAGAATCGGACGCACCGGCCGCGCACAGCGCACCGGCGATGCATTCACCCTCGTCACTCACGAAGACAGGGATATGATACGCACACTTGAACGTATCATGGGCAGACCGATGTCGCGCGAAACCATCGAAGGATTCGAATGCACCGTTCCCGCCCCGCAGATAAACAATTCGCACACCCGCGAAAGAACCGCCCGGCATGATAATTCACGCCGTCCCGCTTCCTACGCTCCGGCGCGAAAGAGTTTTGGAAGGGGCCGGTTGAAGCCGGGAAAGAAGAGATTTAATTGATTGGTATTGGATTTTGGCAGCGGGTTATCGAAATTCGGGACAGAGGTTTATCAGTACGATAAGAACCCGGTCGCAACTGATTTCAGTGAGTACCGATAGGTTCTGTTATCGGAGCTTTTTATTGCAAGAATTAACGTTATTCTTTTTAAACCTCCGTCACTTACCCCCCTGTACAAGCCTCTCTGGTCAGGCATGCTCTCGGCAAAAGACTAAAACGATTCAGCTTTTTTCAAAAAGCACTGTTCTGGGGACAGTGCTGACCCCGTTTTTTTTCTACTGAGTGCTTCAAAATTAAAATAATATTGTAAATTTATCAGTAATGAACGAATTAACTTATATACAATCTTCAATCATCATCATTCCCGTAAAAGGAGTTTGCAATGAGTAGTGTCTATTCTGCTTTGTTTGTTATAATACTTCTTGTGAGTTCTTCCCACGGAGTAACCTACCGGGTTTCAAAGACCGGCGGTGGCCAGTTCTCTTCCGTTCAAGCTGCAATTAACCAGGCTCGACCTGGTGATCTCATCGAAATCATCGATCTGAGCACGTACGAAGAGCAGGTGACTATCGACAGCACAAAAAACGGGTTAACTTTAAAAGCGAAGAATCCTTCTTCGAAAAACAAACCGGTAATCCGGTTTCTTGATAGCACGAATGTCCACCCAAAAACAGCCGCGGAGGCACTGGATAAAACGAAATGGAACTATGACCGTAACGGAGCGTTGAGGATTATAGGCGCCTCGCAGATAACAATCGATGGGATTGTGGTTGATGGTGGCGGGCACTATACATATTGCTGGAATAGTATTTGGGCAGGCAAATATCCGCTGTTTTCCGGTAACGCCGCAATCTCTCTTTATCAGGCAGGATATGCCGTAATTCGTAACTGCGATATCAGGAACTCTCACTTCGGCATCTCCTTTAAGAACCTCAATGAGGGCGGTATTTATGCCAACGCAAACCCAGCCGATATAAAACCGTGGCTGGTCGTTCCTCTATCCCGGTATGGAAAAATGGGCGGGCATCTTGTCGAGCAGAACAGAATTCATCACAATGTATTCGGAATCTTCACTGAGTCTGACTGGGACATGGGTTCAACAATCCGGTACAATTTGCTATATGAAAACCATTATACCGATGAAGAAGCAAAAAGTGCGTCCAAAATGGACAGCGCCAGCCACCCCGGGGGTGCGTTTGAATTCAAGGATATACCGCTCACGCCCTGGGCTATTTATAATAATACTTCCTGGCACAATTACACTCACTTTTCCGGCAACTGGCAGTCAGGCCCACAGCATTTGATCTTTAACAATATTTTTGGCATAGTAAACAAGCTGTGGAGCGAAGATTCCATTCAATGGCCGAACAACACCCTTTCGATGGATAAAGCATTTCCTAATCGTATGAAACATTGCGTATATGATCTGATGATGGGAAAACCGAAGTACGGGATAGAGGTAGTCAGGTGGGTTTTTTATGATTCGATAACCATGCTTACTTTTGAATATCATGATTCGATTCATTATGTCGAATATTTAAAAATTCAGGAACATATGGAGGTGGAAAAAACTGATACTGTTATCAAATACGTCCTCATAAATCCTTTTACCCATGACACAGTAATTGATTATAAAACCATACAGAATGGTTGCGTTAAACCGGGTGCCGCTATCAAACCGTTCGCGGCGGACGCAAGAATTGGTTACTATCCGGTAAAATTCAAATCAATCGATCCAACAAGCAGCGATTTCCTGGTTCCGGATTGGGACGACACGGTTGTGCAGAGGTTGATACTCGACAAAGGGTATCCGGACGCCGGAATACTCGATGCTGACGGGACGCCCGCAGATATTGGTGCAATATCCAAAGGCGGCATTCCAACGGATAACGTAATAATTCGATCAATCTCCCCGGTAATTATCAAAGGCAATGAAGCGGCTATTTCATTCTCTTTGCAGGCTTCCGGTACTTTTTTAAATCCCAGTATTAAATATTTTCGGTCTATTAAATCTTTAAAATATAATTCTGATAGTTGGGGAACCAATGTCCAGCCAATCCCTGCAGCAAATATCCAGAATGTTGCAGTTAATTCGGGAACACCACTTACATTGGGGCAAAATCTGCTGAAAGTGACTCCCATCTCCACACCGTCATCCGCCGATCCATATGCATTATATGAGATGTTCATTGAAGGAACGAACTCGCAGGGAAAAAAAGTTGTTTCAAGCGCAGGTTTTCATCCATTCAGGAACATGAACTATTATTTTAAAATCTGGGCTATGAACCTTGTAAAAAGTGATACGCTGGATACCATCGCGGCGGGAGAGACGGTGCTTTTATGCATTGAAGCGTATAATAAAGACGGATCAAATTTTACGAACAATATTGATTCGGTAGTAGTTGGTTTGGTTTCCGGCTTTACTCTCTATTCAAAAGACATGCAGGTGCTTTCCGGCAAATTGCTGCCGGGTGGAATGCCAAAAGGCTATAAAGAGGTTGAGGTAATTTTTACAAAAGCGCCAAAGCCGGACGGCTTTGAATATGTGCAGTCATGCGGATTATGGTCTAATCAGCAGGTCGCGTTCCATGGCGTGTCGGATAAAATAACAATCCTCGGAAAGCGCGCAACGAAAGTGGTGTTACAGGATCCTGTTTCAAAAGCTTTTTCTCCAATACCAACAACTATTAGCCCAGGCCTCGATTTTCAAGGCTATTTGCAATTATTTGACGTGTATGATAATCCTGCAACAACACACGACTCCGTCAAATTGTCAGTCCTGAACAATGATACGAACGGGTTAATCAAAAGCCCGGCACTCTTTACGACAAATTCCCAGGGCAGGGGAGATTTTGTTATTTCGGTGAATGGGAATATCGGGGATACGGTATCGTTTGTTGCTATGATAAACGGAGAAAAGAGTCCTGTGTATGATACTGCAGTTGTGATTATTGGTGACAAAGTCGGGATAATTGGTAGTCAGCAGCCGGGTTTTAATAACCTCAAATGCAACATAGTCACCCTGAATTCACGATTGGTCTACTCAATTCCTTCAACGGGAAATGTCAGAATCGACATCATCGACCTGAAGGGAAGGCTGGTTGCGACGTTGGTGAATGCTGTTGAGCGCGCTGGCGCACATTCGATTCATTGGGAAGGGAGGAGCGTCGGTTCCAGCGTTTATTTTATCAGATTCTCCTACGGCAAAACAAGCATGGTTAAAAAAGTTGCATTTATTAAATAACGTCCCGGATTTTTATCAGTACGATAAGAACCCGATCGAAACTAATTTCATTGTTCATACCTGTGCACGGATTTTCTGAAGGCTATTTTTGCCTGCTTGACAATAACAGCCGCGCTCTCTTTACGATTCCAGGCGCCGCATGTCTGATCAAATACATCCAGCCCCTGCTCAGACTCAAATTTCCGCCCTAACAGTTCAATAGCCTTTTCAATAACCGCTTTTTTTGAAGTATGCATTTTTTGTGAGAGATTGTTGATTTGTTTTACTATTTTATCGCTGATCCGGGCTGATACTATTCTGTCCATACATTACTCATTCTTACGTAAATATACATACATAAGATAATAAAGTCAGGGCTTTTAAAAACTATCTGGAAAAATATCAACAGGTTTACAGTAACATTTCCCAACCCTTAACCTTAAACCTTGAACGCTAAACCTTTAACCCTGAACCCCCCAACTGCTAAAAACTATTTTATCCTATTAACCAAAAGGCTTAAAGTTTTCATGCAACCCATAAAAACCCCGAAACTCCCGATATTCGACAAGCGCGACGCAATTCTTGATGTTTTGCGCAGGCATCAGGTTGTTATTGTCGCGGGCGAAACCGGCTCCGGCAAGACCACGCAGCTTCCCCAGTTCTGTTTGAGCGCCGGGTATGGCAGGAGGGGGAAGATTGCGATAACACAGCCGCGGCGGATTGCGGCAACCTCGACTGCGCAGCGGGTTGCGGATGAGATGGGATGCGTGCCGGGAACGCGGGTGGGATATAAGATACGGTTTCACGAGAAGTTGAGCGACCAGACGCAGATAGTGTTTTTGACCGACGGGATTCTTTTGAACGAGATCGTTTCCGACCGTTTGTTGAAGCGGTATCAGACCATAATCATCGACGAAGCGCACGAACGGAGCCTGAACATCGATTTTCTGCTGGGATATATCAGGAGCATTCTGCCAAGGCGGCCGGATCTGAAGGTGATAGTATCGTCCGCGACGATTGATACGGACCTTTTCTCGAAAGCATTTCATCATGCACCGGTTATCGAGGTGTCGGGAAGGCTCTATCCGGTCGAGGTATGGTATCAGGCGCTTGACCAGGAAAAGATGGAGGCGGGCAATTGTACGTATGTCGACGCTGCGGTTGACGCGATAGAACAGATTGTCGAGGCGGGCGATCCGGGTGATGTGCTGGTATTCATGCCCACCGAGCGGGACATCCGGGAGGCGGTCGATCTGCTGGCAAAGAAGAAGATTTCACGCTGCGTGCTGCTGCCGCTGTTTTCGCGGCTGACCCGGTATCAGCAGAACCGTATATTCGCGACGTTTGACCAGCGTAAGATCGTGGTGGCGACTAATATTGCGGAGACCTCCATAACCGTGCCGGGCGTCAGGTATGTGGTTGACACAGGTCTGGCGCGCATGAGCAACTACGCGCCGCGTCTTCGCACCAACCGGCTGCCGGTCGAGCCCGTGTCGCAGGCAAGCGCGCAGCAGCGCAAAGGCAGGTGCGGCAGGGTACGCGACGGGCTTTGCATCAGGCTCTATACGGAAAAGGATTTTCATGCACGGCCGTCGTACACGGTGCCGGAGATAAAACGCTCCAACCTTGCCGGGGTCATTCTGACCATGCTCTCGCTGCGGCTGGGCGATATCGGCAGGTTTCCTTTTCTGGAGCCGCCGGACAGCAAAACGATACAGGATGCGTTTACCCAGTTGTATGAGCTGGGCGCAGTGACAAAGGAAAAACAACTTACAAAACTGGGACAGAAAATTGCGCACCTGCCCCTGGAGCCGCATATCGCGCGCATGATCCTGCAGGCGGAGCTGGAAGGCGCGCAGAAAGAGGTGGCGGTTATTGCAGCCGGGCTTTCGATCGTCGACCCGCGGGAGCGCCCGTTCGACCTGCAGAAAGAGGCGGACTTTGTGCACAAGCAGTTCGTGGATCCGAAATCGGATTTCATAACGCTGCACAACCTCTGGGAACAGTATCATTCCGGGATGGATACCCTGCGGACACAGGGCAGGATGCGCAGATTCTGCAGAGACCACTTTCTGTCGTATAACCGGATGCAGGAGTGGCACGATGTGCATCAGCAGATTCTACGGGTATTGAAGGAGTATAAACACTTTCGCCCCAACCGCGAGCGGGCAACGCCCGATGCGATACACCGGTCAATTCTGTCCGGGCTTTTATGCAATGTAGCGATGAAGAATGAGAAGGAGGGATATTCAGCGGCAAGAAACCGCACGGTGTATATATTTCCCGGCTCTGTCCTGTTTAAAGCCAGTCCGCAGTGGATACTGTGTCACGAGATTGTTGAAACCTCGCGGGTGTATGCGCGGACCGTTGGCCCGGTTGACCCGGATTGGCTTGAGGAGATGGCGCCGGACATGTGCAGGCACACCTATTCCGAGCCGTTTTACGATACCGAAACAGCGGCGGTCTATGCGTATGAGACCGTGCTGTTTTTCGGGCTGCCGATTATTCAAAATCGCAGGGTTGCGTTCCGGCGCATTGACCAGACAAGAGCGACACAGATGTTTATCCGCGAAGGGCTCATGAAATATCTGGTGCGGGGTAATTACCCGTTTTTGAAAAACAACCGGCAGGTCATTGATACGGTAAACAACGCCGAAGCAAAGCTGCGGCAAAAGGGGCTGGTCGCGGACGAGGAGAAAATCGCGGAGTTTTATGAGAAGCGCCTGAGCGGCGTGTCTTCAGCGCAGGAGCTTGCAACCGTAATCAGAAACAGGGGCAACGACCGGTTTCTTTACATGAAAGAAGACGACGCGCTGGTTTCATCGGTGCCGGATCTGGTGAACCAGTTTCCGGACAGCCTCGACATCGGCGGGAAGAAGTTCGCGCTGGAGTATACCTACTCACCGGGAAAGCCTGACGACGGCATGAGTCTGAAGGTGCCGCTCAAAGAGGTGGCCTATATCCACGACGAGACCTTCGGGTGGTTGGTACCTGCACTCTGGAAAGAGAAGGTCGAGTGCCTGCTCCGCAGCCTGCCCAAAGAGAAGCGGAAGCTGTTTGTCCCGGTGCCTGCGCATGCAGAAAAAATCGCCCGGCACCTGACATACAAGCCGGTACCGTTCAGCGCCGCGGTATGCGATGCGATTAAAGCACTCTATACTATGAGAGTTGATCCTTCGGAATTTGACGAGCTGGCTGTACCCCAGCATCTGAAAATGCATATCAAAATAGTGTCCGATAATCAGAAAGTTGTGGCAGAAGGCAGGGATTTTACGGCATTGAAAGAGAAACTGGCAATTACCGGCGAGGCAAAGGCAAAAAGTCATCTGCACCATCTGTTCAAACGATTTGAGAAAAACAACATAACACAATGGGATTTTGGGAATATGGCCGACCAGGTCGAGGTCGCGAAGGCCTATAAGGGCTTTGACGTGTACGGCTACCCCGGCCTGCATGCAGAAAAATCCGGCATTAGCCTGAAACTCTTTCCCACAAAAGATGAGGCGTTTACGATTCACCGCACCGGCGTTGAGGCTCTTCTTGCGCTCACGCTCGAAAAAGAGTTTGCCTGGCTTGAGCGCGAGCTGAAATTCAATTCCACGCTGAAATTGTTGTGCAACCCGTTCGGCGGAGAGCTGAAATTGCTGCCTGCATTGTTTACAATGCTGAAAAAGCACCTGCTGACGATGCCAATCATCCCGCCGACAAAAGCCGCAGATTTTGACAAGCTCCGCAAACAGACATTAGATGCATTGAAAGGCATCGGCACGAAAACAACCAAGGTGCTGACCGAAGCGCTGCAGGTATATAATGAAAACGACCAGCTTATAAATACACTGTCCGGAAAGTATAAAACCCCGCTATACGGTAAACTCAAGCACGAACTGAAAACCGCACAACGGAATTATATAGATCAGATTGAAAAAACCTTGGTTCCCTACACAAAATTATTACAGTATCCCCGGTATTTTCAAGCATTTAAGTGCAGAATAGAAAAAGCATTTACCGACCCATCCGCCTATTATGAGCGACTTGAGAAGATGCAGAAGTATTTTATTAAAGCACAAGAGTTTATGGCAAAATATGCCGAAATTGCCCCGGAAAACCAGGAGAAGGTTTTGCATTATAGTATGCTATGTGAAGAGTATGCGATCTCGTTGTTCGCCCAGCAGTTGAAGACGATTTTTCCCGTGTCGGAGAAGAGGTTGGAGAGGGTGTTGGAGGAGATTGGAGAAAGGGAATAAGAAAAAACACACCCCTCAAAGCAGTGATGTATAAATTAATAAATGATATTAGGATTGACACCTGCCAAGAAAAAACACATTTTATATAATACAACACCATAATAGAATTTAACACAACTACTACAAGAAAAACGTAAAGCCCCCGCCTCAATAATAATCCTGAACCTGGGGGCCCAGACCTGAAAAAGTACTTTATACCGTAAAAACGGTGCTACATATAATCCGAATGAATTGTTTTATAACACGAACAAACTCCGAGGCAAATTATCATAAGTTTTGGATGCAAACAGTGAAACCTTTTTTATATGCAGATAGGTTGAAAAACAACAAATAGATATGCTTGTATTGGTTCTATATAATATTATTTAATAATGTGTTATATATAAAATAAGCATTAAAAAAAAAGTATACACGAGACTATAGCTGAAGTTACTGTGGATTTGGGTTGGATTTTGGGGAAGAAATGGAATATGTATAAAAATAAATGTTATAGTTCTATATGAAAAAATATGAAAATAAAATCAGCATTAAATACAAGATTGTAGTAACATTGCTCATTACCCCAGCAGTTTTACTTTTATTTATTCCAGCACCAACTCATAGTTGGCTATTGTTGCTATTTTTTGGTTCCTATTCACTATTATCATTATTTGTAGCTATTGTTCTTTTAGCTATATTTTTTAAGTCAAAGAGTCTTGAGGAAAAGAGAAAATTACAAAGAGGCATTGTTCCTGCAATTTTCGTTTTTTTACTTTTACCAACATGGATTATTTACACCAACTCCACAGCAATTAGAGCCGAAAAAAATGTCCTCGATATAACGCATAAGATTCTTGAAATTGATATTGAAAAGGTTGATCAATTATTAGGAAATTCGGGATGGGAAAAACAAAGCGCTGGTAGTTTTTATAACTCTTATATCTGTAAATACCGAACTGGTTTGCAGGTACGACATATGAGGTTATATCTTGAAATAAAAAAGGAAAAATTCAGCTTAATAATGTATGATGGAGTCAAAACGCATCGCTTTTTAATAAATGGCGATTTTAAAACAAAAAATTTTGTCGTAAAAAGACTATAACAATAAAATTGGAACTGAATCAGTATGCGGGTATAAATGATTAACTGATTCAGCTCAATTTAGGCGTTATGCGAAAAATAAAAAATAATGAATATAACCGAACTTGATAAAGAAATATTAGAATTTATTGTAAATGGGGAGCCTTGGCATATCATATGTGGCGCTTTTGTAGATAGATTCAATCAACCGGAAGAGCTGATACATAAAATTTTCAATTTCGCAAAGGAAGGCTTGATAGTCATAAGCCCATCAAATAATGAAACACCCGTTCCTACAATAGAAGTATTTCAAAGAGAATCAAAAAAGTATAATTGGTATAAGGATACCGTTTGCACCGATGGTCTTTGGTATGACATCGATACGACTGATAAGGGATTTGAATTCGTAAAAGATAGATTTGAAGAAAAATATAACGCATAACAACGCGCTTCACCCGACCAATCCCACGCTTCGCGCGGTCTTGTCGGGTGAGCTTGGATGTTATAAAGGAAACAAGATGAATGAATTACAACAATCCATCATCCAAGCCCTCAAGATGCTAATCAAAGAAGATTCAGATCTGATAGATACACAACCGAAAGAGGAGAGCATAAACCACAAGCTGGCGCAGTACTTGGAGGTCGTGCTAAAGGGAAAGAATCTATTGGATAACTGTTGCGTGGACATAGAATACAACAAGTATAAGGAGGGTGAAAAGAAAAGTTCTAACGGCCGCTACATAAGGCCTGACATAATCTCGCACAAGCGCAGAAGCGGTAATGAAGACAACCTAATCGTCATAGAAGCAAAAAAGATGTATGACACCAAAGACGACAGAGAAAAGGTCATTGATCTTGTGGATAGCCAGAATTATCAATACTCGGTAGGCGCCGTTATTTCCTATTTCCCAAAAAAAAACATATCAAAATCAAGTTCTACGTGAGGGGCGAGTGGAAGAAATACATGATGAGTAAAAGCTATTTTACGCTTACCGAGACCAAAAGGTGAAGGAACCTTATAACCATGCCATGCTTCGGAACGGTGGAAAACGGTGCTCCGCCTCCCGGTGATGGCCACGTTAGAAACAATATAAAAAAGGATATTTATGCCAATGCGATCAATGATGTTTGTAGATGGAGAAAATATTGTATTTCGTTATCAAGAAATGCTATTAAGTGAAATTGTACCAAATTCGGATATTATTCATTATAAAGACATTTTTCTTTGGCATCCAAATCTTACAAAACAAACATGGCATAATCTTATTCGAGTTAATTATTATACAAGTATGGTTGCTTCTGAAGAAAATATATGTGAAATGAAAGAGAAAATATCAAATATTAGGTATGACTTTGCAATTAAAGGCAAAGAAGGTGGTTCTGCACAAATTTGTCCATATATATTTAAGAAAGCAAAATCAAGTCAGAAGAGTAGGAATGTTGATATACAAATATGTATTGATATTATGAGATCCGTATGTTGTAATCAAGCTGATTTAATTATAATTGTATCAGGAGATGGTGATTACTTGCCTTTAATACAAGAAATTATGAGACATGGTAAACAGGTTTATGTTTATGCATTATCATCTGGTTTATTTCCATCATTAAAATATACACCTGATGATTTTATGTGTATAGATAATATATTCAAAAAATAGTTTCTATAGATAAATGCCCGTGAATGGGGACGGAGATTCTTTATTGCTTTAACAGAAAAAATATTTCACCCCGTTAAGTGAATAACTTATTCAATTATCCCACACTGCCTTTAAATAATATACCTCAAATCCAACCCCCGGTTTCCGTTAATTTGCATATAGTATTTATTGATATATGAATTTCCCTCTCATGCAAATAAGATTTATCTATATTAATAATAATGAGGATCACCTAACTTTGGCATTGCACCGGACAAATAGCAAGTGCTGGTGCATTTATCGTTGCGAGGTTTTGAATGGCTTCAAATCAAAAATCCATCAGAAATCAGATTGTTAGAGGTAGAAATATATGAAAAGAGAAGCAATAATTAGAATTGTTATAATGATCATTTTGGTAGTGTCGATTCACCCATTAAAGGCAGATTGGGAGCAAATGAGTGGGCCGGGTGGTGGTTTGATTGGTGCGCTTTGCGTAAAAGACTCTATGGTTTTTGCAGGGACTGGCAATAAAATTTATCGCTCCGATGATAATGGAGAAAACTGGATTTTAGTCAATGCCGGTCTGGAAGAAATGCGTATTCACTCCTTTGCTGTGAATGGAAACATGATTTTTGCAGGTTCTCGTGAACACATGAGTGGCGGTATTTATCGTTCCGATAATGATGGAATCCATTGGACGCGAATTACACCCGAAAATTGGATGGGTGTCAATACTTTGGCTGTAAGCGATAACACTATTTTTGCCGGAATAGATGTTGGAATTTATCGTTCTACTGATAACGGTACGAGCTGGGCCAGAGTAGATAGCGCCTTCAAAATATCTGTTGTCTATTCTTTTGCAATGATAGGGGACACTATTTTTGCCGGTGCTATGAATGGAGTTTATCGTTCCACGGATAATGGGGCAAGCTGGAAAAGTGTCAATTCTGGCTTTACGAGTACCGATGTTCGCACTTTTGCCGTGAGCGGAGGCACTATTTTTGCCGGAACTTTTTATGGTGACGTTTTTCGCTCTGACAACAACGGAGAAAGCTGGACTGCAGTCGGTTCCAACATCGCAGGTTTGAGAATCTGGTCGCTTGCCGTGATAGGGAATACTGTTTTTGCTGGAACGCTGGATAATGGTGTTTATCGTTTTGATAATAACGGGACAGATTGGACAAATCAATTCCGGCCTTCCGTATCTTCGTGTAAATTCTCTTACTGTAAATAACACTACCCTTTTTGCAGGCACTTCATCGCCTGGCGGATTCGGTGGTGGAGTATATCGTTCTACTGATAATGGAACCAATTGGAAACCAGCTAACACTTTTCTCACGAATCAGGCAGTCCACACTCTTGCGGTGAGTGGAGGTACTATTTTTGCAGGGACCTACGGTAGCGGCATTTTTTGTTCTGCTGATAATGGTGCAAGCTGGACAATCAACGGTCTTGCTAATAAAGACCTCATTTCTAAAGACATCATTTCTATGGTTGTAAACGGAAGTGTAATTTTTGCAGGAACTTTTGGTAGCGGTATTTATAGTTCCGACAATAGTGGGGCAAGTTGGACGGAAATCAATTCCAACCTTACAACTCTGAATGTCTATTCTTTAGCCGTGAGCGGGAATTCCATCTTTGCAAGTACTTTTAGCGGTGTTTTTCGCTCTACCGATAACGGAGCCAACTGGACCTCAATAAACACCGGCCTCACAGATCTGAGAGCCTGGTCTCTTGCCGTGAGTGGGAGTTCCATCTTTGTCGGTACTAGTGGAGGTATCTATCGTTCCGATAATAGCGGTACAAGCTGGACATCAGTCAATACCGGACTTCCGAGTCAGAAGATCTGGCATCTTGCCGTGAGCGGGAGTTACATCTTTGCTTGTATTTTTGGTGAAGTTTATCGTTCTACAGATAAAGGAACCAGTTGGACATCAATCAACCCCGGTTTCCCCAATATGCATATGCAGTCTTTTGCCGTGAGCGGAAGTACTATTTTTTTTGGGACAGAATATGACGGTGTTTTAAGATCTACCGATAATGGAACAAGCTGGACTGCAGTCAATACAGGCCTTACGAATATAAATGTAAGTTCTCTTTTAGTATATGGAAGTTACATTTTTGCCGGAACTCAAGGAAGCAGCGTTTTCCGTCGCCCTCTTTCAGAAATAGTCGGAGTAGTGGAAAAACCAGTATTTAAATTGTCACTACAGAATAATTTTAAAGTACTTTTTTCAGGACTTGCCAGCAAAAAGGTAAACATTCAATTCTCTTTGGCTCGTCCGGAGCAGGTATCTTTTATACTATATGGTCTCTATGGCAATGCAATAGCATCAACGGATACTAGAAAATTCTCATCTGGCGCCCATACTGTTTCTATTAATATACCTACCTTGGCTGCCGGGTGTTACGCTGTTAGCATGAACGCGGGTAAGAGCTGTTATACAAATAGCATTACAATTTTAAAATAACCGGCAGGAAAAAAGAAGAGGAAAATAATATGAGCATGACAGTTGCAGCGCTGCTGCAACTGTCGTTGCGACCGTCCCGTTTAAATTGGGACTTCAATGCGGCAATTTTAACTTTATAAAAATATGGCCTGCGGACACCTATTCTGTTATATCCCGATAGGATCTAACCCCCGAGGAAAGTAAATAATTTACCCAATTATCCTGCACAGCCTTTTAATACTAATCCTCAAATCCAGCCCCCGGTTTCCGTTAATTTGCATATAGAATTTATTGATATATGAATTTCCCTCTCATGCAAACAAGATTTATCTATATTAATAATAAAAAGAATAACCTAACTTTGGCATTGCACCAGACAGAGGTCAAGTGCTGGTGCATTTATCGTTAGGGGCAAAAAGAAAAATGCAAAAAACAATTCTTTACTTACTTGCCCTGGTTTTGCTTGGCAATACAAAACAAAATGAAATGCCCTGCAATGATTCAATTTTTTTACAATATCGGAATACAAGCTTTCAGGCATTTGGTATAACGGAAAGAAAGTATTATCAGGATAAGCGAGATGCATGCGGCGACACGGTAGTTTGTGCAGACAATAATGTCCAAGAATTATTGTAACTATTCAGGTAGTAAGTTTACAAAACCACTGTAAGGGTTGAAACATTTTCCAAGATATTCCATGATATCAAGGTTTTGTTTTCTGAGAGTTGACAGATAACTTCGTATTCTACAA
>Ga0105099_10001665_pt1 | contig 13698 bp, 13 predicted proteins | sample PPLLak3cmMay2015_2_FD_79138 | JGI IMG/M metagenome (GOLD analysis project Ga0105099, IMG submission 79138) | Freshwater sediment microbial communities from Prairie Pothole Lake near Jamestown, North Dakota, USA - PPLs Lake P8 Core (1) Depth... | ecosystem: Environmental > Aquatic > Freshwater >...
CCTTCATCAATTGGGGCGCAAAAAGGACCATCATATCCAGAGTGCCCCAAAGGATATGGCTTTCCCCGGCGGCAAAAGCGTCGCGGGCTACGACCGGATCGTCGATCAGCTTCAAGTTGACTTTGAAGCCGTATTTTTTATAAAAAAGGCTTTCGGTATTGGGCGCGAAACCGTTGTTGGCCGCAACAATCGGCAGCCAGCCGATCCAAACGTTGATGGGAAACTGCACGATTTTTTCCTTAGGATCCCATTTATAATTGCTGGTCCCTTTGACCTCTGGCAGGGCCTGGGCCGGGACATATTTATATTCGGTTACGGTAGTGATGCCGGCCGGATCTTGGACTTCCACTTCGCCCTGTTCCTGCTTGAACTTGGAGATGTCCACGTCTTTGCCTTTGCCTGCTTTCGGGAAAAAGGTGTCGCGGAAAAAATATCCGGCAACGGCAATACAGGCGATAATAAATAAGATTCCGACGATTTTACCCAATGCGGTAGGTCCGACTTTATTTTCCATTTTACCCTCCTTAAGGAGCAAACGTTAAAGTTTTAGCACCGGCAATCAAACCCACAAAAAGTTTATTCTTGGCGGAGAGGGGGGGATTCGAACCCCCGTGGGAACTTTTGGTCCCCAAATCGATTTCGAGTCGATCCCGTTACGACCACTTCGGTACCTCTCCGTTTTTTCGGGAAGGGGTTGATCTTTGATCAACCCCTTCCCGAAAAAACGATTAAAAGATATTAAAAAATCACCTTTTGTTTTGGTCATTTCATTATCACGGTTCTGAGTTTTAACTGTGAACCCCGGATGATGTTCCTCATCATCCATTCTGTGAACCGTGAACCTTGGAACTTACATTATCGCCTTTTTTCTTTTAGCTTCAAAGAACTCTTTCAACATTCCGCCGCACTCGTCGGCCAAGACCCCGGAAACCACTTCGATTTGGTGGTTCAAACGTTTATCCCGGGCCAGGTCATATAAAGATCCGGCCGCGCCCCATTTGGGGTCAGGTGCGCCGAACACCAGACGAGCGATCCGGGCATTCAGCATGGCGCCCAAACACATAGGGCAAGGCTCGATGGTCACCACCAGGGTTAAGCCGTTCAAACGGTAATTTTCAAGCTTGCGCCCGGCTTCCCGCAAAGCCAGAATCTCGGCATGGGCGGTCGGGTCGTGTAAGCGAATCGGCTGGTTAAAGGCCTTAGCGATCGCCTCACCCTCGGAATCGATCAACACCGCGCCGATCGGGACCTCGTCGATTTGCCGGGCCTTGTGGGCTTGTTCCAGAGCCAAATGCATATAAGCCGTAAAGTCAGAGATCATAAAAACCGTTATTTAACATTATAGGCCGGGAAGGTCAAAGACATTTTATTCAAGAATTTCGAGGGCCACGCGCAAAGCCTGGTCCAGTTCTTTTAATTTTTGAGGGGACAAAGTGCCAATATAATTGGTCAACATGGATTTAGGCAGGCTCACCAGTTCGTCGCAATGAATACTGCTATCGTGCTTCAGGCCTTGTTCAACGCCCACCAAGACCTGTGAAGACAATCCATCATGGACCGAATAAACCGGAGCGCAGATCACGGTTGAAAAGCGCGATTCAATGAGCACTGGGCGGCTCACAATCACAAATACTCTGGATCGTTTGGGGTCTTGGGCCGAAGGATGGGTCACCCGGTAAAGATCGCCGCGTTTCACAGAGGCACCTGATATTCCAGAATATCGGCTGCTTCTTGATTCAGATGTTCAGATCTTTTGTTAATAATTTCAAGATCTTTTTCGTTTTGTTCATCACGGATCATCTGAGCGATTAATGCCCAAACCGCGGTTTCGATAAACTCGGAACGGTTGCTGTTGGTCCCAAGCTTTTCGTCAAGGGCCTTTAAAAGGTCTTTGGACAGGGTGATAGATGTCTTTACTTTCATACCGCTATTTATACCACCATTAGATGGCTAAGTCAAGAAGATAGAATTAAGAATGAAGTAAGCCCATAGTTTGTGCCGGACATTCTTTAGCTTAAAACCTATTCATTGGATATGCTGAATTCTGGTTCCTGAATTCTGTCTACTTTACCAGTTAAAATGCCCCGGATTGTTTGGCTTGCCTGGCTTTTTCCACATTCACAAAAGAGAGCAGAATCAACCCGATAATAAAAAAACCGATCAGGGAGAGAATGGAAAGGCGGGAACTGCCGGTGAGTTGGCGAATGACGGCAAAAACCAGGGGTCCCCAGATGGCGGAGAATTTGCTGAACACGGTATAGAACCCGAAAAATTCGGCGCTGGCTTCTTCCGGGACCATGGATCCGTATAAAGAGCGGCTCAGGGCCTGAGACCCGCCCATGGCCAAGCCGACCACCACGCCCAATATCAGGTACTCCACAACCGAAGTGATGAAATAGGCATAGATCACCACTCCCGACCAAAGCACCAGGGTGAGCATGACGGCTTTTTTAGCGCCGATTTTTCCAGCCAAACGGCTGAATAACAAGGCGCCGCCGATGGAAATAAACTGGATGATCAGGAGGGTCACCATCAAATAAGTCTTGGACAAATGCAACTCATCGGTGCCGTACATGGTGGCCATGGTGATGACGGTTTGGATGCCGTCATCATAAAACATAAATGCAATTAAAAAAAGGAGCAGGTGCCGGAAGCGGGTCACGTTGCGGGCCGTTTTCCAGGTACGGGAAAAACCGATGGCGGCATAGGCCAATAATCCGGGATATTTGCGAAAAGCCTTGGGCAGGGTTTCGCGGCGCGGCGTTTCGACCAGGTATTTGAGGGTGAAGAGGGAAAACCCGGCCCACCAGAGCCCGGCCAGGATAATGGAGAGGCGCACGGCCAAAGTCAGGGAGATTCCCAGAAAAGAATGACCGGCGACCAGGCCCAAGGAGATCGCAAATTGCAAGCCGCCGCCGGCATAGCCAAAGGCAAAGCCTTTACCGGAAATCTTATCCATTTTATCTTCAGTGGTTATTTGGGGGAGGAAGGCATCGTAAAAAACATTGGCGCCGATAAATCCGATTTGGGCGATCAGAAAGAAAAGGAGGGTTTTGAAGACATCGCCGGTTTGGCAGAAAAAGAGTAATACCGTGAAGAGGGCGCCGTTGTAGGCAAAAGCGAAGAGGAATTTTTTTTTGGCCGCGGAAAAATCGGCAATGGCGCCTAAAAACGGGGCAATAAGAAAAATCAACAGTGAAGCGAGGCTGACCGTGTAGCCCCAAAGGGTGGTGGCGCTGAAAAGAGTGTTGCCGATTTTCACTCCCTGGGGGCCCACAATCCCGTCGGCAAAATACATGGGCAATAAAGCAACGAGCACCGTGGTGGTATAAGCGGAATTGGCCCAGTCATACATGCACCAGCCGAAAATGGTTTTGGGGTTGTTTTTGGTGTCAGGCATGAGGCTCATATTAGGGCTTGTAATCGGGAAATGTCTATTTATTTTGTAATAGTTAGCCTTAAAGTTCCAAGGTTCACAGTTCACGGTTCACGGTTAAAAAAAAGATTAGGATTGAACCTATTGAAAATATGTATGAAAAAGGCAGTTTTTATCTATAGGGCTGAAAATTTGAGGAGTTCAAAGTATAGCGCCAAAGACAAGGAGTTTTGAACATGGAAAATAATAATCTGATTTTACAATGTGAAAAATGCGGCACCCGGAACCGAGTGCCTAAAAGCCGGTTAGGCGATCAGGCTAAGTGCGGCCAATGCGGGCAATTATTAGCTAAACCGTCTTTAAAACCGATAGATGTATCGGATGAAACTTTTAATCAAGAGGTCCTGGAGTCCAAAGGCCCGGTATTGATGGATTGTTGGGCGCCCTGGTGCGGCCCTTGTCGCATGGTGGCGCCGGTGCTGGATCAACTGGCTATGGAATATGGCGGCCGGGTTAAAATAACCAAACTGAATGTGGACGAAAATCCGCGCATTTCCTCCCAATATGCCATTCGTAACATCCCGACCATGCTGATTTTTAAAGACGGCAAACAGGTTCAGACATTGGTCGGCGCCTTGCCCAAGGCTGAAATCGAACGGCATTTACAGGCCTTGCTTTAATCCTCCTGGATAGGTTTCATAAGAGCGCCGGCTTGCTTTTACTTGCATGCGGCCCGGGTCTGTGATAGAAATTACGTGAAAATTTAAATAGTTCCGATGGATTTCCCGAACACCGCATACCGGTTTTTATGGCGGGTTAGGGGCTCCATCATTTTGATATTAGGCCGAATATGGGAACATGCCGCGTAAAGCGGAATTTTCGCTCAGGGTGAAAAAGGCGCCCCGATGCTCAAAGTGCAACCTATTTTTGTGGACACGACCGAAAAAACCGATGCGCTGGATTTCGACAACCAGCCCAAGCGGCGCCGGATCATCATGCAAATCGCGGGAGGGGATCTCTAAAAATTCACATTATCGGCTGCGTTTTAAAAATCGGCCCGAATATGAACAGTTAATTTCTCAAAAGGCGAATTTTTAGAGATCCCGAGGAGATTGAATTTGAAAAACAACCTAGCCACACAGACGAATAAAAAAATGGAATTTTCGGATGTTGAATCGTTGGGACTGCTGTACGGCGAACACAACAAAAACCTCAAGATTCTGGAAAAAGAGATCGGTGTTTCCATTCACGCCAGGGGCAACCAGCTCTCTTTGCAGGGCGGCGATTGGGAAGTGGACTTGGCCGAGAAAGTTTTAAACCAGCTTTACGGCCTGTTGCGGGAAAACCGCCCGATCTACGGCAAGGATGTGGAATACGCGATCCGGATTTTAAGCGGCGATCACGCCGCCGACCTGAAAAAAGTATTCATGGAAAAAGTGTATATCACTTCCGGTAAAAACACGATTGCGCCTAAAAGCCTCAATCAGAAGCTCTATGTCGACAGCATCCGCAAGTTCGATATCGTGTTCGGCATCGGTCCGGCCGGTACGGGCAAGACCTATCTGGCCATGGCCATGGCGGTAGCGGCGCTGGCGCGGCGCGAAGTCAAGCGCGTGGTTTTGACCCGGCCGGCGGTTGAGGCGGGCGAGCACTTGGGTTTTTTGCCCGGCGATCTTTTCGAGAAGGTGAATCCTTATCTGCGGCCTTTGTACGACGCCTTGCATGATATGATGGAATATGAGGACGCCGCCCGCTTGCTGCAAAAAGGCGATATTGAAGTGGCGCCTTTGGCATTTATGCGGGGCCGGACTTTGAACGATTCTTTCGTGATTCTGGACGAGGCCCAAAACGCCACCCCGGAGCAGATGAAAATGTTTCTGACGCGCTTAGGGTTCAGTTCCAAAACGGTCATCACCGGCGATGTGACCCAAACCGATTTGCCCAAAGGCAAGCGTTCCGGGTTGGTGGAAGCCGGGCAGATTTTGGACGGCATCCCGGGCATCCAATTCGTTACTTTTTCCCGCGACGACGTGGTGCGGCACCCCCTGGTGCAAAAAATCATCGATGCGTATGAGCGCATGGAGAAGCAGAAGAAAGAAAGTGAATAGAGGATATCTCAAAAAGGCTATTTAAAAGATGAGCACACGGAAATTTACAACCTTTTTTATATTCGCCCGGTTCATTTTTTGATTTTTGAGATATCCTGTACCAAAGAACCGGGGAATAGACCGGGCGCGTGATTCCGGGCACAGCCCCGGTTGCGCGAGGGCCATTCAAAAATCGTTGTCGTTGTCGTAAGCGTTATCGTAGTCGATTCGATTTTTTAAAATTGCAGCAGAGTTCGATCGACGATTACGACAACGATAACGACAACGATTGAAAAACATGAATCAATCATTGTCGATATCCTGATCATTGCCGTTAAAAAAATATATGTCTCCAAAAGCAAAACAACATTTTTTTCGCCGGCTGCGCCTGCTGGCCAAAGCCGAATACCAGATCGCCCGGTTGAGCCGGTTTGTGTGGGCCAAATGGGTCCAGACCCGGTGGGTCAAAGTTTTGACGTTGCTCTGCGCGAGTTTTTTAAGCGCATTGCTTTTGTTCCCCAATGTTCTTGATAAACCAAAAATTTATAAATTAGGCGACATACCCCGAGAGAGCATTAAGGCTTCACGCGATTTTTGGGTGGAGAATAAGGGGTTGACCGAAAAAAACCGGGACAAGGCGGCGCAGGATGTTTTAGCCGTTTATGACTTTGACCGGTCGGCTTCTTATATCGTCGCGCGAGTGCAAGACGCGTTTCGTCAGGCACGCGATGCCGGCAGCCATATCCCGGCCGGCGATCTGAGTGTGTATCGCAAAGAATGGGATCGTATCAAAACAGGTTTTTTCGAAACCCTTGAAATTGAAACCGATGAAGAAGCTTTCACGCTCTTAAGCGCCCAGCGTTTTCCGCCCGCCCTGGAGAAGGCCGTGATTCTCCTGATCAAAGATGTTTGCAAAGACGGGATCACCAACGAACTGCCATTGATCAAGAAGCAGGTCGAGCATGGCGGTATCCTGCTTTATGACGTTTATTCCAAGAGTGAAATCACCCTGAAAGACGCGAGTCGTCTCCATACTTTGGATGAAGCCCGGCTGGTCATTAAAAAGCAAAAACGCACTTTAAAAAAAGACCTTCCGGATGAGGAGATGATCGCCATGGCTATGAACCTGGCCCAATTGCTGGTCAGGCCGAATCTGACCTTTAACCCGCAGGAAACCGAACGAAAAAGAGAGATGGAGCGGGCGAAAGTACGGCCGGTGTATTATCAGATTAAAAAGGGCGAAATACTGGTGCGTGACGGCGATCCGATCGGGATGGAGCATCTGGCCAAGCTGGCTGAAGAGAATCGGGCGCAGAATCGCATGGAGATCGTTAATCGCGTGACGGCCATGACTCTTTTGTGGGGCTTGCTGTTTGGGGTGTTGTACATGGCCCTGTTGCATGCCACCCGGGCGCGGCTGCGCGATGAACGCGATTTGTTCTTTATGGTCTTCGGCTTATTGATCGTCTTCATCCTCGTATGGGGTTATCAATCCCTGGCCGAAGAGATCGTCAAAGGGTTTTCAGCGCCGCGGCCTTTGTTGTTTGCCCTGTTGTTCGGCATGCCCTTGGCCGCCGGCAGCATGTTGGTGTGCATTTTCCAGGGCTTGGGAGCGGCCATCATTTTTTCACTGGCCGTGGCCGTGTTTTCAACGCTGATCTTCAATTTAGGCGGTCAGGTCGAATTTTTACTCTATTTTTATATCAACAGCCTGATCGCGGCCTACAGCGTGCGCAAGACCAAAACCCGCGGCATCCTGATTAAAGCCGGCCTTATCATCGGTTGCATCAATGTTCTCATGAGCATCGCGATTATTGCGATCTACGGTCCTTTCAGCAATATGGCGATTTTGATCGCAACCGGTTTGAGTTTTTTGGGCGGTTTTTTTGCGGGCGTGATCGCGACCGGCTTGCTGCCGCTGATCGAGATGACTTTCGGCTTTACCACCGATATCAAATTGCTGGAACTGGGCAACCTGGATCAGCCGCTTTTGCGGGAGCTGATGGTGCAGGCGCCGGGCACTTATCATCACAGCGTCATTGTCAGCAATATGGTTGAGGCGACCGCCGAAGCGATCAAGGCCAACCCGTTGTTGGCCAAGGTCAGCGCCTATTACCATGATATCGGCAAGATAAAAAAGCCGCTCTACTTTATCGAAAATCAGATGGGCGGCGAGAACCGTCATGAGCGACTGGCCCCTTCAATGAGCGGTTTGATCCTGATCGCGCATGTCAAAGACGGCGTAGAACTGGCCAAGGAGCACCATTTGGGACGGGAAATCGCGGATATTATCCAGCAACATCACGGCACCAATCTGATCTCTTTTTTTTATCACAAGGCACGGGAATTGGCCGAGACCAAGAGCGATCGGGGCAACGGCCTGAAGGAAGAAGATTTTCGTTATCCCGGACCCAAACCCCAGACCAAGGAGGCCGGCCTCGTGATGCTGGCCGATATGGTCGAGGCGGCGGTGCGGGCCTTGCCCGAAGCCAACCCGGCGCGCATTCAGGGCCTGGTGCAGAAAATCATCAGCCACGCTTTTATCGACGGACAATTGGATGAGTGTGAATTGACTTTAAAAGACTTGCATGAGATCGCCAAGGGGTTCAATCAGACCTTGGGCGGCATCTTTCATCAGCGCATCGAATACCCGGCGGCCGTCTCCAAGTCGATCAAAAAGGGAAAAAATGGAAATTCAAATCAGCTTTCAAAAGAAGAGCCCGGAAATAAAAAGCCTGCGAATAAAAAGGAAAATGGCGAAAGCATTAAGCGCCTTGGCCTGTGAGCAGAGCGAACTGAGCCTGGTCTTCACCGACAACGAGCAGATTGCCGTGCTGAACGACCGCTATCTGGGGCGGCGGGGTCCCACCAACGTGATTGCTTTTCCCATGTTGGAAGAGACGTTCCCGGAAATCCGCAGGGGCATGCTGGGCGATATCGTCATCTCCCTGGAACGGGCCCAGGAAGAGGCGTTGGAGTTGGGCTTGACTTTGGAAGAACGCGTCGATCAGCTGCTGGTGCACGGACTTCTGCATCTATTGGGGCATGATCATGAAACCACGCCGGCGGCGGCGCGCAAGATGCAAAAAGCCGAAGTCCAGCTTCTGGCGATCATGGAGGAGGAGTAAGCGATGGCTCGTTTGGCGGTCAATGTGGATCATGTGGCAACCTTGCGGCAGGCCCGCCGGATCAACGAACCGGAACCGGTCTTGGCCGCTTTGACGGCGGAGTTGGCCGGCGCCGAAGGCATTATTTGTCATCTGCGCGAGGACCGGCGGCACATCCAGGATCGCGATTTGCATTTGCTCCGGCAAGTCGTTAAAACCAAGTTGAACCTTGAAATGGCGGCGGTCAAAGAAATGACGGCTATTGCTTTGGAAGTCAAACCGGACTTGGTCACCCTGGTGCCTGAAAAAAGAGAAGAATTAACCACCGAAGGCGGGTTGGATGTGCAGGCTCATCCCGAACCTTATCGGCAGGTGATGAAGCAATTGCAGGCCCAGGGCATCCGGGTCAGTCTTTTTATCGATCCGGATTTGAAGCAGATTCAAACCGCCGCTCAAATCGGGGCGGATGTAATCGAGATCCATACCGGCCATTATGCCGAAGCGCATACGGAAGGGGAGGCGGCCGAGCGATTTATCCGCATTACCTGGGCCGTGGAAGAAGCCGAACGTCTAAAATTGGGCATCAGCGCCGGGCACGGCTTGAATTACGTCAATGTCAAGCGTTTCAAAGCCTTGCCCCAGGTGGAAGAATACAGCATCGGTCACAGCATCATCGCCCGGGCCGTGATGACGGGAATGGAGCAGGCGGTCAGGGAGATGGTGGATCTCGTAAAAGGCTTTTAGGCTGGAGACTAAAGAAGTAGTCAGAATTCAGAAGCCAGAATTCAGAATACCTTGTAAATAGGTTTCAGACTAAGGAATGTCTGCGGCAAACAGTATAGACGCACAGAGTAGAGTCGAAAAATCATGTGGCTCTCCCGTGCCGTGCGTCTCTGTGCCGCCAACGCCTCGAATCTTGTTGCTGGTTTTTCCTTCTGATTTCTGAATTCTGGCTCCTGACTACTTTTAAAAGGGGGATTCTATGCGCCTCGTCAAAGCTTCTGAAATGCAGGAGATGGACCGGTTGACGATCCAAGAGATCGGAATTCCGGGGCCGGTGTTGATGGAGAATGCCGGCCGCGCGGCCGTACGCTTTTTTTTGGAGCATTTTAAACCCGCGAGCGGCGCGCATGTGCTTTGCTTGTGCGGCCGGGGCAATAACGGCGGTGACGGTTATGTCCTGGCGCGTTATTTGCACCAAGCCGGCCTGCGGATTTCGGTGGTGGTTTTGGCGCCGGTAGAGAAGATCGCGGGGGATGCCCGCCTGAATCTTGAGATCATCGAGCGTTTGGGTCTTGATATTAAAGAAGTAACCGACCCGCAGCAATGGACGCTGGCGGCTCCCGGTTTGCTGGAGGCGGATTATATCGTCGACGCTCTGCTGGGAACCGGTTTAAATACGCCGGTGGAAGGGCTTTACCGCGCGGTGATCGAAGCGATCAACCGCTATCAAAAACCGGTCATGGCGATCGATATTCCATCCGGCGTGAACGCGGATACGGGCCAGATCATGGGCGTTGCGGTCCGGGCCGACTTGACCGTCACTTTCGGCCTGCCTAAAGTGGGTCAACTGGTCTTTCCCGGAGCCGGTCTGGTGGGCCGGTTGGTCCGGGCGGATATCGGCATTCCCAAAGCAGTAGAAGGCCGGGTAGCGGGGCGGCATTATCTGCTCGAACCGGAAGATTTTCAGTCTTTGTTGCAGGAGGAAAAAGCCGATACCCATAAAGGCCGGCGGGGTCATCTGCTGGTTTTAGCCGGTTCCATGGGCAAGACCGGAGCCGCAACCCTGGCGGCTTTAGGCGCATTGCGGGCCGGAGCCGGATTGGTGACGGTCGGCATACCGGTCGGCCTGAATGCCATTCTGGAAGTAAAATTGACCGAAGCCATGACCGCGCCCTTGGCCGAAACCGCGGCCGGCACTCTGGCGTTGGCCGCCGAACCGGAGATAGAGCAATTATGGCAAGGCAAAACCGCTCTGGTCATCGGCCCGGGGCTTTCCACTCATCCCGAAACCGCTGAATTGGTGCGGCGCCTGGTCGCCAAGTGTCCGCTACCCATGGTCATCGACGCGGACGGGCTGAATGCCCTGGCCGGTCATTTGCAGGTTCTGGCGGCGCAGAAAGAGCATCTGGTCCTGACGCCCCATCCGGGTGAAATGGCTCGTTTATTGGACAAGCAGAATAAGGAAGTGCAAGCAGACCGCTTGGGTCTGGCGGCGCGCTTTGCGGCCGAGCAGGGTTGCTGTTTGGCTCTGAAAGGCGCGCGGACCTTGATTGCCGAGCCGGGCGGTGAGGTATTCATCAATCCCACCGGCAATCCGGCTTTGGCCGCCGGCGGCAGCGGCGATGTATTGACCGGCTTGATCGGCGGCTTTTTGGCCCGGGGTTGGCCCCGATTGCAAGCAGCCATGGCCGGAGTCTATTTGCATGGCTTGGCAGCGGACCAATTGGCGGCAGAGCAAGGCGAAACCGGAATTCTGGCGCATGAACTGCTGGAACCGATTCCAGGCCTGATGTCCGCCTTGGCCCGCAATGCAGAACCTTTAGCGTCGCGCTCTTGGCTGGCCGATTTGCGGTAGGATTTAAAAAAACCTTCTCTTTTTCCCTGTTTCTGATAAACATATCTGCATGAATCCAAGGGAACTGAAAATCATCAGCGCGTCCGACCGGGAGAGCATTCGCATCGGCCGAAATTTAGCTGCTTGCCTTGTAAAAGGGGATGTGGTCGGCCTGATAGGCGATTTGGGCAGCGGCAAAACCTGGTTTTCCAAGGGATTGATCCAGGGGTTGGGCGTGCGGCCCGGGACCGTAGTCACGAGCCCGACGTTTGCGCTGGTCAACGATTATGAGGGCGCCCGGACGGGTCCGGACGGCAAGCCGGAAGTGCTTTCGATCTTTCATATGGACCTTTACCGGTTGAACCATCCCGGCGAACTGATGGCGGCCGGGCTTACGGAATACCTGGACCAAGGAGAGATCGTGATCATCGAATGGGCCGAGCGCTGGCCTGAAATTTTGCCGCCGCAAGCGATCCGGGTCTATTTTACCATTCGGGGTGAGCAGGAGCGGGAACTGCGCATTGTTTGCGAGCAAGCCCGGTATCATTCTATTCTGAAAAAAATGAGAGAGCTGGAGGAAAAAAAGTAATCATGTCTCTTATTGTGCAGAAATACGGCGGAACCTCGGTCGGCACGATTGAGAAAATCAGAAATGTGGCCGGCCGGGTTCTGGAAAATTATCAACAAGGCCATAAAATGGTCGTGGTTTTATCGGCCATGTCGGGGCAGACCGACAATCTGATCAAACTGGCGCATCAGATGTGCGCGGACCCTGATCCGCGCGAATTGGATGTGCTGCTGGCCACGGGCGAGCAAGTCAGCATCGCTCTTTTCGCCATGGCCGTTAAATCCATGGGCTATGATGCCCGGTCCCTTTTGGGCTTTCAGGTCGGCATTCGCACCGACCAGATCTACGGCAAGGCCCGGATTCAGGAGATTGACACCAAGCGTCTCTTCGAAGAGTTGGAGAAGAACCGGATTGTGACCGTGGCCGGTTTTCAAGGGTTGGATGACGACGGCAATATCACCACCCTGGGCCGCGGCGGGTCCGATACCACGGCCGTGGCTTTGGCGGCGGCTTTAAAAGCGGATGTGTGCGAAATTTTCACGGATGTCAAAGGCGTTTATACGGCCGATCCCAATGTCTGCCCTAAAGCCCGCAAAATGGACGTGATTTCCTATGATGAAATGCTGGAATTGGCCAGTTTAGGAGCCAAGGTGTTGGAGATCCGTTCGGTCGAGTTTGCCAAAAAATACAATGTGCCCATACATGTCAGATCAACTTTTACCAAGGAGAGCGGTACCATGGTTATTGCGGAGACAAAAGATATGGAAAAAGTGATGGTGTCGGGCGTGGCCTATAACAAGAACGAGGCGCGCATCACGGTCAAGCAGGTGCCGGATCGTCCCGGCACGGCCGCCAAACTTTTTCAGCCGATTTTTGAGGCCGGTATTATCGTGGATATGATCGTGCAAAACCAGAGCGATCTCGGTTTGACGGATATGACCTTTACGGTGCTTAAAGCCGATTTTTCCCAAACCATGAAAATCGTGCGTAACATCGCCCTGGAGGTCAAGGCCAAAGAGGTGATCGGCGATGAAAACATCGCCAAAATATCCATCGTGGGCGTGGGCATGCGCAATCATGCCGGCGTGGCCCAGAAAATGTTTCAGGTTTTGGCGGCTGAAAGCATCAATATTATGATGATCAGTACCTCGGAAATCAAGATTTCCTGCATTATAGAGGAAAAATATACGGAATTGGCTGTGCGGGTTCTGCACAAAGCCTTTGAGTTGGAAAATGGCGCTGTTCAGGAAGAAAAATAATGCTGCCGCCGGCTATCTGTTGTTGATTTTATTCCTGGCTGTTTTTCATTTGCTGGGAACAGGGTTCGGGTTTTTTAAGGGATCGAAGCCGGATTGCAGAGATGGGCTTTTTATCCAAGTGGAAGGCGCGGTTCCCAATCCGGGAGTTTATTCACTATATCCTGGTGAAAATCTGGCAATGTTATTGCATAAATCGGGATACAAAGATGCAGCCTTGCCTGATTTTAGCCGTTTGCCCCTATTGGCATCCGGCAGCCGGGTTTTAGTGGAAAAAAATCAAAAAGGGCCGTATGTTAGGGTTAATGAGATGTCGGCCTTTTATAAATTGACCCTGGCCATTCCCCTTTCTTTGAACCGGGAGACGGAAGAAGGGTTGTGCGCCATCCCCGGTATCGGCCCGAACATGGCTCAAAAAATCGTGGCGGAAAGGGTCAAACGCGGAGGGTTTCGCGATTTAGCCGAGCTCAGGGCGGTCAAGGGCATTGGCCCCAAGAAATTCGAACAGTTCAGGCCGTTTTTGACGCTTTAAGAAGCCGGAGCCTGGAGAAGAGAAATTACCACACAGGGACGAAAAATTTTTTAACCTTGTGCCTTAACGTCTCGACCCGGCTCCCGGTAGGGGTTCAAAATTTTGAACCCCTACAAACGAAGGCGGGTTGGTGGTGAAAAAATATTTGGCCTTTTTAAGTAAAATTGAACCCTAAAGGGAATGAAGGTCGCGCATGCAGATTAAAAAGACATTAC